>Ga0136589_1000414_pt1 | contig 21713 bp, 28 predicted proteins | sample AntRauMFilla3764_FD_104640 | JGI IMG/M metagenome (GOLD analysis project Ga0136589, IMG submission 104640) | Saline lake microbial communities from Rauer Islands, Antarctica - Metagenome Filla 3 #764 | ecosystem: Environmental > Aquatic > Non-marine Saline and Alkaline > Saline | place...
GCACATGGCGACTATTGTATAATGGTTATTACGCCGGTTTGTGGTACCGGAAATTCGGGTTCAATTCCCGATAGTAGCCCAGCAGAAAATATCTTCAATCTACGGAGACATACAACAACATTTTAACTCCGACCCTTCATACCCCAAATCAAATAGGAATAGAAAATTTTGTTATACTATTCAGTATGAATACAAAAACAATCATCCTACTGGTAATAGTATTGGTAGCCGGGGCAGTCTACTGGTTCACAAGTCAATCAACTACCGACTCCACGACACTAACTCATACTGATTCAGAAACGACTAGTGACAATGTCTTGGCAGACTCTATTCTATCTGAGATAGAATCAGAAATGGCTGTCTACCACGAAGAGACTGCTGGATATCTAGCTAAACCAGTTGGTGATGGTCCCTTCCCTGCCGTTATTCTCATCCATGAATGGTGGGGCCTAAATGAAAATATTAAAGACTTAGCAGATGACTTTGCTGAACAAGGCTACGTAGCACTAGCGGTCGACCTATACGATGGAGAAAATGCGGATACCTCTGAGCAGGCAGGCACCCTAGCCGGAGCCGTCAGAGAAGATACTGACTCGGCCTTTGCAAACCTTGCTTCTGCCAGATCGTACCTCGACACCCTTCCAGAAGTAGATGGTGAACGACTCGCTTCAGTTGGTTGGTGCTTTGGTGGGCAATGGGCATACAATATGGCTGCCAACAACATGGGAGTAGATGCATCTGTCATGTACTACGGCCGATTCTCTATGGAGGATGACTTATCGATGATGCGAGCCGATATTCTGGGTCACTTTGGTGAAGAAGACCGTTCAATTGCAGTTGATGACGTCAAACAATTTGAGGCAAAGTTGAAAACCCTCGAAGGAGAACATGCAGTATTTATTTATCCAAACGCCGGTCATGCTTTTGCCAACGAAGATAATGAAGAAGCATACAACGAAGAAGCTGCGCAACTCGCTTGGCAGCGAACTCTAGACTTTTTGAGTCGGGAATTACAGTAATATAATATGTACATATATATAATCTTGGTTATATTAGCCCTGCTCGGAGCGTGGGCTGTGGGAAGTTATTTTGTGATTAAAAATATTGAACAGCCTGCGTACACAGTACTCGAAACAAGAACCGGGTACGAGATTCGCGAGTACGCCCCGTACATAGTAGCTCAAACTACCGTAACCGGACGCTACTCAAAAGCGCTTGGTGACGGTTTTAGCTTGGTTGCCGACTACATCTTTGGTAACAACACGACGAAAGCAAAAATCGCTATGACTACACCGGTACTCGAAAGTAGTTCAGAAAAAATAGCCATGACCTCCCCTGTGCTTACTACTGAAAACGACCAAACCAGGACTATCGCCTTCATTCTCCCTTCGAAATATACACTTGAAACGCTCCCCATACCAAACAACCCAAAAGTTACCTTGGCTAAAATGCCTGCCCGAACTGTGGCTGTATTGCGTTTCACTTGGTATGCCAGTGAAGGTCGAGTAGAAACTAAAAAAGCCGAGCTTCAAGCCCTCCTCGAGCGAGACGGGCTCTCCGCGAAAGGTCCAGTGGAAGTTGCTCAGTATAATCCCCCTCTCTCCATGCCTCTCACACTAAGAAACGAAATTATCATACCAATCGAATATATAAAGCAAGAATAATAGTTGTATTATCCCTTTTATTGTTACACACAATTCAAACAGCCTCTACGACGTCACCTACTCTTTGAAGTACGTTGTTATACAGTTTTAAAGACCTTATATAAGCGCGTGGGACAACAGAAAGCTGTGCATGCATACAGCATCTTCAGTCTGAGGTAAGAATGTGTGTTTGTTGCCGTCATCAATAGTAGGAGCCAAACACTCGCAATGAAGATTGCTATGCTTAGTCACTGCCATCAGTGCCAACTCCACCCCTCTACTTATTAGAATAGTGAGGATTAAAAAATAAATACATGAAAAAAAATATACGTACGAGCGTTTTCGCTGGGTTGTTAATGATGGCTGTTATTACAGCAGCTATGCCAATCCCGACCGCTCAAGCACAGAGTGTCTCAAGCATGCAAGCACAAATTGCTGCTTTACTAACGCAGATACAACAATTACAAGCCGTACTGGACACACGAGATATGGCGTTAGTCTGCCCTTATACCTGGAACCGCACACTGAATGTTGGTTCCATTGGCCCAGATGTTAGGACCCTGCAACAGTTCCTAAATAGCCATCCAGACACTAGAGTGTCTATGACAGGACCCGGTTCGCAAGGACTAGAAACTAACTACTATGGGCCTTTGACCGGTGCAGCAGTAGCTAAGTTTCAAAATAAGTACAAAAGTGGCATCTTGACGCCTATCGGTTTAACTGCTCCCACCACTTTTTTTGGCAATGCTACCAAAGCCAAGCTGAACAGTTTGTGTGTTGCCACTCCAACCACTCCAACAGTACCGACAACCCCATCAACGCCAGCTTCAGTCTTGCAAGGTGAAGGAGACCTGGATACGTTTGAGATTGAAACTGCAGACGATGACACTGTCGCTGAAGCAGCGGCAAATGCACCGATTGCGCTACTAACACTAGAGTCACGTAACGGTGATATAGAAATCTCTCGCATGGACATTTCTCTGGTTGCTGATAATGCAAACGATGAAAAAGACCCATGGGATGTGTTTGAAGATGTATCCCTTTGGGTTGACGATACAAAGGTCGCGGAGCTGTCAGTTGATAACCGTTCAGACTTCCTTAACCGCACTACCGGAACCATTCGACTTTTAGATCTGCAGTTGATTCTTGAAGAGGACGAAGAAGTAGAAATTACTATTGCTGCCAGCGTTCAAAGTAGCGTTGACGGAGCAGGTAGTAACGCAAATTGGTCTGTCAGTGTTGATAGTCTACGGTTTAAAGACGGCAAGAATGTCGTGACGACAGATTCTTCAACTGGAGACCTAAAACAATCAGTTGATTTTGAAATCGTAGAACGTGGTGACGGTGAAGAACTAAAGTTCAAGACTGGCTCTAACAATCCGGCTGAGCAAACAGTCATCATTGACAACTCGCAACGAACTAACAATGTCACGATTCTTGGCTACAGTATCGAAGCGCTTGGAGGTGACATTGAATTAGACCGACTCTACGTCAACGTTCAGACTGGTACTGCTTCATTTAACGATGTGGTATCAGATATTCGACTCAAGATTGGCAGTAATACCTTCAAGAAAGATAACGTTGTAACCTCTGGCAGCTACAATAACAGCAGTGTCCTGGTATCATTTGACATCGACAAAAAGATAACAATCGATGAAGATGATGAAAAAGACGTGTCAGTAATAGTTGATTTCAAAGCCAAGACAGCGTACGCGAACGGCGAAACTATCTTTGCACAAATCACATCTGCCGAACGAGACATGACGCAAGCAGAAGGTGCAGATGATGTTGAATCATTCTCTGGTTCAATTATCGGAAAAGTTCAGACATTGATTGCAGAAGGTGTCTATGTCCCGACAAGTGGAGTAAAAATGACCACGAAAACGTTCGGTACTAATAGTACTATTGGTGAGTACACCATAGAGTTTACGGTCAATGCAGTAGAAGATGACTTCTATATCACTGATCAGGCTTCTACCTCGAGTCTTAACAGTGTTGGTGGAGTTCAGTACAGTGTTGACACCACTGCTGGCACCCCAACCAGTGTCAGTGCCAGTCTTTCATCGACAGCTCGTGAAGACACCAACGGAGTCTTCACCGTCCGTGAAGGACAGTCCGAGAAGTTTACGTTGACGGTAATAGTTGATGCGGCAGTAGCCGGAAATCACCGAGTTGCCATTAATGCGTTACGTTTTTCTGACAATAGTGATGGTGTGACCAGTGGCGCTACATACACAGTAACTCCAGTCAATAACTTTCGAACTACGTACCAATTTATTAACAACTAACAAACAGGAATACAGTCTGACACTGTCGAAGATACATAGTTTGACTCTCATCAGTTAACAAAAATCCTCCTTAAAAAGTGTCCCTGACACAAAAAACACCCAAGCGGTGTTTTTTGTTTTTCTACTCTCTGAAACCTATAATCTCTTCAGTAAGTCCTCATCAACTTAATTTCTGTGGTCTGTGTCTCTTCAATTGCTTTGGTGAGGGCTGTAATTTCTTCGTGTTCAATGTATGGCTGTACACTTCTTGCCATCATAATTGCTCCCATGTGGTGCATAATCATGTCTTCTAGAAATCTCTTATCTAATTCTGCTCCTGACAATCCAGCTAACTCACGCATCATCGGTTGGTAGTCTTCCGCTTTTTCTTCATACGCTACGCCATACCAATCTTGATACCACTGTTTCATTTCTGCAATTTCTTTTTCTTGGGCAATGACGATGTTTTCCGCCAAGGCTTTTATTTCTAGAGTACTCCCACCTCGAGCGATAACCTCATTGGCTGTATCGACCGCTTCTTGGTGATGTGGAATCATGCCCGTAATAAACTCTCGTTCGCTTGAAACCATCATCACTCCGTGGTCCATACCAGCCATGTTTCCCGTTGGCATATCGTCTGACATCATCGTGCCGTCTGCCATTTGGTGCTCTCCTGCCATACCAGACTGTTCTTCCTGTCCACCGACTCTTTCAGCAGACATTGTTTCCAGTTCGTGATGATTGTCACTACCGCTACCAATAAGATATCCACCGACTCCTCCAATAAGTACTGCGATACCTGCAATGACGATTGTATTTTGTTTCATGTTGTTTTAATTAGTTTGAATAGTGACTCTAAATGTTTACGTACGATGACATCTCACCCATTTCGGACAGCTGATACACCTCGTACGGTGCTATCTTTCTTCCGGGCATTCCTGGAGTACCAATCGGCATACCTGGTAATCCAATGCCAGCGATATCAGGTTTTTCAGCTAACAACTTTTCGATTGCTTCTAGTGGCACATGTCCCTCCACGACATAGTCTCCAATCACGGTTGTGTGACAACTGGCGCCATCGGCCGGAATGTTGTGCGTCTGCTTTACCACGTCTAAGTTACCTGTCTCTTCAATCGTAACCTCAAAGCCAGCTTCTTCGAGTGCTTCTGCGTGACCGCTACAGCACCCACAATTTGGGCTTTTATACAGGGTGACTGATTGCCCAGCTCCAAAGTCTGTCACAGCTAGTACTGGTTTTACTTCACTTGTGACCTGATTGTATGAAGAGACACCAGACACTACCGCAACAGCTAAAACCAGAGTGGGAATAATCATGAACAGTTTTTGTTTGGTCAGTACACCGTACAAGACAGCTCCACTGGCAACCAAGGCCAGTATTAGACTAATCATCGTTATCGGGTCCTGATACCACAGAGCGGTCGTGTGACCATCATCTGCAAGAGCAAATAGTGGCGTTGATAGAATTACACCCAGAAGGTATAGAAATTTCATAGTTATATTTTTTAACATTAGTAATTCGGCGACGATAGCCGCATATGTACAAACTAAAAAAGTTTTGGGTGAAGTATGCCGCTTGAAAACAGCTCTTGAAGGGGTCGGTATGAAAAGGTGTATGTTCTAGCTTGAAACCATCTGTATGATGGTGGTGCAGCATACCGTATTTTGCGTAGTAGATTGGGTGCGACTGAAGCAACAAGGATTGCTATACCCGCAACGACAAGGAGTAGCGTAAGTGCGGGGACCACTGAAAGAAAGGCTGATTTCCATGCTCCGATATGGTCCCCTACATTCATCTGACAAATCACTTCCTCGTGGGCCGCAAACGGACAGTCGGTCATGCCGCCAGTCATATCCATGCCCATAGATAGGTGAAATAGACTAACAAACATTGTGCCAAGTAGAAAAAGTAACATTGTACTAGCGATTGTTTTCATAGCTATAGTACTGACATGCCTAACATCCAAACTGCCATTCCCACCATCATTACGTTCTCAGTCAGTGACACAAACCCTAGTGGCACGTTTGTGTCACCACCAACACAGGCACATTTCAGTTCCCGCTTCTCGATATAGACCGCTTTGAACACTGACCAGGTACCGATACCGCCAATACATAGAGCGAGGGGAATGGATACATATGAGAATATTCCAGCAAACATCAACAGACCAGCGGTCAGCTCAGCGTACGGGTAGATATACCCATACGGCACCCATCGTTTGGCCAGGACGTCGTAGTTGAGAAACATGGTTGAGAAGCTTTCCACATCACGCAGTTTCATTAAGGCTAAAAGCACCATGGTGAGTGAAATAAAGTGCGGCAGCACCATGACATACCCCAAAGACCAATTAGTGAGTACGCCGACTGCGACCGCCAACAGCAATCCGACGGCAAAAATAGCCAGTACTGGTTTGTAGGTAGTGTCGCCAGCTGAAAGTACGTTCTGTCCAAAGTGCTTCCGCAACTCCGTATGACCACCGATTCTTTGTTCTCCAATAAATGCTTGCGGCGTTGTTTCTACGCTGTACTCTGCCTTGAATGCGTCAGTCTCAGCCCGAGTTGTCAGGTGATTGTCCGACACTTCATACCCGTGTTTCTTGAGTAAATACAGAGACTTCACACCATACGGACAAGTATGTCCCGGCATCACCATTCGATATAAAGTAGCTGTTTTTTTATTGGGCATACTATTTTCGCTTAGCCAGTTTATACACGGATAAAATTTCCTGAATGGCTTTGTCTTGACCCTTCCCTTTCATTTGTTTGACCGCACAGGTACTGAGGTGGCTTTCGAGTATTTTCTCTTCCACAGAACCAAGAGAATTACGGATAGCAGAGGTCTGAGTAATCACATCAATACAATATTTATCTTCGGCTACCATTTTTTGCAAACCTCGCACTTGTCCTTCTATGACTTTGAGCTGTCGTTCGATTTTAGTTTTGAGTTCTTTTTTCACAGTGGTGTTAGTATACCCCCAGGGGGTCTACACTGCAACTTGTAGTATACTTATACTACAAGCAACTTAATTATTCTCTATGTCACAATCCTACAAAACATTTTTTACAATGATTGGCGCGTCTTCGGTGCTTATGTACCTCGCGATGTACCTAAACAACTATTCATGGGACCATATTTTCTTTAGCGAGATGCGGTTGTATATGAATCTCCTCATGACAGCAATTATGGCAGTAGTGATGTTGTGGTTCATGCGACACATGTACACCAACAAGCGAACCAATCAGTATATTGTTGGTGGCAGTATTGCTCTATTTGTAGTCGCACTCTTCTTAGTTCGGAGTCAGACTCTAGTGGATGACGTTGATTATATGGAGGCTATGATTCCCCACCACTCGATTGCCATTCTCACCAGTGAGCGAGCAGAGATTACAGACCCACGGGTGCGAGCATTAGCTGATGATATTATCGCCGCACAAAAGAAAGAAATCGAAGAAATGAAACGATTGATTGAAGATTTTGACTAAGCTGAGCTCCTATTTTCGACTTTCCGTGTCATAAAACCTTGTTAAATAAAGCTGGAATGAATATTGAAGTGTCGTTGGTCCGCTCGAAAATAGTTCGAACCTCCACTACTACCTGGCCCTAGAGCGTGACCTTAAGTCACTTGACTAAAATATACCAAAGTATATACTTTGGTATATGAATACGCATACAATTTTAAATGTAAAGACTGACAAGAAGTTAAAGGCTGAGGCTAAAAAGGTTTCAGAAGAATTAGGTGTGCCCCTAAGCACGGTCATCAATGCTTTTCTCAAACAATTTGTACGCGACAAAGAAATCACCCTATCTGCTAACCAGTACCGCCCCACCCCATACTTAGAAAGTATCCTGGAACAAGCCCAGAAGGAGTATGAGGCTGGAGATTTCTCTGGCCCATTCAAAACTGGTGAGGACTTCATTGCGCACCTGAAGACACTCTAGTATGCAATATATTCTTTCAAAACGATTTGAGAAAGATTTTGCCAGGCTGCCTACAGCTACCAAAAAGAAAGTCATTACTACGCTGGAAAAATTTGTACTGAATCCACAAAATCCAACCTTGCGTAACCATGGTTTGTCTGGGAGATGGAAGGGTCATTTCAGTATCAATGTCACAGGTGACACTCGAGCAGTGTATTTTGTAATTGAAAACGACATCGTGAGGTTTGTCGCTATCGGTTCGCACAGTGAACTCTACGGGTAGTATTCCCCTACCGCCTAGTGAAGCCCATAGATAATTTCAATGGCTATGATTTTTCATCAGATCCCTACCAGCAAGATACGTCTCGAGAAACATTCCATCACGCAAAATATTAAACGCAGTGTTGTAAAACTTTACATCTTCTTTTTTTACCGACTCTTTTTGTTTAGAAAAAATACTTATTGCAGCATCCAATTCAATCCACTCTACCCGCAGACCATTATCGCGCTCATCATTAGTTCTCATGTCTTCTTTGAGTGACTCTTTCGCCTCTGCGATGAAACAAGTTGTGGTATATTCTTCTGCTGCTCGATTGCGAAACTCGTGTGTTTGACCAACGATACCTTTTAGTTCAATTGTGTATCCAATCTCCTCTTCACACTCTCGCTTAATTTCATTCTGAAGATCTGCTGATTCAGCTCCCCCGCCAGGGCAATAAATATATTCCGTGCACATCATTTGTCACCAACGCGATTTTTCCTTCTACCTTTCTTACAATAGCTTTCACGGTTATTCTTGAAGCAAAACAGTCTGGCTTTTTAAACAAGGACTTAGAGAAGACGTCTTCATCAGTAATTGTGTACAGGTAAGTCATTAAAGATACTGTACAACAAAAACCCGGGCATCGTAATGCACGGACAGCTCTCTTAGATTTTGAAGTTTATTCTTCGTATAGAATGTTCTTAAGCGAAAAGTCGCCATGGTTGAAATATAACGCTACCACGTAACAGTTGAGTGGGTTGAGCGAAAAAACCACTCCTGTTTAGGAATGGTTTTAGTCTGCATCGCTTTTTAGATATTTAATTCTGAACGAATTGATGTATCTGTTTCAGCATCTGCTTCAAGATTCGTATCAATCTGTAGTCGGAGCACGCTATCAATCATAGCGGATGCTTCGTTGGCGATTTAGATAGTCGCCTGAGTACTCATGTACGCAGCTTGGTATGCTTCGGCTTGAGCAGATACGGATTCAGCTAGCTTGGCCTCGACTCGAACGTGCGCTTCCGCAGAGGCCTTACCTTCAGCTCGAGCTATTTTTGCCTCAATCCGAGCAAGTGGGTTATTCTTGGTCTGCTCCATACCGATGGACGAAGTGTCCGGATTACCCTAACCACATACGCCCGTACTAACGTTCCCATAATCGAAAAGCATCTCAAGAAACACACCCGACACGTCTTTCAGGGAATAAACAAAGCTAAGTTATTTTTATATATGCAAGTGCTCCATCAAATCAGCGAGCGTTTGGAGTCGGACATTAGCGATGGACCGGTGGACTCTCAATGGTAAAAAATTACTCGTTCTGCTGTTGATACCTGTATACTTTTAACATGATACAAATGACGCTGCGTTCAGCTTTTATAGGAATCCTCATCGGTGCTCTTACTGTGATACTGGTCGTGCCAGCTATCCTGCCCCAACCAGAACAACCGCATTCTCTCTTTGTGTACGGAACCCTGCAAAATAACTTGCTGCGTTACTATGCCTGCCATTGTCTAGTCCCTGAAACACCCGCCACACTAGTGGGCTATAAAAAAACCGGTCTAAATATCGTGCCGGCAGAAAACGAATCTGTGTCCGGCTCCATCCTCTTTGTTTCAACCGCTCAACTCGAGCGTATCGACAAATACGAAAATACTCCTCAACGCTACACCCGTGAAAAAATATCAATCAACGGCCAGACTCACTGGGTATACCTAAAAAATCTATAATGTAATGTGGGCCGTTGATGACACGACAATCTTGTCTCTCGTATTCTCCCACCCTCTCATGGATTTTTTTGTTACTATAGCCCTACAATGTCCGTCTACCTTGAAACCTTAAAAAAGCATTTTGGCTACACCTCTTTTCGACCCCTGCAAGAGGATGTCATTCATGAGTTCTGTCAAAAGCGTGACACGGTTGTGTTAATGCCGACCGGCGGTGGAAAGTCTTTATGCTACCAACTCCCTGCCCTGGTGTTTGAGGGCATGACAATTGTCATTTCACCACTCATTTCGCTCATGAAAGATCAGGTCGATGCCCTCACCGCCAACGGTGTGTCAGCTACGTTTTTAAATTCCTCGGTTGATGGACACGAACTCCGCCAGCGAATGGACGACGCAACCGCTGGTAAGTATCGGTTGATATACATGGCGCCAGAGAGACTCTCTGTCACCGGAATACACGACTGGCTGCAGACCTGCGCGATTACGGCTTTGGCTATCGATGAAGCGCATTGTATCTCCCAGTGGGGACACGATTTCCGTCCCGACTACCGAAACCTCAAGTCTTTTCGTCAGGCATTCCCCACAATTCCTATCATTGCACTGACAGCGACCGCCACCCCACAGGTAAAAGACGATATCATCAGCGAACTGAGCCTGAACAAACCAAAGACATTTGTCTCAAGCTTTTACCGCGAAAATTTACACATCAAAGTCATACCAAAGAAGAACGAAATGAAAAAGATTGTCGCTCTGCTTGCAAAACATCAAGGTGAGTCTTGTATTGTGTATTGTTTTTCTCGCAAGGACACCGAGGCTTTAGCTACCCTACTGCAAGATGAAGGGTTTTCTGCCGGAGCGTATCACGCAGGGTTAGAGCCGGTAGCACGTTCACAGATGCAAGACGATTTTATTCACGACCGCATACATATCATTGCCGCGACTACGGCGTTTGGTATGGGTATCGACAAGCCGGATGTGCGGCTGGTTATTCACCGCACCTTCCCCAAAACACTCGAAGGATACTATCAAGAAATCGGAAGAGCCGGTCGCGATGGTCTACCCAGTGAGTGCGTGATGCTCTACTCAGCTGGTGACAAAATAAAATTAGATTATTTTCTCAGCATGGTATCTGATGAGAAAGAGCGGCAAAAAGAACTCGACAATATATTAGAAGTCATGAGCTACGCCGAATCACGTACGTGTCGTTGGGTCAGCCTGATTCGCTACTTTGGAGAAACACCAACCATCAACTCCTGTGCCACATGTGATGTGTGTAAATCACAAAATGATACAACTGACGCTACCGAAATAACTCAGAAGATATTATCGGGAATTATTAAAACCAATAACCGGTTTGGGAAAGCGCACGTACTCAAAGTGCTACGCGGTTCAAAAGAACAAAAAATCATAGACCGCTCGCACGACTCCCTATCAGTCTGGGGCATAGCCAAAGACATACCGGAAAATGTTCTTGGAGAAGTCTTTATGCAACTCATCGCCCACGGGTTCATTCAGCGGAATGACGGAGATTACCCTACTTTTTTTGTTACTAAATCCGGAAAAAATTTTTTGACGAACAAAGAAACCCTGCAGCTTCCTCGAGTACAAGAAGAAATGCTCTTAGTCGAACCAGACTCTGTCCCGACGCAAAAGAACCGCTCTGAAAAGAAGCGGCCAAGTGCTCGCACAAAAAAGACCATCCTGACAGATGAGCTTTGTTTTGCCGAACTAAAGACTTTACGAAAGAAATTAGCCGACGAAAAAGGAGTGCCCGCGTTTATTATTTTTGGCGACGCGTCTTTACACGACATGTCATACAAAAAACCCCAAACTACGCAGGAGTTCCAAAACATTACCGGAGTCGGAGAAAAGAAGCTGGTCGAATATGGTGAGATTTTTCTCACCGCCATTCGTGAATACCAAAATACACAAACGCCTGATTGATATTTACCTTCAAGCAGCCACAACAGCATTCTTGTGCAAAAAGAAACGAGCAGCTACAGGCTGCTCGTTTTCACTTTAAACTTTTATTGAAGCAGGGTTACCAGCCACGCAAAAAAGAAATAATCTGCTTTAGCAGCTCAATAATTTGTTGTTGCATTTGCCTGCGTAATGAACCCTCATCTTCTTCAGGTTCAGGCGGAACATTTTCCGCTACCGCCAACGCAGTCAGAGCAGAAACGTCTCCGGTATATCCCGCAGCAACAAACTGCTGGGCACGCCACTCTTCTGTCGTAAAGCCGCCCGCATTTATTTCTACGGTTGTGCCATTTTTGAGCGTGACAGTGTACATGGTGTATTCTTCGTCAGCCATCATTTCGTTTGGATCTACCCAAAGTGAAGTAACCGACTCCACATCCTCTAAATCAAAGATGACTGTTTCGACTGGTACTGTCACAGCGTGCCTTTGCGTATCCCCGCCGTAACTCAGGATGATGTCATACGTCCCTGCTTCTGAATACGTGTGTTGCACAGTGAGTTCTTGAATCACCTGAATGCACATCATATCTTCACTCGTCTCTTGTTCATCTATTTTACCGTCTCCCCAATCGAACGTATACGGGGCACACGGCGTACTCAAGGTAACCGTCGCTTTTGCTGTCATGCCATCTACTGCTATCTTTGCTTCGGTGCCGACTGCTGCCACCGCGGGCAAGGCCCCAAGCAATGCTGCAGCAATCGCCAACACGAAACAGATTCTGCAGAATACTGGTATTGAATATGGGTTGGTATTTTTGTACATAAAAATAATATTTCGTTTCTCTATCGACTCACAGCATACAGCGACGTGAGTCTCAGTCATGCGTGATAATTTGTATGGGTTATGCGGATTATTATATAATATGTAAACAGTTTCACCAGTACATCAGCATATGAAGTCCAATGCTATACTTTCTTAATATGAACTCAATACAAGAACATAAAAAACAGATTGAAGCAGAAATCCGTAAGCTTGAAGCCAGGGGCGGCTCGCTGGGCGGACAAGCCAAACGGCTGCGTGACAGTGCCTTTTCTCGCTTCCCTGTCTTAATAGTATTTCTCTCTACGTTTGGCTTGGTTTCAACCTTTTACGGGTTTGAAAAAGTAATTGATCAGATTCCGTTTTTTGTAGAAAATCCCTTGATGGTTTTGGCTACTGGTATTCTGATACTAGCATTCACCGGCACATTATTTAAAAAACTAAATTAACCACCCCAGGTGTTATTTGGCATACATAACAAAATAGTGTCTGCTTTGCTATACTCAGCACATGAATAAAGTATTCTTGGGCATTCTGGGAACACTCCTGGTAGGCGTAGTCGCGTACGGTATGTTTGTACCGGCAGAACAACCCAAGTTCCAACACTCAGAATCCGAACCTAGCGAGGTGGCAGCGACTACTTCGCCAGCCAGTCCGCCCGAGGACCAACTCGGTCAATTGTTTATGATTGGACACTGGGCAGACACCCCCGTTGCCAGTACAACCGCATTGATTGAAACATACCAACTTGGCGGCGTCGTGATTATGGACGCTCCAGAAAATCCGCAGGATATCACCCAATGGATTGACCAGTGGAATGCGGTGAGTGACATGCCACTTTTTATTGCGATTGACCAAGAAGGTGGGCCGGTTACCCGTCTGAAAAGTGCTCAATTTATACAGACCGGGCAACAAGACATCACTACCGCAAAACAAGCGTATACCATTGGCCGCACACGTGGCGAGGAGTTAGCCGCCCTGGGAATCAATATGAACTTCGCTCCCGTTTTGGATACCGCCACCAATCCAACATCTTTCTTATACAATCGAACGTTCCCAGAAAATACTCCAGTAGTAGCCCTGGCCGCATCGCTGATAGCCGGGATGTCGCAGCAAAACGTCATGGCTGTAGCCAAGCACTTCCCTGGCCACGACGACACCAGTACTGACTCGCACAATGAACTACCGGTGGTAAATATTTCTCAGTCTGAATTGGCCGCTTTTACCCAACCGTTCGCAGAACTCATTTCGCAAAACCCACCCGTGGCTCTGATGACTGCCCACGTACAATTTCCTGAGATTGATCCTCTCCCCGCTACGCTTTCACCATTCTTTTTAACCACCTACCTCCGCGAAGAACTGCAGTTTTCTGGACTCATTATCACTGACGATATGAGCATGGATGCGATTGACGAGTACTATAGTGCGAGTGAAGCTGCTGCGCTGGCGCTTGAGGCAGGAGCGAATATTATTTTACTGGCAGCAGAGCCAGCTGCTATTGAAAGTATTTTTCCTTTCTTGACTGAAAGAACAAACACTTCCCCACTTCTACGCGCACGCGTTACTGATAGCTACCAAAGAGTCACTTCGCTCAAATAACCCTGTTACTTTATCTGTCGTCTCACCTCTTGGAGATTGATAAACTGATTAAACCACCAAACTTTTTCTGAAGCGAGCGTATTTACTTGTGGTGTGCGGTTGACTACATACTGAGCAAAACTTTCGGCAAAATCTTCTTCCGGACTCAGAGCTGCATACCCACTCACGTATCGATTTTTATTTGATTCAAAATACTCATCGGAAATATCAACAGCATTGGATTTCTTTTTGAGTTTGAGTGCTCTATCTAAATCTACTGCATTCCAGAACTGTTCCAGAAAAACAGCCAAGTACGAATTGTCTTTCGGACATCCTCTGGTTTTAAAATATACGTGACATGCCGCACTAGCAGGAAGCGGTACCCCAATAATAGATTCGTAAGAAATGATGTGAGCTAGTTCGTGCACAATTAATTCGGTACCTAGTTGAGTGCTCTCTTCACCCAGCAAATCAGTGTTGACGGCAAAGGACCAGCTCGTGTGGTCGGGAGGAATCGTTTTTACAAATGCTCCAAAATCCTTATCCTGGGCGGTAAATACGATGAACTCATTGAGTTTTTCTTCATACTTAGTAGGAAATATTTCATATACTCGTCTGAGGTATTGACGATGCTTCGGGTTGGTAATATTTTTGATGTCAGACTCGCTTGCTACAGTATACTTTTTGAGCACAGACACTCCAGCAAATACGGTACTCGGTTTTTTCACGGATACCTGTTGGACTTGAGACTCTTCTCCTCTTTTTTGTGTCGTGAGCTGCTCCTGCAGCAGGGCAATCTGGGCTTGCAAAGCCTCTATCAGCTCCAACATTACCGCCTGATACCTTGCATCATTTTGCACTGTTTGAGCGTTCACTGATGATGGAGGCACTGAGATGCCCAGACACACCAAGAGACTGACTATCAAACACCCTACTGAATTTTTACTTATCAGAAACATTGGACAGTACGGTAACCGGGAGCTTGACGGTGAACTGGGCTCCTGCATTTTCTTGTGAAGAAACTGCAATCGTACCGCCCAGCTTCTCGACTGATTGCTTCACCACATATAGGCCAAGTCCTGTTCCTTGTGTCTGATGTACTTGTGCATTAGTAGCGCGGAAGAATTTACTAAACAGCCGTTCGAGTTCATTTTCGGGAATACCAATTCCATCGTCTTTGATTACTATCTCAAGCATAGTTCCCTCCAGAGTATAGGAAAACTCAAGGGTCCCGTTCGGGTTGGAGTACTTTGAAGCATTCGACAATAGGTTACTGACGATGATATGGAGCAATCGACTGTCAGTCATTACTTGCAGTTGCGGCGGATTGTCTACGCGGTTAAGCGTAAGTCCTTTTTGAGAAATTTTTTCCGAGAATTCGTCCACAATAGAATCAACAAATTCAGTGAGGTTCACCGCTTCTTGATTACTGGCAAACGTACCCATCTCGAGTTTTGACACGCTCAAAAAATCGTTAATCAGACTCACCATGCGCTGAACATTGCGGTTGACCTTCACCAAATAACGGCTTTGGTCATCGGTGATTGAGTCCTTCATCTTTTTCTCCAATAGCTCCACGTTCCATCGGATAGCTGCAATCGGAGTACGGAGCTGATGAGTGGCGAGCGCCACAAACTCTGACTTGGCCGTATCGACCGCTCTCTGCTCAGTGATATCAATCAGCGACAACATGCGCTTTTCTTCAAAGGGACGAGAGTGAACTGAGAGCTTCGTCCAGATATGCTGATTTTCAAATGTGAGTAACGGCACTTCTTCTTCATTTACCGTTAGGCCAGACTTTATTTTTCCCAAGATAACCGAAAAATCGAAGTCGGGGTTAATGCGATCAAAAAATGTTTCATCTATCATTGTGTCACTTTCTCCCTGCAGTAACCGAATAGCGGCTGGGTTGAAGTCCAGTATTTTTCCTTTTGAATCCAAAGTAATATACGCCACCGGACTGCTTTGATACAAAGTGCTAAATTCTTCGCTTGCGGCAAAACTCGACTGCAAAGAGGTTGCCATCAGCCAGCTATCGGCGCGGCGCTGAATTAACCCGAGGGTAAACAACAACAGCACTATCCCGGCGAGAACACCGTAATCGTACGTAGTTGGGAGTGACTGACCTTGGAGCCAAACAAAAGCACCCGCCAAAAGCACCAGGATGACGATGTTTATCCACTGCATCAATCGCAGTCGACCGACCTTTTGTTTGGTAATCATGTATACATATTACCAGTTTTTTTTTAGAATACTGCTGCCTATACTCAGATAAAAAAATCGTGCTAGGATATAGAGAAATATGGATAAAAAGATATTGATAATTGAAGATGAACCAGACATTCGTGAAGCAATAGCAGAGGCATTGGCCGATGCTGGGTTTGCAGTTTCGACCGCTGAAAATGGCGCGGTGGGGCTAGAAAAAGCCCTGGCAGAAAAGCCGGACGTAATACTATTAGATATCGTCATGCCGGTGCTTGACGGTCACGCTACTTTGAAAAAACTTCGACAGGACCCGTGGGGACAGTCGGTAAAAGTTATTATGCTCACCTCAATGGACGACGTACACAATGTTGGTGGTGCCCACGAACAAAAAATCACTGACTACCTCATCAAGCCGCATAGCAGCTTGGCTGAGATTGTGAAGAAGGTACGCGAACACGCCCTCTCGTAATAATTCTTGGTATGAAAAAAAATAACTCACCGCAACCAATCATCGCTTTTATTTTCGGAGCGTGTATCGGTGCCGGGTTTGTCTACCTGTTTTTACAAACCGTAACCGGACCTGAATACACTCATCCGATTGCTGACCCTTTTGATACTGAATATCATGTGCATGCTGACTTTCAAATCTTTGTCGGTGATACGCAGGTTGATCTGACCGACGATATGTTCATGACCAACGGCACCAACAAACGCTCAGAAGACGCTCATCTGCATGACGGCAATGGCGAAGTGCAACATATCCACTCAGAAAATGTCACCTTTGCGAGCTTTCTGCAATCGCTCGGTATCACCCTCACCGCTGACTGCCTAACCCTCTTTGAAGAAGACGCGATGTGCTCTACCCCAGAGCAGCAAGTTCAACTCTATGTAAATGAAGAACTCTACACCGAGCCGTTGACTGAATACGAGCCAGTCGATGATGATCGTATTTTGCTCTATTACGGCAATCCAGAAAATGAAAATGTCCAAACGTACAACCAAGAAATCCCCTCTGACTCCTGCTACTACAGCGGAACCTGCCCGGAGCGCGGCATCGCTCCGCCGGAGAGTTGCGGATTGACCTGTGAATTAGAATAAAAAGAAAAAGCCGCTCGTTTGCACGAGCGGCTTTGTTTTGTGGGTTGACTACCGCAAGCGGCAGTTCCGAGGCACTTTCACGTACTGTGGCAAATGACCACTCCGTACCTGCAGATAGCCCCGCAGCGCTACACAGTTGCGTGGAACAATGCACTTCAGGCCACGCGAACCGTAACCACACCGGCGGGACACCCTCCAGTCGCTGGTTTCAAATATAGCATCGGCAGCATACATCAGCTGCTGAGTTGGCCCCAGCCGCACTTGAAAGATAGGAAAGATGAACCCATTCCTCGTCTGGTATATGTCCACGTACAAAGCGTCTGCAACACGTTTGTTGTTGTAATCGCAACCTTGCCTGTGAATGAAATTAATGTCCGCTGTCTGACCGAGACGGTGGTTGAGAAACTGCATCTTATTGACCACTTTGTCGACCACATTTTTGTAGCCGGCTTCTTCGAAACAGGCCAGCTTGGTCTGCGCCGAAACGGTGGTAGCGACGAAGAACAAAGCGAGAGCGAGAAGAATGACGCGCATAGCGACCTCCTAGGTTTGAGTGTATGACTGGACGTCAAGGTACTGTACGAATAAAACTATACCATAAATAATTAAAAATACTAGTATATTTACCCGGCCACTCTTGGCTCCTCGTCGAATGTTTTGAGAAACTCTTGCACTTCAAAAAACATCTTTTTGGTGTCGCTGTAATCAAGCCGTTCTTTTGCTTCTTCTAGAGAACACCACCTCGCCTCTTTCACCTCTTCTGTTTGTATCACCACTGTATCGTCAGTAATCACTCCAATATAAAAATCTACCGTCTTCTCGATTTTTACTCCATCAAACTGAAAAGAATACGCGAGCGAAAACACCGAATCTTGCACGATTTTTTCTGCTTTAAGGCCCGTCTCTTCAAACAATTCTCGGCGAGCGGACTGCAGAGCCGTTTCATTTCCTTCTGCGTGACCCTTCGGGAATACCCAATATGAGTTATTGCCGATTTTACTAAACTGGTGAATCAAAAGCACCTGCCACTGATCAGCGACTCTCTTGATGGGAATGATGCCAAATGATTTGTCCGTCTTGGAAAAAGAATCCATATAGTACCTAGTATAACAAAAACAGCGGAAACATGTGTTTCCGCTGTTTTTTCTGTGTCCACGACTGGAGTTGAACCAGCACGGGAATACTCCCACTACCCCCTCAAGGTAGCGCGTCTACCAATTCCGCCACGTGGACAAATACCTTCTTTAAGGTCGGGCCATTATGCACCATGGACGCAGGTTATTCAAGCAGGAAAAAAGCTCGACGCTGGGCGTCGAGCTTTTTTGTTCGGAGTTAGTCTTTCTTTTCTTCTTCCTCTTTGGCTTCTTCGAGCTTTTCTTCTAAGACTTCGGCCTTTTTGTCTTCAGCTGGAGTGCTCGCTACTTCTTCTGCAGGAGCTTCTTTTGCTGCCTGTTCTTCGGCCGCCTTTTGTTCTGCTTCAGCTTTTGCCGCAGCAGCTTCTTCCTCTTGCTTTTGTTTTTCCGCTGCTTTTACTGCTAGTTCTGCTTCAGATTCGGTAGCTAGTGAAACGAGAGACATCCGTCGCATTTGTCGTTTGATTTCTCGGTTTACCTTTTCTCGGATGTAGTAGAGTTTTGCTCGTCGTACTTTTGCTCGTTTTACAATTTCGATTTTATCAATCAATGGAGAGTATAGTGGGTAGATTTTTTCTACTCCTACGCCACTCGCAACTTTTCGCACAGTGAAAGTCGCTCCCGGTTCATTACCGTGTTTTCGTGCGAGTACCAGACCTTCAAAAATCTGAATACGAGTTTTTCCTTTATCTTGAATTTTTTGGTGGACTTTAATAGTGTCTCCGGCCTTAATACCAAGAGTCTTTCGTTCGTCCACATTTACTGGGGAAATATTCACCCCTGCTACTGCTGCTTTCATATATTTGTTTGATTATTAAACGAGTGAGCCGTCTAAACGTGCCACAATCTACCACAAAGCCCGCGGAACCGCAATGCTAGTCAGCCTCTTTAGGCCCTTCTATTCTTTCCGCTGCCAATTCGAAAATATTAGGGAGTGGTGCAATAAACCTTTCTGTCGTACCGTTTGGCAGGGCCAACTCTAGTATGTGTGCGTGAAGCATCAGTCTGTCAGTCGCGAGATTATTTGAAACCCTTGTCTTGTGTTCACCGTAGAGCGTGTCGTTCACAATTGGCCGGTCTAAGGCTCTCAGGTGGGCTCGCAGCTGGTGCGTGCGGCCTGTTTTTGGCACTAGCTTCACGTACGAAAACGGTTCTTCCTCGTATTCGCCTACTCCAATCCGTTCAAAGTCAGTAACCGCTTCGCGCAATACTCCTTTGGCTCCCCGTTCGGCTGAACGCCGTCGGTGGTCTTTAGCACTGCGGCCAATGGGACGGTTGACGGTTCCCCAGCGGTCATTAATGCGGCCGTACACAAAAGCACGATACTCTTTCTCGACCAATCTATCTTGAAATTGTTTTTTCAGATACTGATGGGCGTCTTGGTTTTTCGCGAGAATAAGTGCTCCTGAAGTTTCTCGATCGAGTCGGTGTACTACGCCAGCGCGATTGAGAATTTCTCCCGCTCTGCCATACCCGGGCTCACCTACCCCGGTTGCTTCTGGTGTGCGCGCTACAAACCAGTCCACCACCGTCGGTGCGTCGTTAAAACCATCTTCATGCACCAACCAGCCAGCAGGCTTATTGATGACCAACACATCGTCGTCTTCGTATAAAATTGTGGGTTCCATACCTATCTTTTACACTTTTGGCAGCAAACTGTCCACCATGCAACAGAGGGTATCTCGCTGATCTGCAGTGAGCGTGAGTGCCTGGGCGGCTGTCTTAGCTTTTGTTGCGTATTCATTAATACTGATTTCCATCGCTGGCTTGGTGCCGACGCTATCCAATAAGGTGATGACGGTTTCGCAATCGGCGTCAGACAATTCTGCTTGTGAGTACAATTGTGCGAGTTGTGCTTTTTCTGCGGCTGCTAATTGTTCATACGCAAACAAAATGGGTAAGGTTTTTTTCTTTTCTTTGATATCACCATAATTACGCTTCCCGGTTGTTTCGCTCGTAGCCCAAATAGAAACGACATCGTCACACATTTGGTAGGCCATTCCTAAGCTCTGAGCATATGTTTTGAGTAACTGGCACTCGGCCTCACTCTGACCGGCCAGAATTCCCGCTCCTTGCGCGGCGGCCACTATCAACTCGGCTGTCTTGCGACGAATCATCTCCTCGTAGGCCGCTTGATTCACCTCAGCATCCCCCAGAGTGGCGGTGGTTAATGCAAAATCTAAATATTGACCTTCAACCACAGTTCGAAATTGTTTTAGCAAAAAACGCTGGGTTTCCCTGGCCGCAGCACTCCCTTCTGCGGCGGCAGCAAGTATTTCGGCCATCATCAGGTGCTGCGCGTCGCCATCATTAATCGCATGGTCAGAGCCAAACAAATGCCACACGGTTGGACGGCCGCGCCGATGAGTGTCTTTGTCGACTACGTCATCGTGAATCAACGTGAAGTTATGATATAGCTCAAGCGCGCCAGCAAACGGCAACGCTGGCTCCAGCTGACCATACCAATCTCCCAACATCAACAATAAACTCGAACGAAATCGCTTTCCCCCATATACCACCTCGGGCTGCAGCTGCTCATTTTTGAACCCCATAAAATAAGCCAGGTGGTCATACATTGGTAAATCTGGCGCTGAGTCAAACACCTGTTGCAGGTATGCATCAATTTTGCTGGTATAAAATGGCGTGATGTTTCTCACGTCTGCTGTTGATTGCATAAAATATGTGTCTAAAATGTTTCGGTCACTACTTTCCTTTGCGTCGCTGCCGGTCTTGGTACGCAGCGAGGACTGTGTCGAGCTCGGCTACGCTAAAGGCCGGCCATAGAGTATTGGTAAAAAACAGTTCACTATAGACCGACTTCCACGTCATAAAATTAGAGATGCGTTGCTCTCCACTGGTGCGAATGATGATGTCAGGGTCTGGCATCTGAGCCGTCCACAGGTATTGATTAAACGTTGCTTCGGTCACCGGTTCTCCCGCCGCAATCGCCTGATTGACTCCAGCAATAATTTCCGCTCGACCGCCATAGGAAAGCGCAATCCAAATCGTTGTCTGGGCATCGACACATTCTTCACTCTTTGCTTCTAAAGCGGTTATGCGTTCTCGCAATTTTGGGGAAAAATCTTCTCGGCGACCCACTATGCGCAGTCGAATTTTTCTCTCCGA
>Ga0136589_1000433_pt1 | contig 21307 bp, 19 predicted proteins | sample AntRauMFilla3764_FD_104640 | JGI IMG/M metagenome (GOLD analysis project Ga0136589, IMG submission 104640) | Saline lake microbial communities from Rauer Islands, Antarctica - Metagenome Filla 3 #764 | ecosystem: Environmental > Aquatic > Non-marine Saline and Alkaline > Saline | place...
AAAGCGTGGGAAGAAGCCCGAAATAGCCAGGACCGGAAAATAAACTGGCAATTCACGACGGATGATGCACGAATAAAATTAAAGCGACTCTACCCGACATTTGAGGCTTGACATGACACTAGTGCCGTTACCACTAAATTCATTTAGTTTAACTTACAGCGAAATCTGATGCATTTCCCGAAAACGACAAATTTACATACTTAACTTATTTACTGGTAACGGTACTATGGTAGATTTTACCGACCAGATGCTTTCAGAAAGAAGTGCGTTTTCAGGATTCATCACAGGATCTCAATGAAACATCCCCCTATATCCCCCTTTAGTAAGGGGGACTTTCCGGAACCTGATTTCTTAATATAACCGTGTATTCGAATTTTGATGATAAGCCTCAGAAATCTCAATTTTCGATCACGCTGCATGCTGTGTCGGCAGGACATCAGCCTTTTCATTCCCCATCACTTCAAACCAGTCGATACTGCGGGTCAGGTACATCACAAGTGACAGAACAATAAACAGACCGAGACTACCCAATAACAAGGCGTAATCCTGCAGCTGAAACAGGATATAGAGATACCCGTACAGAAGCGACAAAACCCCAAATACAACCGCTGTTTTTCGGCCGTCGGACAGTACTTTGTACGAATAAACCGTAATAAGTAAAATGATTGCGGCTGATGCTATCAGGTAGGCGATGCCAAACACAAGATATTCTGAGATCGACAAAAGCAGGGTGTAGAAAATGAGCAGCGCAAACCCGATAAGCAGGTACTGAACGGGATGAATCATTTTTCCACTCAGCAGTTCAATCATAAAGAAGGTCAGAAATGTGAGAGCAATGAACATGATGGCGTATTTGGCGGTGCGCATCGTTTTTCGGTACTCATCAACCGGCAGCAGCAGATCCACGCCAAACGCAGCGGATGTTAATTCCTTGTTAGCCCCTTTCCACTGCTGGGGAAAATTCCTGTTCAGATGCAGCACATTCCACTCCGATTGAAATCCATCGGAGCTGACCTCCCGGTTGACCGGCAGAAAGCTGCCCGCAAAACTTGGATTGGGCCATTCAGATTGTAGCTGAACCGTGGTCTCTTCCCCGACCGGCGAGAAGAGCAAGCCGGAACTTCCATTCAGATTCAACTTGATATCGAACGCATAATCCCGGCCTGTTTCAATGTCGGGAGAAATCGATATGCCTGAGTTTAAAACCTCGTTTGACTCAATGCCCGGATTAGCGACGAACTCAGCGTCATTCCTGTTGATGGTGATGCCCTCTTTAATTCCAGCCATATCAGAAATTCCAACTGATACAAACGCCTCATCAAGCAGGAAATCTTCCGTAGGTATTCCGAGAGAACTAAGAGTCAAAGGCGAGAAATTACCAGACATCGACAAGATGCTGTTATAAACCACCACCTCGTAAATGCCTCGATATCGAAGCTCAGGCAGTATTGATCCGTCGATTGACAGCGTCTCCGGTAAAAAATGAGCATACCGCTTGGCCGTGTGCGATTCGTCATCACTTTTGAAGTTGTGCTTGTATGGAATTGTTAAAACAGGCCCCACAACAGCCTGCTCTTCTCCCCACTTCTGACTGATCTCATCCGCGACAGCATCCCTCCTGTTTTCACGTTCAGAAATTATTTCTTGTATCAAGACTGAAGGAATCAACAACAGAAGCGAAAGTGCTGCAATGATAATGAGCCGGATCCCCAAAGAGTTTTTTAATTTTTTCATAGTGAGTAATTTAGAATTTTCATGATGCCTGTGATCATCAACTAACCATTGATTGTCCCTTTTTTTCTGATTGCTGATCGTTACCCACCCGATAAAACAACAAAGCGGATGCTGAGAATAGCACAATAAAAAAGCCGTTTACCATGATGATTTCAAATACCGAACTACCCGGATAGCGATGCATACCCGCAGCAATAGCAAACAGGATAGTCGCTCCCTGGGCAAGTGCCGTTGAAACAAGAGCCAAGGCCATTCCTTGTGGACGAAAGCGTGCGAGGGCTGAGCCAATGATCAGAATCAAGACGACGCCAAAATACATGAGGTTAGCTATGTTGTCTTCTGAACCGATGATGCCCACCGCCAGGTTCGACCAAATAAGAAAGAGTGCCGACAGAAGAGTCAGACCTGCTGCAAGACGGTACATGGTGCTATTTGATTGCCGGGTGAACAGAACGAACATCGCACCGGTTCCAAAAAGCAAGACTCCTGCAAAAATAAAATCAGAATGTGACCAGTTTACTTCGTTAGTGATGAACATAGCCGAGAAAGGAATCGCCAATAATGCGGCTGTAGCGAGCGCTACTACGCCTAATGATGTTGAATGGCTTTTTTGTTTTTTCATAGTTACATACTCCAAGTGTTTATTTTATAATTGGTTGGTTTGTGTTGATTGAAAAGTACTTTGTATTTCAAAGTTTAAAGATAAAAAAACTCTCCTGCTGACTTCGATCATGCCTGCCTGGTTTTACCTCTCGTGCGATTGTACAAATACGATAGTGTGCCTAATGCTATGAGCAACAAGGGAATTGCACCCGGTTCATCTTCTACTACAACCATATAAGTCATTAATAGTAATCCGGCTACAATCACGAAAACCGAGAGAAGTGATTGAATTTTGTATGTTTTGGAGTTATCTGTATTCATGGTTATTTCTGTGATTTTATGATTTGTTCAAGCACTTTTAGGTGATCATCAAATGCTTTTTTGCCTTTATCGGTCATAAAGTACCTTGTATTAGGTTTGTTATCGATAAATGACTTCTCTTCATCGATGAACTCCAGCTTTGTAAGTTTCTTTAGATGTGTGGCCAGGTTACCGTCCGTCACATCCAGAAACTCTTTGAGTGAGCTGAAATCAAGCTCATCATTGACGGCTAAAGCCGACATGATGCCCAGCCTGACCCGGCTCTCAAATGCTTTATGCATGTCAACAATTGAAAACTTCACCGTTCGTACCGTATGTGAATGAAAATTCCATAGACAATATGAACCGCGCCGAAGCCGATCGCCCAAAACAACAGACCGTACCCGGTAAACAAAGTGCTCAGTAGTCCCAGTGCGATCTGAATCATACCCAGATACTTCACCTCCTCGTACGAAAATTTACTGGCGTTATAGAGGGCCAGGCCGTAAAATATGAGCGTTAACGGCGCAATCAGGCTTATAAAGCTTTTCGACAGAAGGATCAAAATGAGCAGTCCCCCCGTAAGCAGCGGCACAGATATACTTGCCAGCAGCCGTTTTGATGTTGCATTCCATATGCTCTCCCCTCGTTTGTTCGCCTTTCTGTAGGAGAACCAAATGGCTGTACCAACAGCAAGCACCAGAACGAGACATGCCAGCAAGATGAGCTGTGTCAGATTTGAAGACGCATTAACAGACTGATAATACTCTGATGAAATTGTCTGTGGTGTGAAATTCAAAACAGAGTACGCGATCCAGGCTCCCGCCAGCGCGTAGAGTCCAGCCATCACACCGGCCAGCCCTGAGAGTGATAAAAATTTGGAGGATCGCTCCATCATCGAGCGAATCTCGGCCAGGTCGTTAATATAATCCTGCTCTTCTTTCATACAAAGTACTTTTTATTTCAAAGTAAAGTAAAAAGAAATGAGATACAATAGCCGTAATAATTAATCCGGATCATTTACGAAGGCGTGTCAATGATATTTGACATATTCATATCGTTATATTGGCTCTTTGTTTAGTGTGGGTAGCATAAGTATTTCCGGTACTGGAAACTTTGCGAAGGAGTAGTACCAATTCAATGTACCATTAAAGACGTCCCTGTTCATTTTACCTCGATGCCAAAGGGACTCCTTCAGAGAAAAACAAAGAGGTCTTCGATAGATATGAGTTGCATACTCCAATCGAATTCGTAAGCTACTCTTCTTACCCTCTCATGGTTCAGGATTACATCCAGGTATAGGTCCTATGCAAGGACACAAACCACCCGGCCTTAGATTTGAGCAGGCGGGGATTGCGCGGGTGGACGCAGCATGCCGCGTGGGGAGGGGTGTTTACATCGTAAAGCGCCCAGATGGGCCCACCCGGCGGTTTTCACCGCAGGTATGCCTTGGGCATGGGTACTTTCTTCTTTTAGTCCCTGCTTCAGCGGGGTGGCCGTTCACCTGTCCCCGCGGGGACAGTACCGGGGAAATCATTCGATTATTGTGTGTGATTCTTTTTTGGGTCAAGTTTATACTGGATCTAATCCACTGGTATCTATCTCACGTTTTTGTAATTACATGACTTGCTCTCTTATATCCCTGCTAACACTATTTATAAAAGGAATCTTTGCAGGGTTTCAGGTGTTGATCAGACTACATTGACTTAATCAAAAACAGGGAGTATTTATCATGGCATCAAAAACAGCAACCCAATCAAAGGCAGCACACACTATTAATCCTGCAAACGGCAAAGAAATTAAAAATTATCCCTTAATGAGTGATGATGAAGTGGACAAAGCCATACGGCAATGTCATGAAGCTTTTTTAGAATGGCGACATAAATCTGCCGACTACCGGGCCGAGTTGATTATTGCCATTGGTGAAAGCCTGCAGGATCACAAAGACGAGCTCGTTAAATTGATGACCAGAGAGATGGGGAAAGTTTTAAAACAGGGAGAACAGGAGGTAGATCTTTGTACGGCAATATGTAATTACACGGCCGAGCACGGTCCGGGCCGCCTTGCAGATGAAGAACGCGATTTAAGCGGGGGTGGCCGCGGCATTATAACTTATTCACCCATCGGCGTCATTTATGGCATCCAGCCCTGGAATTTCCCGGCCTATCAAGTGATACGATACAGCATTGCCAATCTTATGGCCGGCAATAGCATATTGCTAAAACATGCAGAAAATGTAACCGGTTCAGCCAAATTACTCGAAAAAATATATAAAGATGCCGGCTTGCCCGACCACCTTTTTAAGGTACTCGTCATTGATCACGATCAGTCTGATATGGTCATAGAAAACGACTTGGTGCGAGGCGTTACGCTTACCGGTAGTCCTAAAGCCGGTGAAACAATCGGTAAAAAAGCCGGTGCTAATTTAAAGAAAGCAGTGCTCGAGCTCGGCTCCAATGATGCCTACCTGGTGCTCGAAGATGCCAACATTAAACTGGCCGTTAAAACCTGTGTGATGGGCCGTACTTACAACAATGGCGAAACCTGCGTGGCTGCCAAACGCTTCATTGTGGTTGATGCCGTGTACGATAAATTTAAGGAGGCCTTCGTTGAACAAATGAAAGCTCTGACAATAGGCGATCCTACCGATGAAGATACGGATATTGGCCCCCTTGCCCGCGAAGACCTGCGGGATGAACTCAATGAGCAGGTGCAGGAAAGTGTGAAGAATGGCGCTGAAATATTATGTGGAGGCAAAATACCGGATCGCGATGGATACTTTTATCCTGCCACCGTACTTGGGAATGTAGAACCCGGTCAGCCCGCCTACGATGATGAACTGTTCGGCCCGGTTGCCTCGCTTATAAAAGCCAAAGATACCGATGATGCCATGCGTATTGCCAACGACAGCCGATTCGGATTAGGCGGGGGTATTTTCAGCGAAGACACTGACAAGGCCATCGAGCTTGCCAGCAAGTATTTCGATACGGGTATGGTCTTCATTAATGGATTTAGCCTTGCTAAACCGGAAATGCCATTTGGCGGCGTAAAAAACTCGGGCTTTGGCCGCGAGCACGGCGGGTTTGGCTTGAAGGAATTCGTAAATGTTAAATCAGTGATAATTCAAAATGATTAAAGGGGTGCTTCGCCATTAAACATAAATCCTCCTCTTAACCCGGATTATACACCAAGATCCGCAAGCATTCAGGGGTAATGTTGTGAATAAGGCGTCGTGGAAATGGCGACGGAAAGATGCTTGTGTACCCTGAGTAAGCCATTTGCAGGTGCGCCATGGGCATGCCCCGGGCAAACACAGTACACATTAAAATTACGCCTGAAAAATTCTACACCCGAATTTGAGCAATAAGTTAACGTACATACATACATTAATTTTAACACGTTTAGGTACTCATACACACATCGTTGTGAATAATCCGGGTTAGTTGAGGAGGTCTTTTAACTTAGGAAAAAAAGTATTGCACAATTGAGTTTTAGCGAGACCACTGAAATAAATAAGGCATTTAACCGGCCGTCCACTTTTCAGCTGCAATTCCACGAAAGTTGATGGGCTATATTTCTACCTGTTTCAACAGCTCAGAGAGGAGATTTTTTACCACTTTAGATTATTCATTAGACTGATTTATAGCCTAAACAGTACTCAACACAATTACAGTGTAAACCAAATAACATAAAACATTTATCATGAAACAGTTAAAAAATAAGACCGCAATTATAACCGGTGCATCCAGTGGAATTGGAGAGGCAACGGCGCATGTGCTTTCAGAAGAAGGCATGAATTTAGTTTTGGCTGCACGCAGGGAAGACCGCTTAAACGAACTGAAAGAAAAGATTGAAAGTAATGGCGGCAAGGCAATAGTCGTCAAAACGGATGTAACCGAACGCGACCAGGTTGATAATATGGCTCAAAAAGCGAAAGATAAATTTGGTTCCATTGATATTCTCATCAACAATGCCGGACTAATGCCGCTATCGTTAATGAAAAACCTGCATGTGGATGAATGGGACCAAATGATTGATGTAAACCTTAAAGGAGTACTTTATTGTATCGCTGCGGTACTGCCGACCATGCGTGACCAGCAAAACGGTCACATTGTGAATATATCTTCCGTAGCCGGACGAAAAGTGATGCCGGGCTCGGCTGTTTACAGTGCTACTAAATTTGGAGTGCGGGCTATCTCAGAGGGGCTTCGCCAAGAATTGAGCCCCAGCGATAATATTCGCATCACTGCCATTGAACCCGGCGCGGTGGATACCGAATTGATGGACACTATTACAGATGAAGAAATGAAAGATTTAGTTGAAGAAAGTTTCGGTAATATAAAAACCCTTGAATCAGAGGATATTGCTGAATCCATTCGATACGCTGTTTTACAACCCGCGCGTGTAGATGTGAGTGAAATTCTGATTATGCCCACTGAACAGAAATAATGATCCTTATTTATCAGATAAAATTAAAGGCACGCTTGCAGCGCGCCTTTTTTTCTTGCTAATCACAAGAACAAGCCTTGCAAAAACACAGGGCAGGAAGTTGTTCGGTTTAGTGACCGAGATAACGTAGGGAATGCCGCCTATGAGATTCACCAAAATGGATGATACGATCTCGAAACGCCGGTACATTTCCCCTTTTGCTCTAAACGCAAGATACACCGACCCAAATAATACCATAACCATGGAATTAGGTTTTAAAGGAACTTAATTCTAAGTGATTTCAAGATTAGCCATCATACCATTATCTTCATGCTCCAGGTTATGGCAGTGAAATACATACAAACCTTTGGGGCTATCAAATTTCATAATTACCCTTACTGTTTCACCCGGCATCACCAGCACGGTATCTTTCCAGCCAGTTTCGGTAGGTATTAAGCCCCGGTTTCCGCTGCGTTCAAGCACTTTAAACTGAACCGCGTGCACATGCATGGGATGAGGTGCATTCGAAGTATTTATAAATTCCCAAATTTCGGTATCGCCCTGATTCACACGTTCGTCCACTCTTTCCATTGCAAACTGTCGACCATTAATGGTGTGGCCGCTCATCATTTCCATGGCCAACCGGATGGGACGGGTATGATCGGCACTGGAAGCGCCGGGGAAATCCGCTTCGGATAGTTGACTGGGAAGTGTAATCCGTTTACGCTGAGATTCCCCTTCAATTCTAAATTCCACGAGGGAGAAACCGGTACCTTGTTCGAGGCCATCGCCACCCATCATGTTCTGCATTCCCATCATTCCTCCCCCTGAAGGTACATCAAATGGTTTGCTGATGAGCTGTACCCGGCTTTCATCAAAACCTTCGGAAAAATCCACCAGGATGTCTGCGCGTTCACCCGGTGCCATCATCAGTTCGGTGGTTTCAAGCGGCTCGGGAAGCAACCCGCCATCTGTTCCAATCACAGTAAAGGGCGCATTATTTTGGAAAGCGATGTTGTAAATACGGGCATTGGAGCCGTTTAGAATTCTTAAGCGGTACCACCCCGGCTCCACTTCATGATAGGGAGAAGGCATTCCATTCACTAAAATAAGGTTACCCAGTAAACCGGTCATCATTTGTTCGGGCATGGAGGGATTAAAGATGATTTCGCCGGACTCATTGACTCTGCGATCCTGTATAACGAGGGGTATTTCATATTGGCCATTTGGCAGGTTCAGTGCTTTTTCCTCTTCATCTACAATAAAGTAAAACCCGGCCAATCCTCTATATACCTGCTCCCCGGTTATACGGTGAGGATGGGGATGATACCAATATGTGCCCGCCCGCTGATTAAGCCTGAATTGATACTCATACGTACCATTTGAGATGACATCTTTTGGATGACCGTCCATTGCCGACGGGACAATAAGTCCGTGCCAGTGAATAATGCTATCCTGACCAATTTTATTATTAAACCTGATACGAACATCATCGCCTCTATTTTGCCGTATGGTGGGCCCCGGGACGCTCTCATTGAAACGAAGACCGGAGAGGTGAAGATCGTCAGTCAGGTTCATCTCGGCGGGGGAAGCCGTCAAGTCAAAATTGGTATCTTTAATTTCATCGGGAATGGGAAGCTTATTATTGAAACTACCAAGCTCAACCATGGTATCAGAGATGCAAGAAGTTACCAAGGAAGGAAGAGCTAAAGCTCCGGCTCCCATGCCTGCTATTTTAATAAACTGTTCTCTTTTCATTTCATCCCTCCGGTATCAAGTAAAGTAACCTTTGCAAAACTGAACATCCAGAGCTCTCATAATTAGATTTAACGGTCAGAAACTTTATTTAAGGAGTTCTTTTTTCCGCTCCTCAAATTCCTCTTTACCAATTTCACCGCTGGCATAGCGGCGTTTCAGAATATCCATGGGTGATTCTCCGGCACTTTGAATACTCCTATTTGTTACTGCTTTTATGAGCACTACGAGTAATATGACGAATAGTAATCCCCAAAAAATCATCATCCAACCCCCTCCCAAGAAATGAAAATTATGCATGACAGCTTTATCTTAAAAAATTAAGTTTAGTGATAATTTTTAATGATTTCCGTGACCATTCATGCCACTGGAATCTTACTCCTTTTCGCTACTCTGCATCATCTGCATGCACTGCATGTGCATTTCCATCATGGGAGACTCCTGCATCATATCCATCATTTTGGAATGATTCATTTCTCCTTCATTCAGCATGGATTGCATCATTTGCAGGTGCTCTTGCATGCGTTCTTTCATTTCGGGGTTGTTCATCATGTTTTGCATGTTTCCCATCATTACAGAATGATTCATTTCCCCTGATCTCATCATCCGTTGCATCATTTGTTTACGCATTTCGGGATTTTCAGCCATATGGTCCATCATCATAGAACGCATAGTTGAATCCTGCATCATTTCCATCATCTGATGTTCTTTCTGTTCCATGTTCTTCTGTTGCGCTGCTGCTGATATTGTGAGTATTTCGATGTCACGCACAGAGCGAAGCGATTCCCACGCAGTGATAACGACAAAATCTGGCAAAAGCATGGTTTTGTGCCGCAGGCATCCCGTTGGGGCAAAGCTCTCTTCAATTAAGATGTTGCATCCATACACAACAATTTTTATACAAGATTGATTTGATCAATCCAACCATTAAAAGAAGGCAACCCGATGGGGCAAAGCCCTCTAAAAGTCCGTATCATTCTATAACTTGAGCACCTTGTTTGCCATCCCTGATCCTTACCATTCCTTCGATGGGCATTACAAATATGATTCCATCTCCGCGTGAACCTGTTGAAGCGGTTTGTTGAATGATCTCAATGATGGATTCAACGTCTTCATCTACAGATGCGATTTCTATTTTCACCACTTTTGAGTGCATGGCCGGAAACTGTAATGAACCGTGTGCATGATCCGGATCGGTATATTGGCCTGCTCCTTCACCTCGGAAAACGGTGATACAGCAGTGCCCTTCAGCACGAAGTGCTTTGTAAACTTCTTCCAACAACACAGGTCGTAGGTACGTCTTTATTAATTTCATAATGCCTCCTTTATTTTGGGTGATATATCAATTCATCTGCTCTACCGTTTCACCGCAGTTATGCATCTGTGAGCCATAATACGGGTTTTCAATTTCTTCACTATCGCTAATCCAGTTACTCCCGCCATCGAACATGGGACAGTATTGTTTGAATAATTCACCCTCGTAACCTTCACTTTCAATTCGATCGATCAGCATTTCGGAGATCATTTTGAATTCAGCCCGCAGCTCTTCGATGTCACTGAAGTTATCTTCAGTAAATACCTCAATATAAGCTTGAGCAGATTCAAAATCATCGTTGGACAGGGCTTTTCTGAGCTTTAAATATTCTGGAATCAGGTTTTCCAAATCTCTTTTTATTACGGCATCTGAATGTCCTTCATGATCTGCTGCATTTTCGTTCTGCTGATATTCAGAACGGTCTTCATTTCCGTTTTCACCCATTTCTTCCTCGCCCATATCCATACCACCATGATCATGACCGGCACGGTTAGCCCCGGTTCCCGGCTCACGGTTCATCATGCTAAGCTTATCGGAAAGCTGGGCGGCGGCATCAATTTTGAAGGTACCATTGGTTACTACCTGTTCGCCCTTTTCCAATCCGGATACGATTATATAATCATTACCGGCACGCATTCCCAGCTCTACCTCCCGGCCTTCAAATGCCGGGTTTCCATCTTGAGAAACATCCACAAAAACAATGGAACGCTTACCGGTCCACATTACAGCCGATCTGGGAACCAGCAATTTCTCATTTTGGGTTGAGCCCGAAGAAATTTCACCTTCGGCGAACATCCCGGGTTTCATCCGATTGTTTGGATTACTTGTGTTTAGGCGCACCTTTACGGTTCGTGAAGCATCGTTTAAAAACGGCTCGATGAAGTTCACTTCTCCTCTAAATGACTCACTCCCCAGTGATGAAACGTTAAATGTAACGTCATCTCCTTTTGAAAGACCGGATACTGCCGACTCATACGCTTCAAATTCAACCCACACGGAAGAGAGGTCAGCTATTCGGTACATTACCGAGCCTTCCCTGATATGGTCTTCTCTGGAGATGCTGATCTCCGATACAAAACCACTGACGGGGGCAAAGAAATCAAGCTCCTCCATTACTTCTCCTGATTCCACGATTGCATCAATAGTCTCTTCCGGAAATTCCCACAACATTAGTTTTCTTCGGGCCGACTCATACAATCTCGGGTTTTGTTCTTTAAACCGGGCTGTTTCCAAAAGTTCTCGTTGAGCGGTGATCAGTTCCGGAGAATAGATGGATGCCAGCCGCTGTCCTTTGCGCACATAATCACCGGTATAATCCACATATAACTCTCGAACCCGGCCCGGGAAATGAGCCGTTACATTCGAAACCAGATTTTGATTTACGGCCACTTTTCCGGGCAGATGAATTTTCTGAACAGGAATCTCTTCACGAACGTTAGAAGTTTGAACCTCTGCAAGGGCCATAGCTGCCCGGGATATTCTTACGGCATTCGGGTTTTGGGCTGACCCTTCTTCCTCACTCAGCTCATTAGCCGGGATGAGCTCCATCCCGCAAATGGGACAATTTCCGGGCTCATTTTCGCGCACCTGTGGATGCATACTGCAGGTGTACACCACATTACCTGCCTCATCGGTATGTGTTTCTGTAATGTGTTCCTCTAAAGAGTGTGGTTCTGATGTCCCTCCAAAAAAGAGGTAGCCGAGCAGTAACCCACCGAGAATAAGTGCCGAGTAAATAAGTATGTTTTTCGTTTTCATAGATTTTATTATTTAGTCCTGAGTCTTGAGTCCTAAGTATTGAGTATTGAGTATTGAGTAGATTCTTTTCACTACTCCAGACTCAGATCTCACGACTATTTATTTGGGTTGATATTGTGTTTTCCACTCAGATATTCGATGAATGCCGTAGCTTTATGCTGATCAGTTTCAGCCTGAATGCGTTTGAGCTGATATTCCAGCTGTCTGCGCTGCATCCGCAGGATCTCCTCGAAATCCGAGCTGTCGGTAGAATAGGCATCCATCATAATGTTGATAGCCTGAGTGATGCGCTGAATCTGTGTTTCATTGAAGAGTTTGAATCTTCGACGGGCATCTTCGTAATCCCGAAGTGATGCATCCAGTTCGGTTTCCAGCGAGTTCTCATTGGCAGCAATTTGGTATTGTATATCCTGAATATTTCGCTCGGCTTGCTGAACCCGGGCATTGTTCTTTTTCCCAAAGATGGGAATCCTGAAACCAGCCATGACCATAAGCGCATCTTCACCACTGTTCGTCACATTTGGCATGTCGGTCTCACCGGTAAAGATATAATCCACTCCAAGTTTAATGTCCGGCCTGTTTCGTTTCACCGCCAGTGATCTCATTTTTGTTGAAGAGGCCTCCTGATATCGAAGACGGTTAAGCCTTGGGTTTTGCTGCTGAATTTGTACCAACAGCTCTTCTCGCGTCTTAATGACACTGTTTTTTAATGAATCCGGTAGTGTAATCGTTGTATCTCCATCCCGGTTCAGTAACTCATTCATTCTCTGAATCAAGACCTTCCGGTTATCTTTCAACAGCTCGATCTGAATGTTTAGATCTTCCTCTTCAATTTGAGCGCGCAACACATCCACTTGCGTAGCCCGATCGGTTTCGTATCGTACCAGGCTTAGTTCTACCAGGGAACTGAGGATCGCCTGGTTTTCTTCAGCAATGCGAATGCTTCCATCCAATTCATAAAGCTCCAGAATGGTCTGTTCCACCTGCAGAAAATTGCGATTACGGCTTTCCTGAAAGGATTCGAACATTGCTTTTGCTCGTAACTCAGAAGCTGAACGCTGATCCTTTAGTGAGCCAAACCATGGAAGCATTTGAGAAACAGAGATGCGTCCTTGCTGTGGACCAACTCTGGTCTCAATAGGTTTGATGAAATACGAAAATGAAACTTCAGGATCGGGCAGTGCCCCGGTAATGGGGCTTTCTTCCAAAGCTGATAAATACTGCTGATATTTCGCTTTCAGCCCCGGGTTGTTTTTGGCTGCTTCTTGTTGATACCCGGCAATGGTTTGGGCCTGAGCCGTAATTGATATCAGGGTTAGTGCCAACAGTGGAACTAACCAAAGGGGACGCAGATATTTCGCAACGTTAGCTAAGGTGTTTTTTGAATGAAGATTATCAATCCATGCATACTGAGCTTGAATCGAGCTCTTAAAAGTTTCTCCTTGAAGAGTGATCAACAAATCAGTTGTTCCTGATTTATTGTGAGAGGTGTTGGTGCAATGGGCAAATCCCTTAAGTTTGAAACTAAATTGCTCCCGACGCCCTCCGCCTTCCCCGAGTGAGGACTTTCTTTCCTGCTCGTTCAAATTTCTGACCTCGATGTTCCCTGTTCTATATTTTTTTCTCATTACAGACTCCGTTTCATTTTAAATTCTTTCCACATGTAATACAGCACCGGGATCACCAGCAGTGTGATGATCTGTAAAAACATCCCGCCTACACTGGGAATTGCCATTGGCACCATAATATCGGCACCGCGCCCGGTAGATGTGAGGACGGGCAGCAGGGCAAGGATGGTAGTGGCGGTGGTCATTAAAGTCGGACGTATTCGACGGGTGCTTGCTTCTATCACCACCTCTCTTAATTCTGCAGAGGTCTTTGGTTTTTTTCGATCAAAAAGCTGATCGAGGTAGGTGGCCATAACAACTCCCCCATCAGCGGCAATGCCGAATAGGGCAATAAATCCGACCCAAACGGCCACACTCAAATTCACGGTTCCCATCTGGAAGAGATCACGAAGATTTTGTCCGAATAGGTCAACGTTCAGAAACCATCCTTGTCCATAAAGCCAGACCAATAGAAAACCACCTGCCCATGCCACAAATATGCTGCTAAAGATCATGGAAGTGGTAGCCACTGAACGGAACTGGAAATACAAAATCAGGAAAATGATAGCCAGGGCAATGGGCAAAATGATGCTCAGTCGTTTTTCAGCCCGCACCTGATTTTCATAATTCCCGGCAAATTCAAAATTGATTCCGGCCGGCACTGATAGTTCACCTGAATCGATACGCTCCTGAATTTCACGCCGGGCATTTTCCACGACTTCCACTTCGGCGTAACCATCTACTTTGTCAAAAATTACATATCCCACCATGAACGTATCTTCACTTTTGATGGCCTGTGGTCCCTGCCGGTATTTGATTTCAGCAAGCTGACTCAATGGCACTTCCGTTCCGGTTTTAGTTGGCACCAATAACTTGCCTAATGCTTCCGGACTATCACGTAGCTCCCGCGCAAAACGCACGCGAATGGGATAGCGCTCGCGACCTTCTACCGAAGTAGACACCGCCATCCCCCCCACGCCCACTGCCATAAACTGCTGAGCATCCTGAATGGAAAGCCCATAACGGGCCAGCTGTTGCCGGTTCCAATCCACTTCCAGATAGGGTTTTCCAACAATGCGCTCGGCAAATACGGAGGAGGTTTTAACGCCTTCAGCTTCTCGAAGCACCTCTTCCAGTTCCAGCCCAAAACGCTCAATCTCATCTAAATCGTCCCCTTTTACTTTCATGCCCATTGGGGCTCTCATGCCCGATTGCAGCATTACCAGACGAGTTTCTATGGGTTGAAGTTTGGGAGCAGAAGTAGTTCCGGGAATGCGGGAAACGGAAACAATTTCATCCCAGATATCATCCGGTGATTGAATATGATCTCTCCATTGCCGATAGTAATCTCCATCAGTATCGGGAATGGGATCTCCGTTTTCATCTTCCACAAAGGTACCTGAATCATCTACCTGAAAGCGCACCCGGCGTCCGCTTTCATCCGTTTTGTATTCTGATTTATAGAGGATGACGTTCTCGAACATGGACACCGGGGCAGGATCAAGGGCTGATTCGGTTCGACCCATTTTTCCGACGACAGTTTCAACTTCGGGAATAGCATTCACGGCCATATCAATCTTCCGCATTACATCTTCGGCTTCTTCCACTCCGGCGTGCGGCATGGTGGTGGGCATCAGCAGGAATGCGCCTTCATCGAGGGCGGGCATAAATTCCTCACCCAGTCCCGGGAAGGCTTCGGAGGATGAAACCCATACTGTAGTATCCCGGATATCTACGCCGATCACATCAAAACTTTTAGCTACGAAACCGAAGGTAGTGGCAAAGCTCAGCCAAATCATCACCCCAATTAACACAAATGCAGATGGAATGGCGAGGAAGGTCTTCTTATGATCAAGACACCAGCCGATGATGGGTTGGTAATATTTGATGATGAGCCAGAAGGCGGTCAGGATCAGCGCGATCAATATCACAATGAAGATCAGATTTCCGAAAAAAGAGACTGACGGCCCAAACGGCAGCCAGTATTCGGTCAACAACCAGGTAACTACCACTACGGACAGGGCGTTGTTCAAAAAAGGAATTCGCTGTTGGTAGCTATCAACCAAAAAGTACCCGGCGCCGTTGATCAGTCCAAATCCTAAGATCAAAAACCCGCCCCAGCCGGAAATGGTGAACATAGCTATCAGTCCCACGATCACTAACAATCCGTTCCAGCCCAGCTTGAGTTTACGATTGCTGAATTTCAGCCCAAAAAACCAGTGGGCAAATGGCGGAATTAACGTTATAGCGATGATAATGGAGGCGATCAAAGCGAAGGTCTTGGTGTAGGCCAGCGGCTTAAATAGTTTACCTTCGGCGGCTATCATAGTGAAGACAGGCAGAAAACTCACAATGGTGGTGGTGATGGCGGTGAGAACAGCACCGGCTACTTCAACCGTGGCGTTATAAATCACTTCTAAAAGCGACTCCTCTTCATCCATTTCCTCCATATGCCGGAGCATATTTTCAGAAAGGATCACCCCCATATCTACGATGGTTCCAATGGCGATGGCAATCCCGGAAAGCGCCACGATGTTGGCATCTACCCCGAAGTACTTCATCGCAATAAAAGTCATGAGTACGGCAATGGGCAGCATGGCGGAAATCAAAATCGAAGTCCGCAGGTTCATGACCATAACCACGATTACAATAATCGTAATGAGGATTTGCAGAGATAAGGCCTCTTCAAGAGTCCCCAGCGTTTCGCCAATCAGCGTGGATCGATCGTAAAAAGGGACAATAGTGACTTTAGATTCTGTGCCGTCATCCAGGGTTTTGGAAGGAAGTCCGGCTGAAATTTCAGCAATTTTTGCCTTCACATTGTCGATCACTAACTGAGGATTGGCTCCTTGTCGGGCTACCACTACGCCACCGACGGCCTCGGCACCGGCTTTATCCAATGCGCCACGCCGCGGGGCCGGACCCATACTTACAAATCCCACATCCTGAATACGAACCGGCGTATTATTCACCACTTTTACCACGGCTGATTCCAGATCTTCCAGGCTTTCAATGTAGCCCAGTCCGCGAACCAAATACTCGACACTGTTCATCTCGATGGTGCGGGCCCCGGTTTCTGCGTTAGCCTTTCGCACGGCATCAATAACTTCAGGCAGGGTGACCCCATAGGTTTTTAGTTTATTTGGATCTACATCCACCTGGTACTCTTTCACATAGCCGCCGATGGAAGCGACCTCAGCCACACCCTGTGCACCGGAAAGTCCGTATTTCACATAGAAATCCTGAAGGGATCGCAACTCCTGCGGATCCCAGCCGCCCGCAGGATTTCCATTTTCATCCCGACCCTCAAGAGTGTACCAAAAAATCTGTCCCAGTGCCGTGGCATCCGGGCCAAGGGCAGGCTTAGCCGTTTCCGGCAAAGTACCTGATGGCAGGGAATTCAGTTTTTCCAAAATCCGCGAGCGACTCCAGTAAAACTCCACATCCTCTTCAAAAATTACGTAAATGCTGGAAATTCCGGTCATCGAGGTACTCCGGACTGTTTTTACCCCGGGAACCGTCAATAACTGTGTGGTTAGCGGGTAAGTAATCTGATCCTCAATATCTTGCGGGGATTGCCCCTCCCATTCGGTATATACGATCTGCTGGTTCTCGCCGAGATCAGGGATGGCGTCCACCGGAACGGGGTCACGAGGAAGAAAGTCCAGGTTCCAGTTAAATGGGGCGACTGTTAGTCCCCAGCCCGCCATGATCAGCAAAAGCAGGACGGCAATTAGTTTATTTTCCAGGAAAAACCGGATGGTTTTATTTAGCATGGGTTATTTGTAATTAGGAATTGGTACGTGGTAAGTGGGGCTTTGTCCAAACCTCTGATTCCAAATATTTAGAGGCTGTCCAAAAAGTATTTTGCCTGGTAAACCGCTTAAATAATTCAGGAATTTTTTTCTGACTCACCCTATTTTCCTCTGTATCTAATAGAGAGGGATTTACAGTCTAAATTATTTAAGCTTAGCAACTTACTATGTTCCTTATTGGACAGCCTTAATCCATCAAACGGGCAATCCGCCATATGGAATCAGGGCTAAGATGTACCAATCCCTAAATCAGAAAGGAGTCGTTGACTAAAAAGATGGGAGGCGGTGAATAAGCTTTATGAACCGGTATCGGTGACTGAAGAGCAGTTGTTATACCGGGTAAGTCTTGGTTGGAATATAAAATGACTCTGATTAGCTGAAGGACAGGTTTTTTATCCTTCTTCTGCAGCTGCATTTTGGTTGTGAGTGGAGCATTGTCTACAGAGCAGGCGCATGCTAAACCAAGATCGTATGCCTGATGATGTGTTCTGTCTATATTTGCCTGAGCCGACATGTTTCCGGCCATTGGGCAATCCTCACCATGGTCGGCCATGTTGTGGGTTGCGGGCTGATGCATTTCGTGATCTGTATCGCACATCTCGTGGGACATTGCATGCAGGCCGGTCGGCACAGCAATTCCTGCGAGGATACTCAAACTGAGCAGCAGTGCAATAACCTGATATGTCTTTGATTGAATCACGATACTAAATTACGATTTTTCCGTTCATTCTAAAAGCCTGAGTTCGATTAAAAAAACGAATGCAGAAGTCTTCCGTCGGCTGACGGAGAGATATTCCCCAGGGGATGCCTTCGGCGAGAGGGGTGTTCATCGGGTTTATTCAAAATTCTGATGAACATCCCCCATTCCCCCTTTTATGAGGGGGGACTTTCAGTAACTTAATTTATTAATCGAACTCAGGTTAAAAGCCTTCTATTATTCATCTCTGAAAAACCAGGCTGTTCAGGTGCCGCTTCTTAACGGCTGATCATATCGTAAATGATTCAACATGTGATATGTGTAAGATTATCCCACTTTAGTATAATGCACTCTATTTGAAATAGAGTGATATTATATTGCAACTTCATATCATCAGTTGCTGTTCAAAACCTTAAATGATCTACTATGTCTAAAGATAAAAATGTTAAAGATAAAGCAGATAAAAAGGCACCTGCCAAAACGTTAAAGGAAAAACGATTGGCGAAAGATGAGAAACGCAAAGAGAAAGGTAATCACGAGTAAACCGTTTATTTTTCTTTCTCATCTGGTCTAAAGAGAGTATCTGGATTAATGTGACTACCGTACGAAAGGCGCTACTTGGACTGACCGAATTTAGTATCCACTTTTATGCCGATGGACTGACGCGATATTTCGCCGTCGGGGCGCCAACCCGAAAGGAGCTGGATCCATGGATTTTTACAGCTGATTTTGGAGTGATGGAAGTATGTTGGCTCTATGCTATTTAGTGTGTCCGATACTTTTATCGACTATTAAATAGCTCAGAGCCGCTCATCAATTGAACGCGAAGCGATATGATAAAAGGTCCCCCAGCAACGCCGATGCCGGAATCACCCATGCCGTAGTAGAGATACCACGTGTTGGCTATTTCTTAGAGCTCTTTTTTGACCAGAAAATTTATCAAATTTTAAATTTAACGAGATCTATAAATACGCCGTCCAAATGATCAAAATCGCCATCAGCTGAAACCAACTTTGAATTTGTAACATTAGCTGTAGCCGCAATCCAAAGGTCATTTTTACCCACTGTGACAGAAGAATAGCCTGCCGGGTAATTCCGTATCTTATCTTTGTGTTTACTATAAGCATCAATTTCAGAATATACTTTCATTTGACGCTCTGTATTTATTGGAACTATAAGGAACTGAGATATTAAAGAGTCTAATTGTATGAGTTTCTTTTCACCCCAACCTCTTTGAATAGCTAATGACTTCATTTCAGCTGCTGTCACAATAGATTTGAGTGCAACATTTTTGTTACTGAATGGTTCATACTTTTTTCAAATTGTTTCAGTAGATCTGGCCTGATAATGTAATAGACAAGGATATTTGTATCTAAAAGAAAATTCATTGCCCAAATTATTCTTTGAGCATTTCAAGTAGCTCTTCAGGAGTTTCTTCTACTTCCATATCTTTGATAGTTTGCTTGAATTGCCCTTCGTTAAAGCCCTGCCATTTTTGTTCCTTTACAAGTCGCTTTAAATCAATATCCTTAAAATTAGTTAAGGTTAATTCTTCAGCAACTCGGTCTTCAATATCTGCTTTTTGAATGTCCAGGATCTCAATGAACTTAAGATGGCCATCGGGTTTAAAATTAGCCAGTCCTGTTACTCTTACCTTTTCTCCAAAGTAGCTTTTTAGATTTTTGATCTTCAGGTTGCTTCCGGGAAATGCCCGAATTCGTTTATCCCCGTCTGTTACAATTTCCATTTGCTCTTTCTTATGACGCATCACGTCCAGAATACCGATAACTGAAGTCTTTACATTCTCTCTTGTACTTTGTTCTGTCACACGTACTCTCTCCAACATTTTTTTATTTATCGTCACAGTTTTTACTCTGCTGTGACCATTTGAAATTAAGCTTATCTCAGAATTATCATTGTCCAGTAATTTATTGAATGCCGTAATTTTTTGAAGTAAGTATTTATCTAATAGCACAGAGGATTCAGGCTGATTTATAGCTTTATCGTATACAATGCCTGCTAATCCAAATGCACTTTCATTTAGCAGCTTCTCAAATTCAGGGTCATCAACAATGCCATATTCTTTAGTTTGGTATAATTGTCCAATCTCAGTTGCTTCAATTTCCAGAATGGTGGATCCTGATTTGAGGCCCGTGATTTGAAAATCAAGGGTTTCTTGAAGCCATTTGGGCTTCTTTCCTCTGCCGGGTCTGCCTCTGCCTTCCACTAAATTTAACACCGCCCCTTCAGCTAAAGCCGTAAGACTTTCCTGCAGCTCACTGAACTTAGAAAAAGATATCTTCCCATTTTCTAAGTCAAAGTTCTTTAATATGATGCGGTGTTTATGCATTGACTGAGTTGTTTTAAGTTCTGTTATCGTGAATATATCAAAAATTATATATTCGTGTTTAATCTTATCAATTTACTGAATCCCACCTCGCATGTATCAAAGTCAATTATTCATAATTTACTTTTGGCTACTCACTCATTGAGTATTTATGACACAAGTACACAAGATTTGGAAAACAACCAATAACCTTGGTTTAAGATAGTAATGAAAGAGTTTGGGGATAATAATCCTGACAATATTAGTCATAATTATTTGAGTGCATACTGCTCCAGAGCAATAAACTTAAGGACACATTTATGAACTGAGATTGTGAGAGAATATGAAACAAAGACTTTGCCCATTCTCCAGGTTAAGATCGGGACACTATCAGAAACACTCCGCTTTACACACACATCCAATGAATCCAAAATAAAAACTCACATCAAAACTCATACGTCGCCACGCCAATCCCCGAATCACCCATGCCGTAGTAGAGATACCACGTGTTTCCAAGCCTGGCCAACCCTTCAATAAACACCACGTTTGGAATCTGACCGCCCACCTCCAGCTGTGTGTCAGGCTCCATAAAATGGGACTCCGACCGCTCAACGATCCGGGTCGGATCGTTGATATCAAACAGCACCTGCCCGGCACGGTAGACCAGATCGTCATTGGCCGAGTTATAGAGCAGTAAAATGCCGTCATCGGTGATCAGCGGCGTCGGGCCGGGCTCAATCAGCCGGCTGTCGAACATGCCCTCGCGCGGTCTCATCACCGGTTCTTCAATTGGCGTCCAGTTGATCAGATCGTCAGACGTTGCCGCCCATATGTTTGTATCGCCGTAATACATCCAGTATGTGCCGTTGATCTTTTGAGGCACAATGGCCCCGGCTTTCGTCCAATCCATCTCAGGAAACACCAGCCCGTGCCGCTCCCAGGTCAGCAGATCGGTTGAGGAGGCAAGCG
>Ga0136589_1000445_pt1 | contig 21085 bp, 35 predicted proteins | sample AntRauMFilla3764_FD_104640 | JGI IMG/M metagenome (GOLD analysis project Ga0136589, IMG submission 104640) | Saline lake microbial communities from Rauer Islands, Antarctica - Metagenome Filla 3 #764 | ecosystem: Environmental > Aquatic > Non-marine Saline and Alkaline > Saline | place...
CTGGATCAGGCTCTGAGCGATGCCCAGAAAGCGGCCCGCTACCTGATCGATGCGGCGGACAAAGCCGGGCTTCTGAACGACGACGCGCAACCCATGGCAGAAGCAGCTTGATCGTCATAATCACCGGGGGAGCGATCCCCCTTACCCACGCCTCTTGAAGTAAGGGGCGTATTCACGCCCTTTTGATGTGCACTAAGGCCGGGTGTCGAGACACCGGCTGCGCCGGAATAATAAATAATTACGATACACCTTGCACGGTGCCTTGGTTTCTGTATAATCAGTCTTAGGTTAGGAAATAAGGCAGGAGACAGAAGATGAACAATTCAGGTGTAAAGGCTTTAACCTTCGAGCAGCTCGAAGAGCAACTGGCACTGGCAACCGACCTGGTGCGTTTCGGGAAAGACTTCACCAGCACCGTTGAGCTGGTAGAGCACCAACTGATACCGGCTGCGAAGGCTGAGATCGAAGCGTACGGCGAGACTGACAATGTCAGCAATTTCAATATGACGGGCCGCTACCGCATGACCACTGTGATTGACCACGGACTGCGGATTGCTCGCGAAATTGATGAGACCGGCGCTTTTTCACCGGTCGCAGCGTAACGAGAACAAGTGCGACCTGCTTTTGCATGGTCGCCAGCTACAGCCGAAGCTTCGCTGATTGCGGTGCTTCGGGAAGAGTCGCAAAGGTGCCAGTGCGATTTCCGGGAGATGAGGCCCTTAGTAGGCTCCTGGGTGTGCCGGGGAGGACCCGGAGGTGCGGGCGCCTAAGAGGCCCGCCTAACATACACTGAATTTTTGGCTGGCGGATACGCCGACAGCCTGGGCCACAGGCCCACGATTATGACCGAGCGGCACCTCTGCCTGCATTAACCTAACCGCCGCTCGGTCACCCTATTTGACAGATGACAGTTTCAGTTTTGACCGGGCGGTATACTGCCTGCCGGCTAACCTAACCGCCGCCCGGTCACCTTTTTCCCCAGATCCGTAACCTTAGAAGCTTCAGCGTACCCAGAAGGATTGATTGCATGACTGACATGGTGAAAATCACGTACTTCATTGCCACAGATAAGGCAGGAAGCCGTTGCTCGGGCGTCGAAGAGTTCGACCGGGACGAATGGGAGGCCATGACGGATGCCGAGCAGGAAGCCGCTATGCGCGAAGTTGCCTTTGAGCACCTGGACTGGTCATACAAGGAGGCTGACAGCCATGAGTAGCCAGAAGACGGAAAACCCGTCAGCAGTGACCACAAGTCTCCCGGATGAGCGCGGGGTAAACCGGTACGGGTTGGACATGGGGTATTTTCGCGATCTGATCAATCGCGAGCTGAACCGCCCTCTGACCAATACACGGCCGGATGATCTGGCCAGAGTGTTTGCGCAGGCTGCGCGAACGGCTGACGGAATGGCAGTGCCAGACTATGGGCAGGAAGTGAACAGCAGCATTGACGAAGACACAACGTGGTTAGGGCTTTCGGATAACCGCCCTAATCACTGGGACGCCGACTGCAACTCGCAGATCTGGCTAACCGATGGCAAATCTCTCCCGGTTCTTTGCCCCTGGCAAAAGGCACCTGAATTTGGTTACTGGAAGCCCACCGGGCTCAAGCGTCAGCGAGCACCCTTCAGCCACGAGGAATAAATCAGGTGGGTATGGAAAGAGGCGGGTCCCTGCCCTTTTGCACCTCAGCCGATAAGTAATAAGCCCCTGTTTTCGATGCGATTTCATTCTAAAAGATGCCCTCTTTTTTTCCGATACACCTTGCAAGGTGTCCTCAATCTGTTAAACTGTTTACAGGTTAGGGCAAGTTATCAGGCAGGAGAAAAGACATGGGCGCTATCGAGAATTTTGATCTATTTGAAGCGGCAGAGTGCGACCAGTTTATCCCGCTGGCGATGCCGTTAGGCTTCAATGAAGACGACTCCACCGACGACAAGATCGCCGCCAGCCGTGGCGCTATGAAGGCGATCATGGCCTCCGGGAAACACTTGGTCGTTGCTTCCAGCTTCGGTAAAGACTCATCTGTTTTACTTGTTATTGCAATCCAGGCTCTCGAAGAGCTGATTGCTGAGCAAGGCACGGCGCCGACCATGTTCGTGATCACCTCCAACACCCTGCTGGAAAATCCTTTGATGGATAACTACAGCATGGCCGAAGTGGCGAAAGTTCGCGGGTACGCCAAAGAGCACAACCTGCCGATCGAGGTTCGCGTAGCCACCCCCAATGTATCCAATAACTATCTGGTCAATCTCATTGGCGGAAGGATGATCGCCTCCACGCCGGACAATGGCCGTGCCTGCACCGTGATGATGAAGGTTCAGCCGATCGAGCGTCTGAAGAAGCGTCTGGCCAAGGAAATGGGCTACTCCAAGGCCCAGGCCCGCGAGCAGTTCGTCACCGTGATTGGCAAGCGTTACTCCGAGAGTGAGACCCGTGGACGTGGCATGCACGACAACGGCGAGCGCCCGGATGTTCCGGTGAAGATGACCAAGGACAAGACAGGCAAGGCCTATGAGTGGCTGATGAGCCCGATCGCGGCATTCTCACTCGATGACGTCTATATGACCATCGCGTACGTGCGCAACCAGATGATGCCCACCTACTCGGACTTGGAGGCACTGGTTGAGGTGTATCGCTCCGCCAACGAAGGGTCCTGCATGATCAACGTGTACGCCAAGGGTAAGCCCGCCAGCTCCGGCTGCGGATCTCGCACCGGCTGTCACCTGTGCCTGGCTGTCACCGACGACTACAGCATGGATGCAATGCTGAAGGATGAGCAGTTTGCGTGGATGCGCCCGCTCAACGAGTTCCGCAACTTCATCCAGCGCAACCACTACCGGATCGATAAGCGCAACTGGCTGGCCCGCACCGTCAACGATGACGGATCAGTGACGCTTGCCCCCAACGCGTACGCACCCCAGTTCTGTCTGGAGCTGCTGCGTTACGCCCTGACCATGGACGCCAACGAGCAGATCGAGGCAGACCGTCTGGGCATCGAGCCACGGTTCCAACTGCTGCGCATGAAGGACATCATCGCCATCGACTTCCTCTGGTCGCGCTATGGCTACCAACACGCTTTGATGGCTTGTCACACGGCCAAACAGGTTCAGAACGGTAAGCGCTGGGCAATCCCGGCCGCAGACCCGAGCGAGTCGTATCCGACCCGCCTGCCGAGCATCCGCAAGGTGACTCTCCCCTTTGCTGATCAGGACTTCGGCACCCTGGCTGCGGGCAGTATTGATCTGCTGGCGGCCGCAACTGACAGCATGGACCCGTTCGCTGTCCCGACTGGTGACGAGTTCTCCGTTGACGAGGAAGGCGCTGAGCTGTTCTGGGGCTTTGAACTGGATTACGCCCTGAACAAGTACGGCCCGGCTGATGATGAAGGCGCTGAGCGCTCTGAGGCGTTTGGCACGGCGCAAGGCGCACACTACTTCCTGCGCATGGGCACTGTGTCTTTGTTCAAGGGCTCTGAAGGCGAGTTCGATCGGATGATGCAGGTCAGCAACCAGATCAGCCGTCACGGCATCCGGGGCATCCTTAATGACCCGGAAGCCCTGATCGCGGCTCTGGGCCAGAACGGAGACATGCTGCCGGCAACCGGTACCCAGTTCGACATCGAAGATCTGATTCGCCTGTCCCGCGCTCAGTCGGGCAAAGGCATCATCGCCACGGAGGTGGTCGCCTAAGGCGGCCGCTCCACTTTTACTGACAGCTAACCAGGGGGCAGCCGTGAGCCAGGGTAGACGCTACATCCAGACCGGTTACCGGGGGCGGGCGATCCGCTTCGCCGATCAATCCCGCCAGGGTGGCGTCGCCACTACAGCCTACAGCTTCGCGATGTCTTCGGATGATCGGGAGGACATGGCCCGGCGCATTACCGCCGCGCTGAACCTTACAGCCCAGCTATCGACTGAGCAGATCGAGTCGTTGGCCCCGCTGCAACTCAAGGACAAGGTGACACCATGACCGCATCGAACGGACCAAAAGTAAAAAAGCTTCTCGAATCGATGATCGACAGCGAGGCACTGTGCGTCCGCCCAAGTGACCGGGTGTGCGTGATGGCCAACCTCGCTGAGATCAACACGCTGCTGACGCAGGAGCCGCCTGTCTACGAATCAGACGCTGCCGCGATGATCTGCAAAGGCATCGACTGGTTCAAAGAACACGACTACATGGAAGGCTTGCCTTCTGAGGTGCTGGATCTGGCGGAAGGCGACCTGGTAAGCATCGACGTATCCACGGGTGACGCCGATGCCGGCAACCGGGTATTTGGCACCATCCTGCATTGGCAGGATGCCGGGGATGGTAGTCGCGTCTGGATCTGTGAGCTGGACCATTTCAACTACGACACACCGAAGCAAGGACAGCAAGGCGCAGACTCTCAGGCAGAGCCTACCCAGAGTGACATTGAGCGCTTTGAAGCCTGGGCGTTCGAGGAGATCCGTGATCCGGATTTTTCAAAGCACAGCAATGGTGACTATCGCAGTGAGATCACGCACGCCTACTTTCGTGGGTGGTTTGGCCGGGGCAATCAGGGAGAGGTAGCATGAAGGCGAAAAAACTGACCGCCGCTGAGCGCAAGTGGCTCGAAAAGGTTCAGGCGGTTCTGGACGAGTGCCCATCTGATCGGCTGGAAGCCTTCACCATCGGTGATCCGGACGTGACGATCTTCGATGGCTCCAGGACGGCGGAGATCGATAAAGCACTTACTAAGTCTGGTTTTAGCACGGACTTTTGCGCTGCGGTTGATTCCACCGGCTCCGATCTGTTCCACCTCAAGTTTCCCTTCACGGTTCATTCCACGGCCGGGTGACCCCGGCCTGACACCCTGGCGCCATCCCGGTAGCACCCCGGTAGCACCCCGGTACTTCCCCGGTACTTCCCCGGTACTTCCCCGGTACTTCCCCGGTTCCGTTTTCGCACCAGTTCTGCACCAGTTCTGCACCAGTCCCGTACCATCCCCGCACCAGTCCAGCACTCGGTATTTGCTTCCCTGGGCGCTGCGCACCCGTTCGTTGTGCACCAAGGCCGGGTGTCGAGACACCGGCTGCGCCGGTCTGGTTTTCCCTATAGTGCACCTTGCACGGTGTTCTTTTTGCGGTAAAATAGTCACAGGTTAGACAAACATGCACAGGCAGGAGAACACCATGGGATTTTTCAGTTTTCAAACGTCAGACACCAAGACCAGCATTTACAACGTCCAGTCTCAGCTGTTCGCTGACCGGCCGGTATTCATGCTTCAGCCGATGGGGCGGTCACCCATTCGGGAGTCCGCCTATGAAGGGTACGGGGTGTTTGGAGGCATTGACGCCCATGAATGGCTGTTTAATACCAATGCCCGGTCGTTCGGCTTGGACCCCAATGACTTCACTGCCGATGAGCGCCGGATCATGGGGATTTCGTTGGAGCTCGGGAGTGTGTCCCAGGACATCGAGACCGGCGAGCTGTGGTCAAACATGACCGACATGCGGCCCTTCATTGGGGGTGAGTACTTCCCCGGCACCTATGCGGACCCCATTCCCCGCTATTGTAAGAGCCTGAATGAACTCAAGAGCGAGGGCCGGTTCAGATCCGTAGAAATCTGTGACCTGATCGATATCCCTTACCCGCTGAAGTTCAGCTTTGACTACATGGCCGAGTACGACGCGCTGCCTGCGGCTAAGCCTTGCCCGCATCAGGGCTACTTCTGAGCCAACCCAGAGGGGCTGATTCGTCAGCCTCAGCGCTTCACCGGCCGAACAAGGACACATCATGAGCACAGCGACACCCCTACGGATTGCCGCGGCGGTGCAAACGCTGCGCGAGGCGGGCGTGATAGCCCAATGGCTGAGCAAGGCCCAGTACGTCGATGAGAGCGCCGTGCAGGTGGTCGTTGAGCTTTGCCCGCCAGCCGTAACCATCAACCACCTGTTCGAGCCGCAGCGGAACACCACCCTCCACGATGCGGAAGCCAGGCGGTTTATGGACAACGCCCAGACGGTTGCCGAGCGGGCGGGATTTCTGATTGGTGACGGCAATAAGGTCGTCGCCTATGACTACCTAAGGCACCGGCTTTATGCCTGAGGCGCTGACGGTTTTAGGCGCGGTTACCCAGCGGTTGGTGCTGCCAACTGCACAGGGCTGCGCCCTCGGTTGTGCACTGAAGCCAAACTTTCGGGCGGGAATAACGTATCTATGCGATCAAGACAAGGCAGTTTATAGAGGCCGATGGCGGCCAAAAGCCAAATAAAAGCAACATCGAAGCAACGACTTTGCTAGTCTTCGGTGACCTGTCGTTCATTTTGGGATATCAATACGGCGGTATGAACAACTATGAATCAGCTCCAGGGGATGCGTGTGATTCACCCGACCACAATTTTTGTCGGCAATCAGTACAGGAGAGCCGTTAACGTGCGCGATCACACACAGGTTCAGCAGCAACAGATTTACAGTGCCTACGAGAAAACGGCCCGCCAGCGAAAAGCAATGACGACTTTCAAAAGCGACGATCGCTCGTATGGGTTCTTTCGCAGTCAGGCGGACTATTTTTGTCGAGAACTGATCATGACTCACACCCTGGGTGAAACTCCGGGTTTCGCGGCGTCGACATTCTTTCAAGACAGCGCCGAGGATCAGATCACCGGGCGTTGCGTTGAGGATTTTTTGGCGGCTGTGTCCAGGCATTCAGGGCGGGACATCGATCTGCAGTCTGGTCAGCATGAAGACATGGATCGGCGCCAGGGCCTGGTGTCATGAAGGGAAGTGAACAAAGCCGGCAAGCGTGCTCGCTTTCGGGCGAGGCGGATATACCTGTGACCATGACCCAGCGGGAAGTGGACCTGATGGCCCATCTCACGCGCCATCACCTGGTGGCTATGCAGCACCTGGGGAACACGGGCGATGAGACCTCAAGGGAATCCACTGCCATACCCCAGTTGCTGGCGGAACTGAACAGCAAGCTTCAGAGCATCTCCTCGAGTCAGCCGGATTATGAGCTACCGGTATCACTGAACGCCGCCGAGCTGGCGGACACTCAGCAAATTCTGCAAAACGGGATGACACTGATGGAGCGCGTGCTGGCGGATGATGCCTACGCAACTGAGCTGCTCGGCGGAACAAGCGGTAACCGTGACACCTGGCGTGATCAGATGCTGGCGTTTCGAGGCGTTCTCAGCAAACTGACATTGGCCACCCTCTCCGGGTCCGGCCTTCTGGAAATTCCTACCCGGCTTCGCCATAAGAAACCGGCGCACTGATCCGGCAATTGCCTTCAGGCCGTGCGCCACCCCCATAATACTTCCGGTCATTCACACCTTGCGGTACCATCCTCACACCAGGCTCGTACAACTGTGGCATCGTTCTGGTGCTGAACTGGTACCACTGTGGTGCTAAAAGGACAGACATGATCATTCTATTCGCAAGCCAAAAAGGCGGCAGCGGAAAATCCACGCTGGCCATCAACGCTGCCGCATACCTGGCGTGCCAGGGCAAAGATGTGGTTTTGGTCGATGCAGACAAGCAGCCCTCCAGCTCCCGGTTTGTGGCCGATCGGAACGAGAACCCGGATCTGCCGGTGATTCACAGCGTTGCCAAACGCCAGAACATCCGTAAAACGCTGCTGGACCTGAAGGAACGCTACGATTATGTGATTGTCGACGTGGCCGGCCATGACAGCCCGGAGATGCGTACCGGGATGACCGGGGCGGACATGCTGGTGGTACCGTTCATCCCCTCTAACATGGACCTGGATACCATCGATGACATGAATACGGTCATCAACGAGGCCAAAGACTTTAATCCGGATCTTAAGGTGGTGGCTGTACTGAACAAAGTGCCTTCCAATCCGTCGATTCGCGAAGAGCAAGAAGCCCGGGACTACCTCAAGGACTACCCGGATCTGCCGGTTTGCCGCAGCATCATCAGGCACCGGAAAGTCTATCGGGATATCCTGCCTTATGGGCTGGGAGCCGTTGAGAGCAAAAACTCAAAGGCAAAGGCTGAGGTCCAGTTGCTGATGCAGGAGATATTGTCATGGTCATGAAGCGAGATCGGGGAGCATCAAAGCCGGCGTCAGACGCCGATATTGAACGGTTTGCGGCCGGCGCCAATCGCGATATCGGGGATGCAAATCTCGACCCGGAAGCGCCCCACACATTCAATCACCTGAATGTTGGCTTTAACGAGCACGACTGGGCCCTGCTGAGCGCTCTGAAAAAGAAACAATCCCGATCAAAACTGTCCGTGATACGCCTGGCGATCCGGGCCATGGCGGAAAAAGAAGGACTGCTGTGATAGTCGGCTGGTGCTGGCGCTGCACCATGTCCGCACGAGTTCCGCACTGATACAGCACCAGACTCGCACCAACACCGCACCAGTCCAGTTACCGGTAATTCCTGAAACCACCCCTTTGATTACCCACCCTTCTTTAAAAGCGCCTGAGAGGCGCTGTATGAGGCGTTCGTTTATGCCCATATCGTTGCACTGCTGACTCCTGATTAATGCCTTTCTGCACACCTGACAACGCTCTTTTTTGCCTTCAGATCCCTATTGGCACCACTGTCGCACCAATCTTGCACTATAACGCTGCTTGCGGAGATACAGGCCCGATCTAAAGAACTGCCTGGCTACGCCAGCCTGAGGCCTTCGGCCTTTTCATGTGCACCAAGGCCGGGTGTCGAGACACCGGCTGCGCCGGGGGAGAAACCAAACTAATACACCTTGCGCGGTGTTCTTTGTCTGGTACAATTGTAAACAGGTTAGGCAATCAATCAGGCAGGAGAATCATCATGGCTATCAAGACGCTTTTTCTGAAGTACACCACGGCGGACGGCGCTACCTTGACCGTCGAAGAGGACGACAAGGGCTTTTACATGACGGATCTGGCCGTGGGCTGGGATCAGGTGCTGTTCGGTGAGAAGTCACACGTCACCCGTGATGATGTTCGGGGGTATGCCCGTAACACCGTCAGTGGGCACCCTCTGCCGTTTGATCTGGCTTACGACGCGGATGGTCAGGCGGTGGCGGCATGAGCTGCCCCGCGATTCCTGCACACGGCTTGGACGCCAGAGCGCCGGAAGCCCGTTTCAGGCTCGCCCTGATCCGAGACAGCCGGCTCAGCGACTACCCCGGCTCGTACCCTCAGGACCATCATTATGACCGGCACGGCTTCGGCTTTATCAAGACGGAGGCCGACATTGATGCGTTTCTGATGTCTCTGGATGAGGCGGCGCTCTTGTACAGTTCGGGCTGCATCAAGGCCCGGGTTCTGCGATCAGACATGCTCAGGCGCTGGGAGTGGACGGACGCCGTCACCCAGTTCAAGGCGCTGGCCGCCCGGGCACGGCGTTGCAACTGCCGGTGCCACGATACCGGGTCCTACGCGATCAATGAAGTGGAAGCCGCTAGAGAACGCGCCTTTCAAGCTTTGTTTGCAGACGCTGGCGAGGTGGCCCAATGAAGATCCGGAAGGGACTAAAGATTACCCAGTGCCGGGATGGAATGCGCTGGTACGCCGGGCACGTCGGTGAGGTGTTTCCGCTTCTGGCTACCTTCCGGGATGAGTACAAGACCCGGGAGCCGGCTGGATACAGCAACTTCATAGTGAAAGACGATTGCAAGGTGGTCGATATGATCGAAGAGGCGGTGCCTGTTGGGGAGACAATCCATTGACCAATTGCACCACTCTTGCACCAGTATCGCACCAATCCACCATGACCCCATTCTTGGACAACCGATGATGAGCACGCTTTCTGAAGATCGTTTCATGACGGAGTACCGCCCCCGGGAGCTACAAACCGAAGGCGAATACATGCTGGAGACGTTTGAGGCTGCCCGCGCACTGGCGGGCGGCGACGTTAGCCACGTCTGGGCGGTGATTGAGTCTGGTGACTCGGAGGCGCTTTACGCAGCGGCGGGCTATCACCTCGTGAACTGTCTCGGCTATCTGGTGACAGAGGTGGCCTGGGAAACCGGACTTGAAGAGGCAATCTGGTTTGACGAGGACGAGGCCGAAGAAGTCCATGGGTAAGCTCCCAGTTCCCTGACTGTTTGACAGACAGGGCGCTGCGCTCCCTTTTTTGTGCACTAAGGCCGGGTGGCTGCGCACCGGCTGCGCCGGGAAAAGAAAGTCTATAATACACCTTGCGCGGTGTCTATTTTCTGGTAGAATTGTTTGCAGGTTAGGCAAAACATTCAGGCAAGAGAAGACATCATGGGCAGCGCTCAAAACATCAAAAGTGCGACAACCGATCTGCGCGTCGGCCGCCGTATTCATAACACCCTTTATGGCGGCAAGGATGGCACTATTTTCGCCGTTGATGGTCAGCCAGGATTGGGCAACTCCCTGTCCGCCCTCGGCGGAGCCGTTCAGATCACCCGCGGCCCAGAAGCCCACGTCAACGTTGTTTGGGATAACGGAACCATCAGCCGCAAGCTGCCGGAGTGCATCGTCACCGGCGTACAGTGGTTCTTCCTCGATGAGCCGGACCACTCCCCTGAGCAAATCGAACGGGCCATAGTAAACGTCGAGATCGAATCCCTGAAGGCGGAAACCGCCAAGCAGGAGAAGGCCCAGAACTTTGAAACGGGCATCCAGCGGTACCGTGCCAGCAAAGAACACAGCCACCTTGAGCAGACCCCCGTTGAGGGCGGACACAGGCGGTTGGACACGTTGGCCGCCAAGAACATCCGTAAAGAGTTGAAGCGCGTTTATCCGGGTGTGAAGTTTTCCGTTCGTAAGCGTTCCTTCGATGCAATCATGGTGACATGGCCCAAGGCCGACGACGGCGAAACCGTCAATCAGCGCACGGTGCGCGACAGCCTCGCTCTGTTCAAAACCGGACACTATGACCCGATGGAGGATTATCACAGCTCCAGCAACTCCCCTTTCAATGTGGTTTTCGGCGGTGCTGACTACCTGATCTGCCAGCGCGATTTTTAGGAGATCCCATGAAAAACACCACACTGAACACCAAGACCATTCCAGAGTTGGCAAGCGTTATGGCAACAGAGCGCCGCTGCAGCGTCGATCTGCTGAACCCGTGCTTTGATGACCGGGCTTCAGACGTCGCCGGGCTCCATACCAACGGGGAGGCGGCCTGCACGTTTTGCACGGCCCGAGGACTGCTTAGCCGCAAGTATTTCAGCGAGGGAAACTACGTGGTCCTGAATGAAAATACGTTAGGCATTATCCTGGCAAGTCGCACGGTGGAAGTCCTCGCCGGGAGTGTGATCAAAGGTGGTCATAACCCGCTAAATGGTCCGGTGGCCTTTAACCCTTCAATTGACCGGGCGCGGTTGGCCACAGCTCAGGATTTCGAAACGTTTAGAATGTCACCCAAGGGGCACGACTTGCCGGGCTATGACATCGACAGCACCGAGGATCTGTTCCAGGAACAGGAAACATTGCCCGAGAACATTCAGGCCCTCATCTCTCACCACACGAACCTGATAGAAAACAACGAGGGGAACGGCTACATCCATTGCCGGGATTTCCTCCTCGCAATGGAGGCGCAAGGCTACACCTTCGATTATGGTCTTGACGGCGTGCCCTACGATCTCCAGAAAATGTGATCACTGTTTATGACCGGGCGGGATACCTGCCGCCTACCTAACTGCCCGCCCGGCCCCCTATACCTGCCCTGCCCGACCCGCCTTGTGCGGGTCTTTTTTTGCCTGGCGTTCCGCCAGCCTGGGCGCGGGGCGCCCTTTGTTGTGCACTGAGGCCGGGTGTCGAGACACCGGATGCGCCGGAAAACAAATCATCATCGTACACCTTGCGCGGTGTCTGTTAGCTGATATACTTATTGTCAGGTTAGGCAAACAAACGCAGGCAGGAGAACACCCAATGAGCAACGTAACTTTGACCCCGAACGAAATCACGGCCATGAAAGCCACCCTCAACTATAACGATCGCGAGTCTCAGCACAGCGATAACTTTTCCAACGCCGGAGTCGATGAGCTTCAGGGTGTCTTGAACTGGAACAAGCATCAGGTCGCGGCTCTGATCGGTTCTCTGGAGAAAAAAGGAATGGCGTGGTACGACGCCGAATTTGATCTTCTGTGGCTCAACCCCGAAGGCGTTGATGCAATCTTCGACGTTATCGATAACGAACCAACCACGGTGGCCGCGTAAGCGGCCTGTACCAGCCATGATGGAACTTAATCTCGCCAACACTATCGGAGTCGTCGCCCTCGTGATGACGGCAGTGGCCTTGAGCCGCACATCCAACAAGGGACTGCTGGCCACCCTCGGCACTGCTGTCTCACTCTGGGCGATCCACTATGGACTGCTCGGCTCTGTCTCAGGCTTTGCGGTGCATGTCGTGGCCGCTGTCAGCCTGTTCGTGGCTCACGGTATCCGACACACCTCGTTTACCACGCGGGCCGCTGCGGGTGCCCTGTTCTCTCTCACCGGTGTGGGGGTGACTTGGTACTTTGGCGCGGGACTGGCGGACGTGCTGGCGGCTGTGGGATGCGTCATCATCACCATGACCCAGTTCACCGGCAACGGAAACACCCTTCGCATCGGCTTTATGACCGGGGAAACTGCCTTTTTCGGGTTCGCCCTGATCTTGGGAAGCCTGCCGGGGATGATCGTCACAGCGGGCAACTTTGTCGCCGGGGCCATCGGCCTGTACCGCAGGCGTCAGGCTGCAAAGTCTGGCGTCGTTACCGGATGACAGGGTAAATCCTGGGCGCAAGCGCCCGTTCAATGTGCACTAAGGCCGGGTGTGGAGACACCGGCTGCGCCGGGAAAATCTTTCTCTCAATACACCTTGCGTGGTGTCCTGTCTCTGGTAAAATGGTTCTCAGGTTAGGCAAACAAACACCGGCAGGAGAACACCCGCATGAAATCTCTCACTTTGAAGAACACCACCAGCCCACTGAAAAACGTCATGGTCCGCATCCTTGAGCAAGGCGATGGCTATGGCCAGTACAACGAAAAGACAGGCCAGCACGCGCTGACCCATGAGCGGGCTGCTCCAGTGGTCGAGTTCTATGATCTGGACGTTAATTGGCCCCCGTTTGGTGGTCAGTTTGTGCAGCGTTACCGTTTGTCTTCATTGCTTGAGCGGGAGAGCGGTGGGCTACCTCTTGATGGTGGCGTCCCAAAATGGACCCTGGACGACCGGACCATGAACGAAATCCGCCAGTTCCTCCGAGCCGCAGACGCCCAGATCCACTACGAAGACACCGCCCCCACCGGGGCGTAAGGATTGATCATGAACTCGCCCACAGCAAGCGCCGATCTGGCACTTGAGCTTTTCGTGAAGCCATACGAAGCCCCGGGCTACCGCCCGGAGATGGTAAAGGCCAAGTTCGCCGAGGTCTGGTTCGACGCTGACGTGTATTGCGTCAACGAAGTGAACGAGGCAGGGCAAACGATCAAATCTTACGAGGTTGCACCCGGTGAATTGACCGATGAGGTCCGGCGCCTGGCACATGATCGCCGGGGGCTGAGCTTCGGCCGCTCAGTCAGAATATGGAAAGGCGGTCAGCAACAGGCCAGATGATCACCCGGGGCATGTCCAACCCTCACCAGGCGCGGAGTTTACCAAAGGCGACGACTTAACCCCGATCCGGGTTTGAGTCGATTTTTCGCCCCGGTTCTGAGATAGGATAGATGTCGGCTTCGAAAAACCACCGGAGGACACATGCCGACACTACCCATCAAAACAACCGCCTCAATGTTGGCGGGCGCTTTACTCATCACTTTTTCCATTCACGGACTGGTCAACCGCCACCAGATCCCCGCCAAAGAGCTGTCCACCATTGCGGCCTTCCTGGTGACGCTGGCGGATCAGAAAATACCCGGGCCCCAGACAACGACATCGCCTCACCCAGATATCGAAGACATCAACAACACGGTTACCGGTAACCGCGGGCTCCTGAGCTTCAGCACCCACAACCTGACACTGTGCACCACTTTACCAAAGGCTCTTGTTGATTACCGCCCGGCAACAGGCAATCGGCCAATCCTCTTCATCACAATCAACAATCAACGCCTCGATCCATCTAGACATGCCTTGAGCTCTGCTAACATGACTGGCTTTTGTATTCCGCACCGTCTCCAGAAGCAGCCCTTGAGCTTTTCCATCGATTATCGATCCTAACGGCCACAGCTGGGCGCGGGGCGCCCTTTGTTGTGCACCAAGGCCGGGTGTCGAGACACCGGCTGCGCCGGGGAATAAAACAAGATGATACACCTTGCACGGTGTGTTTGGTCTGCTATAATTATTTACAGGTTAGGCAAACAACCACAGGCAGGAGAACACATCATGGCAACTTCCCAATTCGTATCCAGCACCGCAGCGCTTCAGATCATGAACACAATCATGTCCGAGCAGGACAAGCTGATCGCCATCCACCGCCAGCAGATCAACTACGTTGAGCAGTCCAACGTTGATGTGAATGTGGATCGCAGCTACAACACTGTCAAAATTGCGGACGTAGCCGATCCGATCGGTGGATTCTTCTTGCAGAGTGACGAGGCCGACGAGTTCATCAATCAGGCTGATGACCTGTTCGAGCAGGACGTGTTCAGCATGAACGATTGCTACAAGATCATTGCCTACTCATACATTGACGCGCTGGTGTAATCATGGACCTCTCACGACTGTACTTCCGACTCCCGTTCGTCATCTGCGTGAACGGGTACAGCAAGGCCCAGATCGAGGCCCTGATCCTCAAGCTGAAGCACTATCTCGGCGCTGAGTTCCGGTTCAGCGAAGAGGCGTTCTACGACACGCTGGACGATCTGCAAGGCCAAGCATCGGCGCCCTTCTCGTTTGCCACGGGTCCGTACATCGGCGTAAACGAGAAGCAGCCAGGGGCCCAGCGGTTCCTGATGATCACTGAGTCCATCCATGGCGGGCACACCTGCTTTGCCGAGGACCAGATCGATGCCCTGTTTGGCGAAGGCAAGAAGCGGATCCAGAACACATGGCAGGCTAACCCCGGCCCGACCCCTTACTTGATCCTGCGCCAGCGCGGCGAGCTGCACAGCTTCAGCCAGAGTCTGCATCGGATTCACGCCGACAGCCTGGAAGACGCGGATCGGCGATTGAACGTGATGGGCGTTACCACGGCGATTACCGCCGAAGCCTGAACCAACCTAACAACCTGCCTTTGGCCTGCTTTCGAGCGGGCCTTTTTTTGTCTGGCCGTTGGCCATCCTGGACGCGGGGCGCCCTTTGTTGTGCACTGAGGCCGGGTGGCGAGCCACCGGCTGCGCCGGGAAAGATCTTCTATTGATACACCTTGTACGGTGTACTTATTCTGGTAAAATGGTTCTCAGGTTAGGCAAACAAAGACAGGCAGGAGCAACATCATGGATGCGACGAAAATCTTAGAAATGATCGACTCACAAGCCCGAGCTACAGAAGGTGAAGTTCTGGAGCTCACGGGGGGCGAGTACGACTCATACGGTTTGCTGGCGGTTGTTCGTGTTCTGCGCGATTGCAACTTACGCATTCTGGCCGATGCCTTTATGGCTCAGAATGGCAGCTGGCTGTCATCTTCCAGCCAGTTTTTCCGGGTCGAAGATTTTCTGGACTACCTTGCGGCCGAGGGCGCTGTCGAACGCATTCAGACCCGATCGGTCCACGTCATGGATGATTCCGAGTGCGTGCTAGCCACGCCAGTTTTCGACCGGGAGCCTGCGAACGACCCCGAGGCCCTGCCCTACGAGTGGGCAGAGGGAATGTCTTCCTTCAAAGCCAAACGCTAACGCGATCGGCGGCACCACCGTCCCATCACAACGACGCATGGATTGACCTGGCTCTGGCGACCTCCGGGGCAGCCGGATGACTGTCGCCTTTGCTGGGCGCTGGGCGCCCTTTGTTGTGCACTAAGGCCGGGTGTCAAGACACCGGCTGCGCCGGGGAATAAAACAATATGATACACCTTGCACGGTGTTCTTTATCTGCTATAATTATTTACAGGTTAGGCAGACATACACAGGCAGGAGAACACACCATGATTTCTATCGGCACCCTCGAAAAAAGCGTTACCGCACTGGCAAAGAAGCTGGAGAAAGCCGGGCACAGCCCAGAGGTCTCAACGCATCGTTCAGGCCCGGCGCACAATTGCCATCACCAGGCCATCTCATTCGTGAAGCTTCGGATCAATGGCCGGGTGATCCGGTTTCTGGCCAACGGCTACGGCGATATCTACAAGTCCGACATCGACGGTGCCATGACCTGGGGCGAGATGAAGCAGGAAGCACTCAAGCGACTCGATCTGACAGCAGCCTGAGGGCTGCAACAAACCAACCTTTTCCGCCGCGCTGCGGCACCGGAATGACGGAGAAACCAATATGTCACCCTTCGTAATGTAACTCATCGGCACCTGGCTTTACGCCCGGGAGCCCAGACCCAAAAGCCCGCGATCATGATTCCGGGCTTTTTTTGTGCCTGGCGTTCCGCCAGCCTGGCCCCTGCGGGCCCTTTGTTGTGCACTAAGGCCGGGTGTCGAGACACCGGCTGCGCCGGGAAAACCTTTCATTTAATACACCTTGCATGGTGTCTTTGTTCTGGTAAAATGGTTCTCAGGTTAGGCAAACACAGGCAGGAGAGACATCAATGACCGCATACAACAGTGCCATCCAGACTCATTTAAAGGCTTGCTCCGTGCAAAGCCAACGCGTATTTCTTCCGGACTACCAGATACCGGACGGAGACTTCCCCAAGGTCAAACGAGCCATCGAGGGCATCGGCGGTCAATGGACACAGCAAGAACAGGCCTACGTATTCCAGAGCGATCCGGCCGAGCTGTTCAACCGGATTTGCGCCGGCGAAGCCATCAACCTCGAACGGACCTACCGCAAGAAGACCCAATTCTTCTGGACGACAGCGCCGGTGCTGAAGGTCATGGACGAATTGATCTTTATCAGCCGGGACATGCGCGTACTCGAGCCCAGCGCCGGGCGCGGGGCCATCGCCCAGTTTCTCAAAGACCGCTACCCCAATTACTCATGGGACCTGGACTGCTGCGAGATGGACCCCCACAACCGATCCATCCTCGAACAAGAGGGTTTCAATCTGGTGGGTGATGACTTCCTGTCCATGGCAACACCTGAGCGCGGTTACCACCTGATTGTGGCCAACCCTCCCTTCTCAGGGGGGCAGGACATCCAGCACTTCAATCACATGTACAAGATGCTCGCCCCTGGCGGTCGCATGGTGGTGGTGATGTCCAAAGGCTGGACGACAAGCCCGGATCCGAGCGCAACCGCCTTCAGGGATGACCTGAGTTACTTCTTTCACGAGGTGATTGACCTGCCTAAAGGCGCGTTCAAAGAAGCCGGTACCGCTATCGAAGCTTGCGTTGTCAGGCTGGACAAGCCACTCGACGAAGCTTACTGACATTCACCCTATTGCATTAGCCGCTACCGGCAGGAGATACACGATGATTATCAAGGTCCCTTTTGTCTTTCAGGCCATGGTCATTCCCAAGGGGTGCCAAAAGTCTCGGGAGGTTTACGTTGCCGACTGGCTCAGCCTTGAGATCGATGACGAGACCGATATCCAGTTTGCGGGTACCGTTCAGACTGAAGCGGCCCACGATCACGAAAAAACCCTTCATCTGTACCATGGGGGCGATCAGTTCTGGCATGCGTTCTCAATCAGCAATGGACGCGACACCCCGCCGACGGTACCCGGCGTGGACGAGTTTATCGCGATTCTGCAATCACCCTATGAGAATTTCCGGGTTCGCAGTCTTGATGGCACCCTGAGAGCCAAAGGGCTCAACTTCAGCGAGCTGCCTGCTGCAGACAGGATCAAGGTGGACGGATCGATCCGGGAATATCTCTGCGATAACCGGGAGCACCGAATTCAGGACGTCATCGACGCCGTCGAGCCGTATTGCTTTCATGGGGGTGAGGTGTTCATCAAAGCCATTGAACCCTACTACTGCATAAATACGTTCGGGCTGGGCGCCAATCACGGAGGTACAGCGCTGTTTGTAGAAACGCAAAGCCGGCGCAGTGCAGCTGACTCACCTCACCGGGCGTTCAGCTTGGCACAAAAGGAACAAGCTATTGAGCAGGCACAGACGGTGGCCAGACACAGAGGCGATCATGACTCATGCCCAATTGTTCCGCATTCAGACGTGTATTTGCGCAAGCCGGACCTCTTCACGTTCGATCCGATGTCTCGGGAAGCGCTGGACCGGGGCGACATAACTCTGCCGCAATTCCTGGCCAACCGTGGAGAGGCAACGGATGGACTGAGTCAGCTCATACGCGAAACGGCGGCCAAGGTAGCCCAGGGCGTCGAGGAAAAGCCCATCAAGGACCAGATTGCGTGGCTGAGCGGTCATGATGTTGAGCGCAACGACATCCTGAACTGCTTCAATGTTCGCTAATGCTGGCGGATGCCCTGACGGTACTGGGATATCTTTCAACTCAAAGAATGATACACCTTGCGCGGTGTTTTCATTCTGTTATAATGAGTGAAGGTTAGGTCAACAAACACAAGCAGGGAATATCATCATGGCAACGACCCCGATTACTGGCGCGAACCGGATTGACGATCGCGCTCCCGCATCTGTTTTCGTCGGCATCTGCAGCGCTCCATGCGGTAGCCAATCCGACGATCAGACAATTACTGAGACTTACTACGGTGACAGCGAAGCCGAGGTGGTCGCCGAGATGGTAAGAGAATTCGCAAGCACGGCATTCGACAAGCACCCGGCCGCATCATGCCTGCAAACGCACGTCGATCTTGAGGCGGTAATGGGACGGTTCGGCATTTCACCTGCCAGGGCCAGAGAAGTTGCTTCTACCATCCGCACGGCCGACGCTGACAACCTCAAGGCATTCTCATCCTATTTCACGAATGCTGAAATCATCCGCGGTTACTCCCGGCTCAATCCGGATGAGCGCGTTGAGGTAGTTCAGTACAATCCTTCAGCCATATCCACCTTCAATCATCGCAAGCCCAATCGCATCAATGTGATTTACTACGACACAGTGAACGGCATGGCGATCGCGAGAGACGTGGATGATCTGTTCGGGTTCTACCCGCTTGAGAACGCCACCCAGCCGCACCCGGATGACTATGACTGGTCAAACGGCTTCGACTTTGAATTCCTGTCTCCGGATCAGGCTGAGGCCCTGACGAAAATCGGGCACGGGGATATCGTTGAGAAATTCGCATCTATGGGCGTCGTCTGCGAAGGCTGACCGCCAGTGTGTACAGGAGATTTGCCTTGAAACCGTCAAAAAGCCGATTTGTTTCCATGGAGTCCATTTCACTCAGTGATCTATTCAAGGGCAAACCCGGTGCAATGGGGCTCTATTTGCCGAGGCAGGACGATGAAGGGAAAATGCGCGTGAACATTTCCCGGATCTCAGCTCACGCTAAATCTTTGGGCGTACGCTATAAGAAAAAATGCGAGATCAAAACGCTTTTAGTATTTGAGCAAGATCAAGATCAGGAGCTACCGACCCCCTTCAAGATGGTTCAGGTTGTTATAAAAGATGACACGGATCTGACGCCCCAGGGGAAACGGTATACGGAAGCGAACGCCCGCAACACATCGGAGACTTCACAGTGAGCTACCTGGACGGGACAAACGTCGCTCCGGCAAACGCCGAGAGTGCCAAAAAGCTGCTCGGTCATTATGTCCGGTACTTGCGCAGCCTGGATATCGACAAGTCAGGCCGCGGCTATGTATTTCCTAAAAGCGGGGTCGTGACGGGTCAGTTCAAGCGCAACCTCGAAATCAATGGCGACCTGGTTCCCTTCTCCAGTTTCGTAGAAATCAACATCCTCAGAGAGGCTACGCAGGAGGAAATGAGCGTCTACTGCTGACCTTCACGCCGAATCTTCCAGTTCCATCCAACCCGCCCTGTGCGGGTTTTTTATTGTCTGGCCGTTGGCCAGCCTGGGCGCGGGGCGCCCTTTGTTGTGCACCAAGGCCGGGTGGCGAAGCACCGGCTGCGCCGGGAAATAAATCATCATGGTACACCTTGCGCGGTGTCTTATATCTGTTAAACTGTTTCACAGGTTAGGCAAACAACATCACAGGCAGGAGCATTACCATGGGCGCAGTTCAAAACATCCAGACCCCGCAGACCGATCTTCGTGTAGGCCGTCGCATTCACTGTATTTTGCACGGTGGCCGTAATGGCACGATCAGCCGCGTTCACGGCGAGCCAGGACTGGGCAACTCCACGCCATTGCTGGGCGGTGTCGGGCACATGGTCCGTGGCCCTGAGGCGCACATCGATGTGATTTGGGATAACGGCGGCGCTTCATTTCAAACGCCTGAGTGTATCGCCACCGGCGTTCAATGGCGCTTTCTGGATGAGCCTGATTTTTCACAGGCTGATATTGACAAGGCTCTGGCCTACGCCGATCAGATAGCTGCTGAGCGAGACGCTGAAAAAAAGGCCGCCGCTGACGCTTTCGACGCAGCTGTTGCCGCTTACCGCTCAGACAAGACGCTGGCGCATTACGAGCAGACAGACCCCGCTGGCGGATGGCAGGACCGGACCAAACTGGCTGCAAAGAACATTCGCAAGCTGCTCAAAAAGGATTTCCCCGGCGTTAAGTTCTCCGTCCGCAAGGATGGCCACGATTGCGTATGGGTGACTTGGCCGACCGCTTACGACGGCGAGACCGTCAACCAGCGCGTTATGCATGATGCACTGGCCCAGTTCCGCACCGGAACCTACGACCTTCATAGCGACTGTCACGGCTCCAGTAACTCAGCGTTCAATATCGTTTTCGGCGGTGTCACCTATATGACCTGCCAGCAAAGTTTCTGATCCGGTTAACTCAGGTCTTGCCCGCTCTTGGTAGCGGGCTTTTTTTTGCGTTGAATTCGACCAGCCTGGGCGCGGGGCGCCCTTTGTTGTGCACTAAGGCCGGGTGGCTGCGCACCGGCTGCGCCGGGGAAGATACTTTTATCAATACACCTTGCACGGTGTCTGTTATCTGGTAAAATGGTTTTCAGGTTAGGCAAACAACATCACAGGCAGGAGAACACCATGAGCATCGTCAAAGTCCGTCACCCAAACCCCACACTGCAATTGGCTGAGCGCACACTGGCGCACCAGGAATGCATGGTTAGTGTCACTGAGCGGTGCCCGA
>Ga0136589_1000450_pt1 | contig 20979 bp, 23 predicted proteins | sample AntRauMFilla3764_FD_104640 | JGI IMG/M metagenome (GOLD analysis project Ga0136589, IMG submission 104640) | Saline lake microbial communities from Rauer Islands, Antarctica - Metagenome Filla 3 #764 | ecosystem: Environmental > Aquatic > Non-marine Saline and Alkaline > Saline | place...
ACGATAATCTGGCCACCTCCGATGTCGTTGGCGAAGGTGAATATGACGTTCAAGCAGTGATTGGTGGAGAACAGGAACTTTCAAAAACCATCGATGTTGTCTGTACCACGACTTTGATTATCGCAATTCGAGAGCCCGGGAATAGCCGAATTTCGGGACCGGACTGTGGATAAATACGCACACTTACCGAGCAGCGGATTCGGTCCCGCAAACTCGAACTCAACAGCCGTCTAAAAATAGCAAAGCAGCGGTCACAAGGCATCCGGCGCGCGCAGCGCGCCGGTTCAGTCGCGGCGCGCGGACTGCCGCGCGGCTTCGCCGCGCGAAAGGAGCACGCCGCGATTTTTCCCCAAGTTTTTGCACTGGTTGCGGGCCGCAGGCCCGCAACCGAACGACGTGGCGGCTTCGCCGCCACGCTCACTGAGGGCGCGAAGCGCCCGAAGGAGTTGCAAAAAGTGGGTTTACATCATGCCGCCCATGCCGCCGCCCATCCCGCCGGGGGCGCCGCCTGGGCCGCCGGGGCCGCCCTCGTCCCCGTCACCGGAGGTCGAGAGGTCGCCCGCGGCGATGATGTCGTCGATCTTGAGCACGAGGTTCGCGGCCTCGGCAGCCGAGGAGATGGCCTGTCGCTTGGCGTGTGACGGCTCGACGACGCCGGTCTCGAGCGTGTCCTCGACGTCGCCGGAGAAGACGTTCAGGCCGGCGCTGACCTGACCGTCCTCGTGGGCGGCGCGCAGGTCGACGAGCGTGTCGATGGAGTCCAGCCCGGCGTTGTTGGCGAGCGTGCGCGGGATAATCTCCAGTGCGTCGGCGAAGGCCTCGACGGCGAGCTGCTCGCGGCCCTCGACACCGTCGGCGAAGTCGCGCAGTCGCGCGGCGACCTCGACCTCGGGGGCACCGCCGCCGCCCAGAACCTGACCCTGGGTGACGGTGGCGGCGACGACGTCCAGCGCGTCCTGGACGCCGCGTTCGAGCTCGTCGACGACGTGGTCGGTCGAGCCACGCAGGAGGAGGGTGACGCCGTGGGCGTCCTCGTTGGAGCCCTCGACGTAGAACAGCCCCTCGGCCTCGTCACGGGTGATCGAACCGTGACCGAGGTCGGCCTCGCTGGCCGAATCGAGGTCGGAGACGACGTTGGCGCCCAGGACCTCTTTCAGGAACTCGATGTCGGACTTCTTGGTCCGCTTGATGGCGAGGATACCCTTCTGTGCGAGGTAGTGCTGGGCCATGTCGTCGGTGTTCTTCTGACAGAACAGGACGTTGGCGCCGGTGGCCTCGACCTTGTCGACGAGGTCCTTGAGCTGCTGTTCTTCCTTGTCGAGGAAGTTCTGGAGCTGGCTCGGGTCGTCGACGGAGAGCTGGGCGTCGACCTCGGTCTCTTCGAGCTCGATGGCGGTGTCCATCAGCATGACCTTGGCGTCGTCGACCGCGGTCGGCATCTCCTCGTGGACCGGGTCCTTGTCGACGACGGCGCCCTCGAGCAGCTCGGAGCTGCCGGCGGCGCTGCCGGTCTGGGTCTCGATGTTGAGGTACTCGAGGTCGACGACGTGCTCGCCGTCCTCGGTCTCGACGGTGACGGCGTTGACCGCGTCGACGATAATCCCCGCGAGCAGCTCCTTGTTGAGCTCGGCGCCCTTGCCGGTCATCGAGGTCTCGGCGACCTTCCGGAGGAGCGCCTCGTCGTCGGGGTCGACTTCGGTCGAGATGTCCTCGATGGCGGCCTTGGCCTCGGTCGCGGCCAGGTTGAACCCCTTGATGATGGCCGTCGGGTGGATGTCCTGCTCCAGCAGGTCCTCGGCGTTCTTCAGGAGTTCGCCCGCGATGGCGACGGCGGAGGTGGTGCCGTCACCGGCCTCGTCCTCCTGGGTCTCGGCGACCTCGACGATCATCGAGGCCGTCGGGTTGTCGATGTCCATCTCCGTGAGGATGGTGACGCCGTCGTTCGTGACGGTTACGTCGCCCATCGAGGAGACGAGCATCTTGTCCATCCCCTTGGGACCGAGTGTCGAGCGAACGGACTCGGCGACCGCCCGGGCGGCCGAGATGTTGTGTTCCTGTGCAGACTTGTCTTTCATCCGCTGGGAGTCCTCTCCCAGGATGATCATCGGCTGGCCCTGCATCTGGCGCTGGCTCATAATCAACTGATTGATTGTCTGTGGTTCTATATAAAAGTATGGGGTTCGGGGTCGTGCTGGCAGACGGTCGGAGCGACGATACGAGCCCCGAAACCACCCCACTGCAGCCGAACTACTGCCCGCCCATGTGACAGTATCGCACAGGACAGTGGCCCCAGTGACAGTTCTTTAAGTACCTATTCGACCGGTTCCTTCCAGTGGACGACGGCCGCTCCGACGACGAAGGCGTCGTCGGTGCTTCGGTCGCGCCTGAACTGGAGGGTGTTCCCCCCTTGCTGGAGCTGCGTGTCGGCGATGGTGTCCATCCAGTACTGCCAGCCCTCGCCGGGCGCGATGTCGAAGCCGGTCAACTCGGTCCCGTTGACGAGGATGTCGTGGCTGAACTCCCCGACGTCGTACACCTGCATCTCGACGTACGGCTCGACCGGCGCGTCGGTCGGGACGGTAAACGTGACCTGGTCGGTGCTGTCCCCGGAGAACTCCGCCCACGCCACGTCGAGCGAGTCGGCAGACGGACCGAGATGTTGCTGGAACGAACAGCGAGCGTAGTTCGCGCGGTGTGACATACCGGAGCGTCGGACGGCTGGCTGATAAAGTACGGTGGCGCTAGCAGGGATTGTCGATATCGGTCTCACTGGGTGTGAGAGCCGGAAAGCCCCGCTAGCAATCCGTGTCGATAGCGTTGCTACCAGCCAGAAAGCCCCGCTGGGCTAAACTCGGGGGGCTCGCTGCGGTCCTCGCTCACGCCGTTCGCTGTGGTCCTTGCTTCGCCCGCCTTCGTTTAGCTCGGGGGCTTTCTGGCTGTCTGCAGCGCTAGTAGCGACCACTGCTAGCAGCAGTATCCGCCTATCCAAACCCGGTAACTCAGGCTCAGTAAAGCGGGTCTGGTCCGGGCGGCATCGCGCGCTTGTGCGCGCTGCTCTCGTACATCTCCCGGACCTGGTCGACGACGCTGGGCGGGACGCCGATGTGGTCGGCGGTGGCGTCTTTGGGCACGCCGCCGTCGATATGGAGCGCGAGGACGGAGTCGAGCGTGTCGTAGGTCATCCCCATCTCTCCGGCGTCGGTCTGACCCGACCACATCTCGGCGCTGGCGGTCTTCTCCGCGAGGTCGTCCGGGACGCCGACGTGTTTGGCCAGCTGGCGCACCTGCTGTTTGTACAGCCCGGCGATAGGGTGACAGTCGACGGCGCCGTCGCCGTACTTCGTGTAGTAGCCCACCAGCGCCTCGCTGCGGTTGCCGGTCCCCAGGACGAGGGCGTCCTCGTGGTTGCCGACGAGATAGTTCAGGACGGCGCGACAGCGCACCCGGAGGTTCCCCACGGCGAGCTGGTCGCCCTCGGCCTCGGGGTAGGCAGTCAAGAAGGCGTCCACGAGGGGGTTGATTTCGATGACGTCGTACTCGATGCCCAGCAGGTCGTTCGCGACTCGCTCTGCGTCGCTCATGTTGTCGGGGCGGTTGACTTCGCTCGGCATCACCAGCCCGTGAACGGCGTCCCGACCCAGCGCCTCGACGGCGAGATGGGAGACGAGCGTGCTGTCGATACCGCCGGACAGCCCAAGCACCGCGCGGTCGACCCCCGCCGCGTCGAGCTGTCCCTCGATGAACGCGGTGATGTGCTCGCGGTGCGCCTCGAGTTCGGCCTCGGAGAAGGTGAGGTCGAGCGGATCCGTCGCCCGCATGACGGTGTCGGCGTCTGCCATACTCGAATATCGGGCGCACGAGACAAATACCCACCTATCGGTGCGGTATTTTCGGACGCGCGTCCACCAGCCGGACCGTGTTCGGTGCCAGCGTCCACATCGAGGAAAACGCTACGTTCAAGTGCGCGCCGTGTGACGTTTCGACCAAGCGCCGTTGTTGAGCGATTCCGCAGGAATCGCGATGCACGGCGCACAAGCGAACGAAGTGAGTGCCGTGCGCCGTTGGTGAGCAATCGCGGAGTGATTGCGAGTCGCGGGGCGAACGAAGTGAGCGCCGTTGGTCCAGTGGTAGGACATAGCCTTCCCAAGGCTAGAGCCCGGGTTCAATTCCCGGACGGCGCACTCCCTGCGGTCGTTTGCCGTCCGATGTTCGCGAACGCTACGCGTTCGCTCACTCCCGGACGGCGCATTTTGCTGCGAGCGAACCGCGAGCAGCAAATGCAACTTCGAGGGAATTGAAGCACAGAAGATGCAGCGCGAGCGAAGCGAGGTCTGGCATCGGGTTCAATCACCGGGAGACTTCGTCTCGCGTTGTTCGCGAAACCGTCGGTTTCGCTCACTTCCGGACAGAAATTGTACGTATCGACAGTTATTATCGATTAAACAGACCTAGACGTGAAACTTATGCCAGATAATGTCACACGTGGTCATACACCCATGGAAAACTGTGACAACTGCGACGAGGCGGTCGGCCACGTATGGAAGCACCGTCGGCCGACGGAGACGATGACCTACCGGCGCGAGGAGTGGCTCTGTGCCGGCTGCCACCCGCGGATGCGCGCCAGACTTCTTCGGCGTAGTGCCTGACACGCCCTGAAACACCTCGGCGGCGTCGAGCACTGGCAGATGTCGGGCCGACAACACGAAAAGAGCTATCGTACCACACACTCATGTCAGCGTATGGAGAGAGATATCCACGAGTACGACGGCGAGGACATCAGCGTGACCTGGGACGGGGAGCGGTGCATCCACGCCCGAGAGTGTGTCGACGGTCTCCCGGGAGTGTTCGACCCTGACGAGCACCCGTGGATAGACCCGGACGAGGCCGACGCGGACGGCGTCGCCGAAGTCATAACGCGGTGTCCGACGGGCGCGTTGCAGTTCGAGCGCAACGACGGCGGCTGGGAGGAGACGACGCCCGACGAGAACACCATCGACGTCGTGCCCGACGGGCCGCTGTACGCTCGCGGTGACATCGATATCGTCGACGAGGACGACACGGAACTGCTTTCGGACACACGCGTCGCCTTCTGTCGCTGTGGCGCCTCGGGGAACAAACCGCTCTGTGACAACACACACGCCGACATCGAGTTCGAGGCGTCGGGGTCGGTCGGTGCGGCCGACGATTCCGACGCCCCACCGGACGGTCAGCTCTCGGTAACACCCACGGCGAACGGCCCGCTCCACGTCGAAGGCTCGTTCGAGATCGAGGGGACGGACGGCACGAGTTACAGAGGCGAGGACGCCTCGCTGTGTCGCTGTGGCGCGTCGGGGAACAAGCCGTTCTGTGACGGGAGCCACGCGGAAGTCGGCTTCTCGACCGACGACGAGTGAGCCGTGCGGGCGGTAGCTTGATGGGACATAGTGTCAATTATCCAACTATGTCTATCGAGACGAGAGAGAGCCTGCAGGAACACCTCCAGTGGGCCGTTCAGGTCGAACTGTCGACGATACCTCCGTATCTGTACGCGATGTACTCCATCGCCGACCGGGACGCCGACTCGTACAAACTCATCCGGAGCGTGGTCGTCGAAGAGATGCTCCACGCGGCGCTTGCCGCCAACCTCCTGGTCGCGGTCGGTGGGACGCCCCGGTTCTACCGCGAGGACGTGCTGCCGTCGTATCCGATGGACCTCCCACATCACGACCCGCCGATTCGTATCGACCTCGAACCCTGCAGCCCCGAGTTCATCGAGCGGGTCTGTCTCCCTATCGAGAACCCACGGCCGGTCGATGGCCTCCCGCAGGACGACGACTACGAGACCATCAGCCAGTTCTATCTGGCCGTCGAGGAGGCACTGGAGCGGCTCGACGACAGGGAGTCGCTGTTCGAGCGCCCCCGCGTGGACCGACAGCTGCTGCATCCGGGCTACTACGTGCCAATCGAGTTCGACGAGGAAGACAGCGGGGGGTTACATCCGGTCGAGGACCTCGACAGCGCCCGTCGCGCGGTCGAGACGGTCGTCCACCAGGGCGAGGGGGTGCGCGACGAACACTGGGCGGACCCCAGCCACCAGGAGATGACCCACTACTACAAGTTCAAGAAGATAGCCGACGGCACCTTCCGGCTCGGCGAGGTGCGACCGGTGCCGACGAATCCGACGACGGCGGATTTCAGGCCGGAGCTTCGGCCCGTCTCGGACCTGTGCAACGCGGCCTACAGCTATATGTACGTGCTCATGGACGAGCTATACGCGACGAGCGACAGGGAGACCAAAGACGCGCTGGTGCGTGACCTCTATACGGTCATGTCGGGGCTACTCTCGCCGCTAGCTCGGCACCTCACCGCGAGGCCGGCGAGCGAGGCCGGCGCCGGCCACGCCGCGCCGACGTTCGAGTTCTACAGCTTCGATGGGGCGGCGACGCCCCGAGCGCGGATTCGAGCGCTGACGACGACGGTCGTCAGGGAGGTAGGCGAACTGGCCCAGCTCAACGGCGTAGTCGAGAGCTTGCAAACGACGCCCGGCGCATCGAGCGGGTGAGCCTGCGCAGATGCTAGTCGTTCCGCCCCGCGCTGGTCTGGTCGTTCGAACCGGCGTCGAACGGGAACCAGCGCCCAGAGAGGAGACCGAACCCCAGCAGGGCGACGAAGGCGACGGTGCCGACGGCCGCCTGGAGCGTCGAGCCACCGGTACCGGGGTCGATACCACTGGCGGGGACGCCGAAGGGGATACCCTGAATAGCGACACCGATGAGCACGCCACCGACCAGCCAGCCCACGGCGACGGCCCCGAGCCCGATGGCGGAGACGCGGCGACGCTCGGACGGCACCGCCGGTAGTTGCTGGTCCTGCAGGAAATCAGCGTAGCGGAGCCCGGCCGCTTCCATCCGCGGATAGAGGACATACAGGAGCGGCGGCCCGATGACGGCGGCCGCGAGGAAGTTGTTGACCGTGACGATGAGGGCGAAAACCGAGAAGGGAAACAGGCCCAGCAGGTCGAGCCCCCAGGCGATTATCGCGGCGGTGCCCGCGGCGGAGACGAACGAGACGACGACGAACTCGCCGAGCTGGGAGGCTGACGTCATGGTGGGGCGCTCGCCGGCCGAGAGCGGGCCGAGGTTTCCCCAGAGCTTGTACGCGACGAACGCGCTGAAGAAGTTCCCGAGGAACCCGAAGACGCTCCCCCACGAGAGGGTCCCCCCGAAGGCGTCGCTGAGCAGGTTCCCGATTGCGGCGCCCCAGGCCGCTGCAGGCCCGAACAGCAGGCCAAAGGTGACGGGCAGGACGTTCGCCGGCCGGACCTCGGTGAAGCCGGGGACGATGACGAGTCCCTTGAACGGGATGAGGGCGGTCATGTACACCGCGGCGATGACGGCGGTCAGCGCAATCATCCGCGAGTCCCGCCACATCGTGAGCGTCTCTTTCATATCGTCCCCGGTGCCCGAACCGAAACGCGGCAAGTAGTTATAGATTGCTGACATTTTCTGCGGCCGGCTCGCTCGGGTCCGGCCCTCGGAGTCAGCCGGGAACTGGCGCTGTGACGGCCCGCCGCCCCGTTTCGACGGCGACGAGGGCACAGAGCAGGCAGACGGCCGCCCCGACGACGACGACCGGCGAGCGCGGCTGCCAGCCGGCCGCGAGTGCCAGGAACACGGCCGCTAGCACGCATCGCGCGAGGACCGGGCGAGCGCCGAGCGACGATGGGGACGTGCGGTGGCTGAGTGCGACGCCCACGAGCAGCGCGGCGAGGCCGGTGTAGAGCACGAGGGGCGTGCCGGCGGGCAGCGCGTGGGCCGCCAGAGACGCCTCGACGGCCACGGCCAGCCCGACGCCCATCGCGACGATACCCCCGTGGACGAGGTAGTGGCTGTAGATGTTGACGATGACCCGCTGGCGCGCCTCGAGCCACCGGTCGTCCTCGTCCGGCGGCGACCAACTGACGGCCTGTTCGTCGAAGCGATCGAAGTAGAGCCACCAGACGGCGACGACGATGGCGAAGGCGAGCGCGCCGACGAACACGGCCCACGCGCCCAGCGCGACGAAAGACGTGCCGTAGGAGACGCCCAGCACCGTCTCGCCGAGGACGAGGATGGTGAACAGTCCCAGCCGCTCCGAGAAGTGCGAGACCTGCGTCTCGATGGTGTCGAACCCGAGGTAGACGACCGCGAGCCCGGCGGTGCCGAGGCTAACGGATGCGACCCAGAGCCCGTATCGCCCGGGCGGCGGGACCAGCAGCGAGAGCCCCCAGACGGCCGTCACCAGCACCTCCAGCCCGACCCAGTACTGGACGAACTGGCGGGCCTCGGACCGCATGTAGAGCGCCCGGAGGTGCCCCAGCGTCAGGAGCACCCGGAGCGCGAACACGCTCGCCGCGAAGGCGAGCGAGCCCCCAGCGAGCGCGTCCGGGATGGTCCGCGAGAGGAGGATGACCAGGAACATCGCGACGACGACGAAGAGCCGCGAGAGCAGGTCGTCCGTCGCGTAGGTGTCGGCGTAGTAGCTCACGGCGAGCCACACCCACCAGACGACGGCGAACAGGGCCGCGAACCGGACGAAGCCGGCGACGCCGAGGCTGTCGTGCAGCGAGGCCCCGAGCTCCGCGAGTGCCACGATGAAGACGAGGTCGAAGAACAGCTCCAGCCACGTCGCGTGGCGCAGGCTCTCGCCGGTCTCGGTGGACACCGTGAGCGACCCCGTCAAGCTGGACCCGGCCCACGAAGCGAGGCTCACGAGCTCCCCTCCGAGAGGCTCCGACCAGGAGCCGGAGCCGGGACGCCGTCGTGCGTAACTCCCTCGAAACACAGGAGCGCAAACGTGGCCAGCGCGACGATAGCGAGCAGAAGGGTCGGGGAGAGCGTCCCGCCGCCGACGGCCAGCAGGACACAGAACCCGACCAGGCTCAGCCGCGCCGCCCCGACGCGGCCGTCCATCTCGGGGAGGGTCATCCACTGGGCGAGACCCGTCCCGGCGAGGAACGCCGCCAGGCCGAGCGTGAGTGTCAGCCGCCCGCCCGGCGGGAGGGCGTGCCCGGAGAAGGCGCTCTCGAGGGTGACGGCGATACCGACCCCGGTGACGACGATGCCGGCGTGGACGAGCACGTGTGCGTAGACGTAGGTGATGCCGCGCGGTCGCAGGCGCTTCCAGTGTTCGTTCTGCACGTACAGGAGCCGCCCGTAGATGCGCTCGTCGTAGCGGTAGAAGTAGAACCACCAGACCATGACGACGACGGCGAACGCGAGGGCACTGACCAGCACCGCCCCGGGGGTAACAGCCGCGACGGAGGTGCCCAGTGCGACGGCGAGGACTGTCTCGCCGAGGACGAGGATAGTGAACAGTCCGAAGCGCTCGCTACAGTGGCTGGCCTCCGGGCCGAGAACCCGCCGGAAGTTCAGGTAGATAGTGGTGATTCCGGCGACACTGATGACCAGCGACGCCAGCCAGAGCCCGTACCGCCCGGGTTCGGGGACGAACAGCGAGAGGGCCCAGACGCCGGTCACGAATATCTCGAGGCCGATCCAGTACTTTAGGAACCGCCGCTCGCCGGCGTCGACCTGCCGCCGGAGGTGGCGGGCCCGGACGTGCGCTACAGTGAGGTAGCCCCTGAGGAGCAGGACTGCGACGGCAAAGGCCAGAGAGCCGCCGTGAAACGCGCCGCCGACGGTGCCCGAGAGGAAGATGAGCCCGAACATCGAGGCGACTATCATGGCGACGGACACCGGGTCCTCCGTGTCGAACACGTCGGCGAAGTAGCTGAGGCTCAGCCATATCCACCAGACGATGGCAAAGAGCGCGACGAACTCGACGAGGCCCGCGAGCGTCAGGTCCTCGTGGAGCATCGCGCCGAGTTCCGCGACGGCGACGACGAACACGAGGTCCAGGAACAGTTCCAGCCACGAGGCGTGGCGTAGCCCACCGTCGGTGTCGGCGTAGACGGAGACAGGTATCTGGCACCAGCTACCGAGCCGACTACTCACCTGCACGACCGCTCTCCGAATAACGATGCCACTACGCGCCATGCCATGCTAGTGTTACGCTCGATGTGAATATAACTATAGTTATATATAACGTCCCAGCGAGACACCGGGCAGTGCATGAGTGAGCGAGCGCAGACGCGACCCCGGCGCGGCGCCTGACCCGCACATTCATGTGCCAGACTGGCTAACCAGTTAGGCATGAATCGCGGTGACACCGTCCTCGTCTGCGGGGACGACGAGGAACGGGTGGCAGAGACGGCGGCGGGTCTCGACGCGGTCGAGGGGGGGCCGACCGTCAGGACGGCGGCCGGCGGGGCAGCGGTCGACTCGGTCGACGACGTCGACTGCGTCGTCAGCCTGGCGTTCGAGCTGCCGGGGCTGGTCACGAGCCTCCGGGCGGAGCGTCCGACGCTCCCGGTGGTCGTGTTCGCCGACGGGGCCCCCGAGCGGGTCCGCGAAGTGCTGGCCGACGAGACGCGTTCGTACGTCCGGCCGGGCGGGGACACGCAGTACGTCGTGCTGGCCCACCGCATCGCGTCGGTCGCGAGCGACGGCGGCCCGTCGGCCGCGGGGACGTTCGACCGCCACGGCGAGGTCATCGGCGCGCTCGACGACGGGGTGTACGCGCTCGACGACCAGGGGGAGTTCATCTTCGCCAACGAGGCCCTGGCGGAGCTGACGGGGTACGACATCGAGGCGCTGCTGGGTGAACACACGATCATTATCAAGGACCGCGAGACGGTCGAACTCGCCGAGTCGAAACTGCGGGAGCTGCTGTCCTCGTCGGGGCGAGACGAAGTCGGGACGACGTTCGAACTGAAGCTGCGCCGAGCCGACGGGACGACCGTCGCCTGCGAGGACCACATGACGGTGCTGTACGGCCCCGACGGCGACTTTCGCGGGACCGCGGGCGTCATCCGGGACATCTCCGAACGCAAGCGCCGCGAGGAGCTGCTCTCGGCCCTGCAGGAGACCTCCCGGAGCCTGATGCAGGCGCCGAGCCGCGAGGACGTGGCCACCATCGTCGCCGGCGCGACCGAGCGCGTGCTCGGACTGGACATGGCCGTCGTCCGGCTGTACGACGCCGACGAGCGGGTACTCCGGCCGGCGGCGGCGACCGACGCGGTCGTCGAGACGCTGGGCGAACGGCCGGTGTATGGCCTCGACGAGGGGGAGGCCGGCCGGGTGTTTGCCTCCGGCGAGACGGCGAGCTACGACACCACACACGAACTCGACGACGGCGGGACGACCGTCGGCTCGGGGCTGTACGTTCCGGTCGGCGTCCACGGAACGTTGAGCGTGCTCTCGACCGAGGAAGACGCCTTCGACGACATCGACCGCCAGGTCGTCGCGCTGCTTGCCACCAACGCCGCCGCGGCCTGCAACCGCGCGAAACGCGAACAGGAGGTCAGAGAGACCAGAGAGCGTATCGCGACCATCCTCGACCGCATCAACGGCCTCATCGAGAACACCGTCGAGGTGCTGGTCGAGGCGACGACGCGGGAGGCCGTCGAGGCCGGTGTCTGTGCGGAACTCGCGGCGACGGAGCCGTACACGCTGGCGTGGGTGGGCCGCCCCGCCGTCCGCGGGAACAACCTCGACGTCAGCGAGTGGGCCGGAGCGACGGGGGTCGTGGCCGACGGCGAGTCGATAGCTGTCACCGACGACACGCCGGGCGCGGCGGCGCTGGCCGAGGGACGCAGCGAGATCGTCGACGACCTCGAAAGCGACGTCGAGTGGGTCCGGCGGGTCAACGAGGCCGGCGTCAAGTCGATGATGGTCGTCCCGCTGGCCTACACCGACTCGACCTACGGCGTGTTGTTCGTCTGTTCGGACCGGCCCGACGCGTTCGACGACCGCGAACAGGTCGTCCTTGAGGCGCTGGGACGGGCCGTCGCCAACGCCATCAACGCCATCGAGAGCGGGAAGATTCTGTCGGCGGACAAGGTCATCGAACTGGAGTTTACCGTCAACGACCGGAACCTGCTGATGAGCCGGCTCTCGGCGTCGACCGACGCGACGCTCACCTCCGCCGGGACCGTCACGCAGGACGACGGGTCGCTGCGTGTGTATCTGGACGTCGAGGGCGGCGACAGCGAGGCCGTCCTGGCTGCACTCGAAGACGACGCGGCGGTTCGCAGCGTCACGCAGGTGGCCGAACACGAGGGGTCGGCGCTGTTCGAGATGACGATGGGGGAGTCGCTGCTGGCGACGCTCGTCGACCACGGCGCCGTCCCGAAGGAGGTGACCGGCGAGAACGGCGTCGCCCGCTACACCATCGAACTCCCCTACGAGGGCGACGCCCGCGAGGTGTTCTCGCTGGTCGAGGACAACTACGACGGCACCGACCTCGTGGGCTATCACGAACACGAGCGGCCGGTCCAGACCCAGCAGGAGTTCCAGGCGTCGCTCTCCGAGCGGTTCACCGACCGCCAGGAGACGGCGCTGCGAACCGCGTATCTCGGTGGCTTCTTCAACTGGCCACGCGAGGTCGACGGCGACGAACTCGCCCAGGCGATGGACATCTCCCGGCCGACCTACCACCAGCATCTGCGCGCCGCACAGCAGAAGGTGTACGAAGAGTTGTTCGAGTAGAGCGGGGGTTCGAACGAAGTGAGAACCCCCGGCGGAACGGGGAGCGGAGCGACCCGTGGAGTAGCGCGAGGCGTTGAGCGAAGCGAAACGCCTCGAAACGAAGCGGTGAGTGAGTGCGACGCGACGTGTAGAGTCGGGAGATACGCAGTTTTTCACGCAGTTAGTGAACGCACGACACTCTATACAGCCTAAATCTGTTAGATTTGAAGCACATATCGGATAATATTTCGATATCCTCCGAACGGTTATCACGAACGGCCACGTACCGGTGGTATGAGTGTCAAGGGGGGCATTCTCCAACAGGCGTTAGATACCCTAGACGACGTCATCTACATCTACGACCAGAGAGACAGGCTGGTGTACTGGAACCAGCGGCTGAACGAGATCTACGGCCTGAGTGACGCGGAGCTTTCGGGGATGGCGGCGACGGATTTCTTCGGACCGGACGACCGGCTGGCAGTCGAGGCGGCCCTCGACGAGATACGCGAGACGGGCGAGACGACCGTCGAAGCGGTGAGTCCGACGGTCGATGGGCCCGTCCGCTTCGAACTGACAGGGCGGCGGCTCACCGACGAGGACGGTGCGATGATCGGGTTCGCCGGCATCGGCCGGGACGTGACCGAGCGCTCCGAGCAGGCGGGCCAGCTCAGCCAGCAGAACGAGCGCCTCGCCGAGTTCGCGGACCTGCTGGCACACGACATCCGGAACCCGCTGTCGGTCGCGAGCGGCCACCTCGCGCTGGCCCGCGACGGCGACCTCGAGGCGTCGCTGGACGCCATCGAGGCGGCCCACGAGCGCATCGACCGCATCATCACCGACATCCGGCTGGCGACCAGGGAGGGGGCGCTGGCCACCGACATCGACGGGCTCGACGTCGCGCGGGTGGCCCGCGAAGCCTGGGAGTACGTCGACACCGAGGACGCCGTCTTCGAGGGGCCCGACGAGCTCCGACTGGAGGCCGACGCCGACCGGCTCCTGCGACTGTTCGAGAACCTCTTTCGGAATTCGATAGAGCACGGTCAGTCGGGCGAGGACACGCCGGTGACGGTTCGACTGGAAGCGACGGCCGACGGGTTCGCCGTCACGGACGACGGCCCCGGTATCGACCCGGCGATTCGGGACCAGGTCTTCGACCCCGGCGTGACTGACATCCGTGGCGGGACGGGCTTTGGCCTGTACATCGTGCGCACTATCGCAACGGCCCACGGCTGGGACGTGGCGGTGACCGACGCGGCGGGTGGCGGCGCGCGGTTCGAGTTTGCCTGCTAGGGCATCCCGCCCAGCCCGAACGAGGAGAGCAGACTGGTCACGAGCCCGTAGACGACGAGCCCGAGGCCGCTGACCACCAGCGCGAGCCCGACGGCCAGAATCAGGTTCTGCCACGCGACGAGACCGATACCCGCACACAGGACGACGATGCCGGCGACGCCGGCGACGCCGAGTTTGTCAAGCATATCCGAGTTCCGCCCGGCGGGCGAAAAAGGCCGTCGAAGCCCGTCGGGTCCGGGCGGCAGGGCAGCCGCCCGGAACCACTGTCCGTGCGGCTGCGGTGTCGCGCTGAAGCGCCGTCCTGTACGGCTGTCGTGCCGTCCAGACCTGTGACCTCAGTACTCGAACGCCGTGTCGATGGACTGGGCGGCACCGACCATCTCGGAGACGGCCTCCTGTCGCTGCAGGAGCGTCATCGTGTTGCCCTCCACGTCGAAGGTGCCGTCCATGACGGACTCCGAGACGTCGAGCTCGCCGGCCAGCAGGTCGGCCCAGGCGTCGTAGGGCCCACGCAGGGCGAAGTCGTAGTCCGCGTCGCCGTCGACCAGTTCGGTGTCGGTACAGGCGCCGTCCTCCAGCGTGACGAGAATACGGACCGGCTCGCCGTCGTAGCGGTCGTCGTCGCGTATCTCGAAGACGAACGTCGCCTCGAAGTCGGCGGCGGCGGCCGCGAAGTCCTCCCGCTCGTTGATGCGGTCGCGCCACGTGTCGGCCCACGCAGCGGCCTCAGCCGGCAGTGTCAGTGTCATTGCCGACCGTTCTGCTGGCCGGGTCTTGGGCCTTGCCACTTCTCGGCGGGCCTGCGCCGTCGCTCGCGGCGACGCCAATCGTACAAAACTTAACCCTCCCGGGACCGAACACCCGCGTATGAGCGACAACGAGGGCCGGAAGGACCTGCGGATGCCGGACGACAGCGAGGTGTTCGCCGTCGTCACGAATATGCTCGGGGCGAACCGTGTCAAAGTGCGCTGTATGGACGGCGTGGAACGCACAGCCCGGATTCCGGGCAAGATGCAAAAGCGCATCTGGATTCGCGAGGACGACGTGGTCCTCGTCGAACCGTGGGACTGGCAGGACGAGAAGGCCGACATCACCTGGCGCTACGAGAAACAGGACGCAGACCAGCTCCGCGAGGAGGGCCACATCAAGGAGTAGCGCCGAGATGCACCGCGCCACAGCGTCGACGGAGGCCCCGACGTGACCGACGGCGAGGCCGAGTTCGGACTGCTCGACACCGAGGAGGTCGACGGTGTCGGCGACGAGTGGGAAGAGATCGACGTCAGCGACACCGACGCCGACCGTATCGCCCGCAAGCGGGACCGCGAGTTCAGCGAGTTCCGCAAGCGAATCAAGGACGCAGACCAGTTCAAAGTCGAAGCCAGCGTCTTCGACGACGCCACCTACGGCGCCCTGTACAAGCTCGTCCAGGACGGCCACATCGACGCCTTCGGCGGGCCGATCTCGACGGGCAAGGAGGCCAACGTCTACACTGCTCTCTCCGGGGACCACGAGGTCGCGGTCAAGGTCTACCGCATCAACGCATCCGATTTCACGGACATGCGGGGCTATCTCGACGGCGACCCCCGCTTCGAGGGTATCGGCTCGGACAAAAAGAAGGTCGTCACCGCGTGGGTCCGCAAGGAGTCCTCGAACCTCAAGCGAGCGCGGCGGGCCGGGGTGCGGACCCCGAACCCCATCGCGGTCGAGCGCAACGTCCTCGTGATGGAGTATCTGGGGACCGAGGACGGGAGAGCGAAGCGGCTCAGCGAGGTCCACATCGAGAACCCCGATACCGCGTACGAGGTCGTCAAGGAGTACCTCCGACGGCTCTACGACGCCGGGCTGGTCCACGGGGACTTCTCGGAGTACAACATCGTCTTCCACGAGGGCCAGCTGTACATCATCGACCTCGGACAGGCGGTGACGATACACCACCCCAACGCCGACGAGTTCCTCGAACGGGACTGTCGCAACATCTCGAACTTCTTCTCGCGCCAGGGCGTCGAGACGACGCCCGAGGAACTGCTCGCGTACGTCCGCGAGCACGCGACGCCCGACGACGACGAGGACACCGCACCCGGCAGCGACGACGACGCCGTGCCACAGGGGCGTCTCGAAGACCGCAGGGAATGAGCGACGGCAGGTGCGAACCTGGCGGCTTTCTCAAGGTTTAATGCCGGGCCTGCGATAGCCATCCACATGAGTACGGCAACGAAAATCGTCCTGGGAACCATCGCTGTCGCCGCACTGCTCTCGGTCGCCATCATCGCGAACCTCGTCGTGTTCTCGGCGTAGATGTTCAGCGAGCGCGCCATCGACGGGGACGTCGCCGCAGTCAAAGCGGCGTACGCACCCGACGTCGTCGTCCTGAACGCGGCGACCGACTTCGAGACGCTTGCCCCCGCGGCGGCCGAGGACCTCCTGCTCGTGACCGACTCGGTCGACCCCCTGTCGCTCGACCAGTCGTGGCTCCCCGACAGCGCCCCGACACAGCTCCAGCGCTACGTCGGCGCTGACTTCACCGTCGGGTTGCCCGGCGACGGCGGCGTCGCCTGGACCACACAGACCGAGCCCGCCTGCGTCATCGTCAAGCCGCGACTGGAGACCTCGCCCGAACCGTTCGTGGACTTACTCGTGGCCGAGGCCATCGTCGAGACGAGCCTCGGCGAACCCGAGCAGTTCCTCGAGTTCTTCGGCGACCGCTATCGGGACCTCGCGGCCGTCACCGACCCCCGAATCGGCCCCACGGGTACCTACCAGCTCGCCGTAGCGCTGTACGACGCCTACCTCGGGTTGCAGACCCGCGAGGCCTTCGAGACGTGGGCCGACGACTACCCCGCCCTGTACGACGCCTGGGCCGACGCCGGCGAGCGACTCGAACCGCGCCTGTCGGACCTCTCGGGCGAGCTGGCGCGTGGGCAGACCGACTTCGCCGCCGCCGCCGAACTTGCCTGCAGCGCCGTCAAACACGGGCTGGAACTGCCCGCGCCCTTCGCAGCGCTGGACACGGCGGCCTACGGCGACCACGGCGCCGACTACGCCGTCCGGTGGGCCGAGAAGACCTTCGAACAGCTGGAGTGACTCACTCCGGTCGGCCGATAGTGAAGGTAACGTCCGCGTCTAGCCGTGCGATTTCGTAGGTGTACGTGCCCGGCCGGTTGATCCGGAAATCCGTCTTTTCCACCTCGATCGCCTCGCCGGCAGGAACGTTCTCGCGGTACGGGGAATCGAGTGCGACTGGGTCAGCCCCGGCTGGGTCGAGTGTGACGATACCGGTGACGATACTGCTATCGCGGTCGGTGAGATTCCGGAAACCGAGTGTCCAGTCGAAATTCTCCTGGGCGACGGCTTCGTCCGGGAACTCGGCGAGGAACATCTCGGCTTCGCCCTCGCCCAGCGGCTCGACGACGTCGAACGCCACCTCCGTCGATGCCGTCGTCCCGTAGCTATCGGCGTTCACCAGCACCTCCGCGGTGTAGCTGCCCGGCTCCCAGTCGAACGTGTCGAAGCTGAACCAGGCCCGCCGACTGACGCTGTCGTCGTCGGCGACGACATCCACCTCGCTGGTGTTGGTGTCGAGACGATTGCCATCGTCGTCGAGGATACGCGTCTCGACGAGTCCGCGGGCGCTGCCCTCGCTGGCCGGGAGGTCGTACTCGACCCCGACGACGAGAAGGCCGCCCTGACCGACGCTGTCGATGTCGCCGAGGGTCGCGTACTCCCCCTGGTCGAGCAACAGCCCCGCGTCGGTCACAGTCGGCCGCGGGTCGGACTGTGTTGCCGCCGCTGTCGGCGTCCCGTCAGTGGTCGCGGTCCCGTTTTCCGTTCCTGTCCCGTCGCCCTCGCTACAGCCGCTGATGGCCGCGGCAGCCGCCCCCAGCGCCGTGAGATACGCTCTCCGGTCCATCGTGGTCCGGGTCTGGCCGCGGTTTAGTATATAAACTCTCGGGCGGCCCTACAGCCGCTCCAGCACCGCGTCGGCGTCGTAGTTGAGCGTCAGTTGTCGGGAGCGGCCCCGTCCCTCCACTTCGGTGTAGTCGGCGTCGATGATGCCCAGCTGGTCGAGCTTGTTGATAATCTCGGAGTAGCGAGTGTAGCCCAGCCCGCTGGCGTCGTTGAACGCGTCGTAGATGTCGCCGGCTTGCTTGCCGTCGTGGTCGGCGATGACCTCGACCAGCGCCCGTTCCGAATCCGACAGCTCTCGCAGTCGGCGCGAGAGGTGGACGTACTTCGATTTGTCGTAGGCCGACTCGACGTCTTCGAGTTCGACCGAGCGGGAGGCGCGCATCTCGGCGTTCATTCCGGCCCGCCGCAGGAGGTCGATACCGACCCGCAGGTCGCCGCCCTGCTGTTCGGTGAGTTCGGCGACGCGGTCCAGTACCTGCGTGCCGACGACCCCCTCGTTGAACCCGCGTTCGACCCGTTCGTCGAGGATGTCGACGATCTCGGCCTGTCCGTACTTGTTGAAGTAGACCTCCTCGGGCCGGAACACCGACTGCACGCGGGTGTCGAGTTCCTCGATGACGTCGAGTTCGAGGTCCGAGGAGACACAGATGACGCCGACGCGGGCGCCCGAGTGGGCCTCGTGTGCCCTGAGCAGCGAATAGAGCGTGTCGCTGGCTTCGGACTCGTAGAACAGGTAGTTCACGTCGTCCAGCGCCACGACGAGCACCTCGTCGCGCTCGACGAGCTTGTCCGTTATCTGGGAGAACAGCTTCTTGAAGGAGATGCCCGAGGAGGGGGGTTCGTAGTCGAAGATTTCGGCGAACAGCCGGGAGAAGACGGCGTAGCGCGTCGAGTCGACCTGACAGTTGACCCGCACCGCCTGGACGTCCGTCTGGGCGGTCAGCTCGTCGAAGAGAATCTGGGTCGAGGTCGTCTTGCCCGTGCCGGGCGGGCCGCGGGCGATGACGTTCAGCGGGCGAGACCCACGGACGGCGGGACGGAGCGCGTACTTCAGCGTCTCCATCTGCGTCTCGCGGTGTTTGAACGTCTCCGGCAGCCAGTCTATCTCGAAGACGTGTTCGTCCCTGAAGACGGACTCGTCCCAGCCGAGCATGTCCTCCTCAGGATTGTCGCTCATCACTTTCACCGAGCTTCGCTGTCCACTTAACCATTTGCCACCGATAGTGAAAGTGGAACTGACGGGCGGCAGTGGGGTCTCCGAAGGAGAGGGAACCGGTCACGCGGGGAGTCGGCGACAGCGACGTTTAGTGACAGTTTTCTACACTATGGAGCGGGCGTGTTTGCGACTTGCGTATTTTATGTTTCGATTATTCAGCTGCAATCATGTATATTATATGCTCTTCGAAGCTGAAAATATATTTCCAGAACCACAAGAAGTGATTCTATGCAAACTATTTTAATGTTGTACTACCCTCTGCATGATAACCAATGGGTGGAGAAGTGGAGCGGGCGAAAGAGTCGTCAGGGGAGATAGAAACGGAAGAGACGCCATCCGACGAGTTACTGTGGGTCGTTTCTGCGTCGTTGCTCACTGCATCACAGTGCTGTACGGATGTCGCTACGCAATCGAGTCTGTTCCAGCACCAGCGCGCGTCTACAGAACGGGAATTCGACGGCTTCGGCGACAGGGATCTCGAAACGATACGGCAGTCCCTGGAAGCGGCCAAGGAGGATATCAATCTGGCACTGGACGCGATCGAGGAACTCGACCGACAATCGAAGACGAACAGGTGAACGCACACAGCGGGTGGCAGTGTGTTGGCGTCAGGCCACAGATTCCGCGGAGGACACAGTGGTGCTGCGCGGCCGAGTCCTACGTGTGCTCGTCGCTGTCACGCGTCGCGTCCAGAAACGCCTCGAAGTCCGTCTCCTCGTCCTCGTAGGCGGACCGATTCGTCGCGGCGACACGCCCTCTCGGCGTGATCTCGTAGAGACCGCTCGTGGGTGCCGGACCGACCGACTCGACGAGGCCGTAGTCTTTCAACACCGGCAGCCGGGTGTTGATGTAGGCTCTGTTCCGGTCCAGCTCGTGTGCGATATTGACGGCGTTGTTTCGCTTGCCGTCGGAGAGCACAGCGAGTATCTCGAAGTCGGTCGGCGTTACTAGTTTCATGCGATGACCTGGATACTGTGATATCTGTTCCGAAGGCTGGCATATATTATTCTTGCTTCTATCAGTATATACTATGCATATCTGCGTACCCGTGCCGGGGTGAAACCGGCCCGCGGGTACGGTGCCGATCACGTGAGATAGTTCGTGGTCGGTCGCGCCGATCTCCATCGGAACGTAGCGACGGCCGTCTCTGTCGACGCGACAGGTGTCATCGCCGTCCCGCCGCGACGTCGACTCTCAGGAACATTATATTTTACAGTTCCAGACACGAAAGGAATCTTCGGTCGAAAAACGACTGCTGTCGACCGTTGTACGAGGTCAAAAAACCACCCGACTTAGCCGTTGTTGAGGTATCCGAATAGCATATTACTACCGGTCAGTATCGATAGCATATACCACCAGTATATTTATTTAGTGTTAGCATAATTGCATGGACGAAGGGGGCTGCTGAACGGTGTAGTGGCTACCCGAATCACCAAGAACGGAATGGAACGGTATGGGAACCACGATGACAACCTCGGATGACGGCAACCAAGGCGACGACGCCACGACACGGACGACCATCGAGGTCGACCGCGACGTCTGGCGACAGGTGCGCAGTGACGCCGTCGCTGAGGGACAGAACGTCTCGGAGAAACTCGAAGAGGTGCTCGAGGAGTACTATGACATGGACTGACGGGCAGTCCGGCGCCCCGCGCGCCGCTTCGAGAGGGTATCGGCCGACGAACGAACGCGATTATACGACAACTACGATATGACAAGCAATAGCTACGAGAAGTTGCGCGCCGTCTTCCTCTCGGTGCTCATGGTCGTCTCCGTCTTCGGAGCGACTGTGGCGCTGAGTGGGGGTGCGGCCGCAGCCGCAAACGATCTGACCGTAAACCCGAACCCAGCGGGGGACGAAGAGGTTCAGGTCAGTGCAGTGGCAGAGACGGCAGGAAACGACCTCAGCTTCGCCATCGGTGACATCCTCCTCGCCGTAAACGGCGAGGCTTCCCACGCAGGGGGAATACCAGTCAGTCGTCGCTGGTAGAGGGTTTCGACTCTTCGTAGGCCGTGAGC
>Ga0136589_1000454_pt1 | contig 20853 bp, 20 predicted proteins | sample AntRauMFilla3764_FD_104640 | JGI IMG/M metagenome (GOLD analysis project Ga0136589, IMG submission 104640) | Saline lake microbial communities from Rauer Islands, Antarctica - Metagenome Filla 3 #764 | ecosystem: Environmental > Aquatic > Non-marine Saline and Alkaline > Saline | place...
ACCTTCGACTCCTCCGCTTCCTGTTCGAGGACACCCGGGATGAGTTCCTGAAGCTGTTCCTGCGAGGTGACGCCGAGGAACAGCTTTCCTTTGCCCTTTTGCCCGAACTCCTCGACGAGGCTCTGGAGCTCGAGGAGACGCTGGCCGTCGTCACCGATAAACTGCGAGATTTCGTCGAGTAAGACGAAGTACCGACAGTTTTCCCCGGTTTCGGCTTCGCGCTGCTCGACGTGTTCAAGGATTTGGTCAGTAAGCGAGGAGGCCGTGATGACCACGTTCTCCTCGACGTCCTCAATCGCCCGGCGAGCTTCCGCCTCGTCCTTGAAATCCTCCGATACCTGGACAAGTGCGGTTTCCATGTCCGACCGAACGAACATGGCGTCCTTGCGAGCCTCCGTCCAGTCCTTCCCGGTTTCCGCTTCGATTGCGTCGACGAACTCCTCGTAAATCCCGCGAGACTCGAGTTCCTGTTCCATCCGCGCGACCCACGGCATCGAAGCGTATCCCCGAGATGTGTTGAACTCGCGGTGAATGATCTCTGTGATCGACTCGGTCCCGGACGCGTCGGCCTTGGCCCCTATCTGGAACATCAAGACCTCCGAGTCGAACTTGGAGTTGACGCCGTCGACCGTCCCGTTGAGCATCTCGTCTTCGCTTCGCCCTTTGAAGATGTCCGCCGCGTTCTGCTCGTCGAACTCTCGGTTTTCCAGGACGTATCCGAGGATCTTCATAAAGTGACTCTTCCCGGAGCCGAAGAACCCGGAGATCCACATCCCGACGTCCTCCGTCTGGGAATGTTCGGTATCGGAAACCGCCTCAACCGCCTCTGAGAAGTGGCGTTCAAGCTGGGGCGTGAGGATGTATTCAGTCAGCTCTTGCTTGACGACGGCCGGATCGTCGTTGTCGACCTTGACGACTTCGTTGATCTCACGGTCGATCTCTCTATAGAAAATCTCGTGCACCTTCGGAGTCGACGTGGCGTCGGACATATCAGATCACCCTCGCTCTGTAGTACGTCCCTTCCGTTTCGTTCAGGAAGCGGATGGTTTCGCCCTCAATCGTGGCGGGGTAACAGAGCACGATTGGCGTGTTAGATGGTGTATTGCCTTCAAGCTGGCCCATTAACGTTGACCCACTGGCGAAGGGGTAAAGAATCCCCATGCGATATACGACGACGATTTCCGACTCCGCGGCTCTGTCTGCTATACGTTGGGCGAGTTCACCCATCTCGCCGTCGTCGAGAAGGGACGACTTCAAGCCCTCGAGGAGGCGATCTTGATCGTTCCGTTCGAGTTCGACGACGTTGTCGAGAATTCCACGCTCCTCTAGGATCGTGAAAACGAGGTCCCGCAAGTCGATCGCGGCCACGTCGTGGTCGTGCCACTCTAATTTCTCCACGAGGTTCCGGATCTCCTCGTCGACTGCGATCTCGTCGTCGGGATCGTATGTAAACAGAATAAACGGGACGCCTGTTCGTTTTCCCACCTGCTCCCGCTTGTTGCGGACGAGATCTTCGACTTCTTCCAACCGTTCTTGGACGTCAGAGGGCATCTATGAGTTCACCTATGTCGTCGTATTGGGGTTCCAATCGCTCCGTCGATCCTCGTTTCTCGTATCGGACGTACGTTGGCGATATGTCGCCCATTCTCCGTTGAACCTCTGACTCGTCGAGTAAAAGGAGTTTCCAGTCTTCGTGCTCGATTACTTCTCTCGGCGATGTGACCCCCTTCTCGAAGAGACGATACGTGATGTAAGCGATGGCCTCGTCGGGAGCGTACGTCACTGCGAACTCTTTGCGTTGCGTTCCCTCTAAGAGTCCGAAGTTGCGCAGAGCCGTCAAGTATTTCGTCGCGGCCTCGTCGATGGTGGATTCAGATCGCTCCCGCAACGTCGGATAATCGTCTTCGACTGATTCGATATACGAGACCACCTCCTCTGCGCGTACCGCCAACGTTCCCGATTCGAATTCGGGATAGAGGAAGTCCCGCGTAAGAACGCGAATGAACGGGTCTTGAGCGAATTCGTAGTAGAGACACCAGTCAACGACGTCACTCCTCACGTCGCTGGACAGGACTTTCATAAGCGGTGTTTCTCGGTATTCGTTTTCGTTTGGGATGTACCGTCGTGCGATTTCCCGGAGGATATTCGTTCGATATTCGTCCGTGTTCTTGTTGAGAATGTTGTCCTCGACGACGCGGCGTTTCAGTTCTTCAAAGGACTCGCACTCGGCGTATTCCCGCAGAATGATTTTGGTCTCAGCAATGTATGCGCCGTGATGGGCGATCTTCGGGTCGAGGCTGGTTTCCGTGGTATCTGCATTTATGCTTGAGTTATCTGCCATAGGTTTCACGGGTTCTTGGCCCCGTCTTCTGCCTTAAGTTGATAGAACGGAACGGACAGTTTGTCAGTCGAAGAACCGTATTCCCGAACGAGCGATTCAAGAATTAGCCGTCGATCAGATTCGATCTCGTCCTCCGTGTAGCTGGAGTCAGCGAGTAAAACAGTAGACCCCGATTCCGGTGAGGCCGAGTCTTCAGTCGTCGAGACATCAATATCTACGCCCGAAATCTCGTCTACCAGGGGAGCGGACCATCCCGCTTCGAGCGAATCAATGGAGAGTTCCTCGAGTGCGTCAAACGAATTTGTGCTTTCCTCGAGGTCCTCGAGCGCAGCGGAAATCCGGGATTCAGTTCTCGGACCGAATGAAAACAACGTGACCCCCTCGGAAGATAGTCGGTCTGCTTCTGCTTTTCGGCCGATACGGAGTGCGAGCTCGAGACGGGCTTTCGTGCTGGTTTTGGGCACGACTTCAGACAATCTCGCACGGCCCGTCTCGGAGAACACCCTCGAATCCCACCAACCCATGTTATCAGACTCGCCAATCCGTTCGATGACGAGCCTCGTGGTCACGAGATCGAGAAAAAACTCATCCTGGATTCCTAACTCCGAGAGAGTAGAATGGGTGTCGGTGAACGACTCCCGGAGATCGTATTCTATCATGGTCTCAAGGATCTCCACCGAGGGTTATAGAACCAACGTTTTCCCGACTGACACCGGACAGGGTTGTCTAGTCGGAGTGTGTTATCCACCGGTTCGGGCTAGTTAGCTGCTTGTTTGAGCCGATCTCGGAGAGCCTCCTCTCGTTCCTCGAACTGCGCGGCCCTTGCTTGCACCTCCTTACTGATATTCTCGATTCGGGCAATAGCCTGCTCGCCATCCAGGCCCCCCTGTGTGTGATCGTCATCAGCTTCGATCTGCTGTTCGTATTCCGCCTTCACTCGCTCCACCGTCCCTTCGGGATTGAACAACACGTCGTTGGCCGTCCGAACGTACCCGTCCAACGAGTTCCCCTCCTTACCCTTGAAGAAGTGCGTCAGCGCGTACGTCGCGCCCGAGTGCAGCGTCCACATGTCGATCCGGAACGGGTCGGGCGCATTTGCCTCGGCGTCACCGGCTGCCCGCTCGGCGAGATACGACGGAAATTCGAGCAACTCGTAGAACTCCGTGACGCTGAACGGGACGTCGGTGAAGTCAATCGCGATGTCCTGCGCGTCTTCGATGAACCCGAACAGGTCGTCGGCGACCAGCTCGAGTTCCGCCAGGATCGACTCCCACCAGCCGCCGAAGTCCTCCACGTCGCCGACGTGATTGACGATCTCCTTGTCCGTCAGCGATCGAATGGAGTTCTTGCAGGCCGTGTCCTGTGCGAACCCCTCGACGTAGACCGCGTGGCCACCGAAGAAGTCGTAGCCCGACGTGACCCCCATCGTGATCGGCTCGTTCTCCCGATCCGGGAGCGTCACCTCTAGACCGTCGAACAGGACGTCCATGTGAACCTCGCCACCGCTACGATACTGTCGGATCTCGCCGTAGACGACCTCGCCGAGTGGCCGTCCGTCCAGCGTCTCTTCCCGGAAAATCTCCTCCAGTGGTTCGTACACGTGGACGGGATTGAGGATCGTGTAGCTGTTCGACGGGACGTGAAAGAGCGGATCCGCGTCTGGCTCGCCGACGAGTGCCTGGTCGCGGAGTCGACTCGGCTCGACGATCGCGTTGAACCGGTCCGTCTCGATCCACTCGTCGACGTAGGGATTCTGGTAGGCCACGCGCGTCTCGACGGCGCGGGGCAGGTCGCGAATCGCCTCGGCGAAGGAGGCAGGCTCGTCGACGGGCTTCTGTTCGGCGTACCACGCGGGGAGTTCTGCGTCGGTGCAACCATCGAGACCGGCGAACACGGTCCGCTGTGCTGGTTCCTTCATCTGTAGTCACCTCGAGGCAGGACCGCTCGTCTTCGGTCAGGTACTTCGACGAGCGCCTGCACCCATCGCAGGCGCAGAAAAACAGTACGCAAAGTAGCCAGAACAGCAAGACTGATTTCCCAAACGGGAGGCATTTTTGTTCCTTTAGATTCGATTCATACCCAGGTTTTTTCGTGATATCCGTCTAGCTGAGGTGTAGATGGCCGGCATCGTGGACTACGACTACGATTTTTTCGACGAGTACCAAATGGAGGTACTCGACGAGTTACCCACGATTGAGCAGCTAATTCGTCTCGATGATGAGGTTGCAAACGAGGTACTCTTGCCAAGATACGCCGGTCCGGTTGACCCGGTCGAATGGACGGGCCTTGAGCGATACTACAGTCGGCTATTTGCTGGATTTATTACCGAACGAATCGAGGGGATAGTAGACACGACACCGATCGAGGAAAACGAAGAGAAATTCCATACTTTTCGTCGGAACATTGCGTCATTGAACGGAAAGCTTCCCGGCCAACGGACCGCACGGACTGATATCATCTCGAAGCCAGCTGAAACTGTTCTTCTAAAGCGAATTCGCCAGCTTGGGTTTGATCCGAGCGCACTCGACGTTTCCCACGTCGGGGGCGGCAGCGGGATTTACCTGCTCGAACTGTTCGTCACCGCTGCCCAGCAAGAAGCAGTGTCTGATACGGAATTATTGTCCGCCTTGCTGGAGGAGGCGACATCGCTCGGTGATTTGTCTGAGGAAGCTGCGATGGAGAAGCTCCACCGCGCAGTCCTGATGGTTTCGCTCTGGGATAACCAGGAGGAAGGACTTGATCGATGGCTCTCGAACGATAGGCTCGGGATTCTGGAGATGGCGACGGCAACAGGGAAGACCGTGGCCGGGATCGCCGCGATTGCTGAGTGCTGCGGCGTCCTTCCTGATGACTCCGACCACGAGCCGTGGACTGACGACGCGAACATCATGGTCGTGGCCCATTCGAACGCCATCCTCAAACAGTGGGAGCGAGAGATTCAGGAGAAACTTGGACTTCCGATGCCGTCGGGTGAAACCGGTGAAAAGGCGGACACTCTCTCGTTCAGCGGTGGGGAGATCGAGTTTTACACTGCCCAGTCCCTACTTCCCCGGTACGATCGCGATCTCGTAGACACGTATGACCTCGTCATCTACGACGAAGTCCACCACTACGCCAATGAAGAGGGGTACGGTGCCGCCATCGATCGACCCAATTACCGCGCAGCGATGGGGCTTTCGGCGACGATCGGCGACGAAGGCGATCTGAAACGCGGACAGCTCACTGAGTTACTGGCCGATGTTGTCTACACTTACGGTGTCGAGGACGCTCGACGCGACGGAATCATCCCCGAATTCGACTGGACGGTTCATCCGACCCCGCTGGACCCATACGAGCGAGAAGAATGGGAAGAGACTACGGAGTCGATATCCGACCAGTTCAAGCATATACGTCGGTCCAGCGAAACGAAGCGACTCCTCCGACAGCTTTCAGTGCCATTCACCGAACTGGAGGACCTTGGCGACTTCATTAGAGCCCACGAGGCCGCGTCGATGGTCTTCGACGAAGACGAGATCCCCGACGAGTGGGCGAACCTACAGGCAACCATTCACTCGCGGACGTGGATCCGACACCGCTCGCAGCCCAAGATCGAGAACGCCATTGATCTGGCGAAGGATTACCTCTCTGATCCAGACCAACCGATCAAAGTCGTCATCTTCGCGATGGACATCGCAACAGCAGACGAGATCGCCGACCAGCTGACAGAGGTTACTGACAACGTCTACAGAGCACACAGCCAGCTTGAGGGATCGTCGAAGAAGAACAACGAGAGAGTTCAGCGCAACATCGACGCGTTTGCCCAGTGCGACAACGGAGTGCTCGTCTCACCGAAGATGCTCGACGAGGGGATCGACGTCCCTGACGCCGAGGTTGGTATCAACGTCGCCGGCACAAAGACGAAGTTACAGCTTGTTCAGCGGATGGGTCGGGTACTCCGACGACACGGCGATCAGCGACCGCACTTCCACCACTTCATCGCCATCCCGGACGAGAATTACATCGAAGGGATCGATTCAAAGGAGTATGTCCAGGAACTAAACTGGGTTCGCGAACTCGGCGAAACCATCGGTGTCCAGCCCGTTATTGAGGAAGCAGGGGTCGACTCCTCGCTTCTCGCCCGCGCTGAACAGCGAGGGAACGAACTCTGGGCACAGGACCTTCTTAACGATCTGGAGGTCGAAACCGTCCAAGGCAACGTTCACCTTGACGAATTACTGGAAGCCCTCACTGTGGAGGCCGCAGAGATTCTGCTTGACGAGCTCTGGCTGGAAGGCGACGAAGTGGCCCAAGATGATTGGGAGGACGCTATGGAGGAACTCCGCAATACCGAGGCACTCGCCGTCGAGGGGCTACAGCGCGTCTGGTGGCTGTTCCCGCTGTATCGAGAGCGGCCAGGAGATCTCGACGAATTACTCACCGCTGCTCTCGGTGCTATGCTCGAAGAAGAGGACATTCAGAGAAGCTCACGAGGATCTACTGAGGAATCTTCGGACCGTGGGAGGGAGAATCAAGAGACGGATGAAACGTCTGACTACGGCGAGACCGAAGAATCTCAGCAGGAAGCGACAACCAATCAGGATCGAGGTCGCCCAGATAAGGAGGATGTTCATTCGACGGCCGGTCGTTCAATCGATGAAAACCCATCCGAAGGAGAATCCACAAATACCGAAGCTCCACGGCAGAGTTCCGACGAGCGGACGACAGAAGAGCGCGTTGGTGCGGACTCGGGAATCAACAACTCACCGCTCGCGAGCCTCGACGAACACGAGATCACAACAGGTGTGGACACCGAGTTCGACGAAGACTTGCTCACGGGCGTCGGAAAGGCGGGATTCCTTTCGAAGGGATATCTGCACGAGCGGCCTCTGGAAGCGTATCTCGGGGACGGAGAAGATCCGAAATTCGTCCTCGCTTCCAACCAACAACCACCTGAACACAGCGACCGCTCGATTCCAGATCTCGATGGGTATCAAACGATAACTGCCGTCACACCCACTCGAATCGTCTGTGTCGTCGGAAACGAGCCTGAAAACGAGGTCTTCGAAGTGGATTACGACGAAGTGACCGGAGTCGAAGTAATTCAGTCAGGGCACCTGCTCTGGAAGCGTTCCGTACTCCGCGTCGAAACCGACGACTATTGTCTCGATGTCCCGAATGGCACCGCGACCCATCTGCAGACCGTTGTGAATTACGTTCGTAGTGCAGTGTACAAGGAGAAGCTGTCGTCGGCCCAGCGTCGCCTCGAAACCATCAGCGAAGTCAGAGCGAACAAGAGCGATGGCGAGGTAGCGGCGATGCTCCAGAGCGTCCGCCGAAAGCTCCAGTACGCGTTACATTGGGGTAACACACATGGTTTCGACACCTCGCTGGCCAAGTCAGCGATAGAGTTCGTCGACGATCGAATCGGTCGGATCGACACTCGGCCCATCGATAGAAACGAAGCAACGGAAGTCGCGGAAGACGAAGGAGACGAAACAGATTCAACACCGTCCCGGGAGAAACTCGTCTCCGAACTCCAGTCGCTGAAGGAAACACTCGGGAACGTTCCAAAAGCTCCCGAGATGGACGAGCGCGGTGCGTACTTAACGCATGACTACTACCAGGAGTTCGGTGACTGGGACACTGCCCTCGCAGCCGCTGGCATCGACAAGAAGCGGGGGCTCATCGAGGAACTGGAACACCTGGCCATCGAACTCGGAGAAGTTCCGTCGTCTGGACAGATCGACGAGCACGGCAGATACAGCTCCGGGATGTACGCTGCAGAGTTCGGGTCGATCAGGGCGGCGCGCGATGCTGCCGACTTCTCATCGAAATTGGCGACAGGGTCAGAATCAGTTCAAGCGGATGCAAACGCTTCCGACGACGGAGATGGCGAAGCTAGTGATAAACCGACCCGAGAAGATCTGATCGCGGAAATCCGCCGTTTGGACCAGCGAGAGAGGCTCGTACCCTACGCCGCGGACATGGATTCTGACGGAGCATACAAGACCTACGATTGCCTTCAGGAGTTCGGTTCATGGGACGAGGCGCTTGCGGCGGCAGGAATCGACAAGGAAGAAAGACTGATCGAAGAACTTCAACGTCTCAGGGACACTTTAGGTCGAAAGCCGAAAACTAGTGACATGAATGCTCATGGCGCAGTCTCTGCCGGGATGTATTCGAGCTTCTTCGGCTCCTGGACGGAAGCTATCTCCCGCATTTCAGACGAACCATCTCCGGAGAATCAGATCGATCAAGGCTCAAGCGAGGCCTCGCCGTTGAACGGAGATAGCAGCCACGTTCTCACGTGGGAAGACATTCCAGATAACGGTCGCCTGCCGGGACCGATTGCGATCCGCGTAAACAAGTCATTGCGAACACTGTCGGACCGGGTTGCAGGCCGCTATCGGGTCGAGGACCTCAACGGAAAGGAGTTCGACTTGAAGGATTGGAGCAAGCATTCTATTGACATTAACTGGGAAACTGGGTGCTGGTACGTCGTCTTGGAAGCGCGTGGGACGGTTTGGGAAAGCGACGGGGAAACCAAGCGGATGCTCGATAGCACAAAGGACCTTCAGTGCGTCTTCTCCGGAGCTGGCCGTCCGACAGCCGACGATATCTCTGAGTGAAAGGTCCAAATAACTGGCCACTCAATTTTTAACAAAATCTCCGAGTGGGCTGACCGTCACCGATCCACACCAGCGATCATCGCATCTCTCTTCAATTCGGAGTCGACGGTGGGACTCCGAGAGACGACGTCGATCTGTTCGTTCTGCCAGTGCTTGCCCGTTTTCCCGTTCCAGACGCCGTACAGCGTCACCTTCGGCAATCGAACGACCCCGAAGATGATCGCCAGGTAGTATAGCGTGTTCTCGATCGACCACCACGAGGTGCTAACGCTCCGGGGAATGTCCACAGGAATCTCGACGTGTTTTGCAAGCAACCCAGCGTCACGCGCGTTGTCGACGAACCCGTAGTCGTTGCTGAACACGAGAAGTTCGTTCCGTTCCTCGTCGACGTACTCTGCATACCCCTCGATGATGGCGTCGTCGCCAGTCCCGGTCTCGACGACGTCGACGCGCCGGTCAGCCATGAGCCGGCGATACTCGTAGAGCCCGAGGAACCCCTGGCGATTGTCGCCCGCTGGCTGGTTCGAGATACGATCAAACTCCTCACCGAAGGCTTCTGCGAGAGAATACGTATCGTAGTGTTTGAAGTGCCAGTCGAGCTCCTCCTTGACGCCCGTCGAGAGGACATACCCGTTCGTCGGTGCACGGCCCCCTTCGTCTCGGTTACCCTTGTTCGGATCGACGCCGAGAGCGTCCTGAATCCGCCACGGAAAGAGGTTCGTGTCTATTCCGACGAACACGGGATGGTGGCCCGCTTCCAGATCCGGATACCCGTGCCGTTCGACGAACTCCTCGATCTCGTCTTGATTCCCGACGTCGGTCAGTCCGCCGGCGATCGTGGCGGCGACGTAGTGGTTCTCGTCGGGCAAGTCCGAGTGGGGCTGTTCACCGTACTTTCGGAGTATCTCCTCACGGGTCTCCTGATACGTGATGGCTCCCTGCGTGAATCGGACCGTGCTGTCCCACGGCCCACCCAACTCGATGCGAAGGAGTTCCCCGACCTCCTCGCAGGGATGAGATACCGGGATCGTCCTCGTCCCTGTCTCGTAGAGTGCGTTGAGGACCAGCGTCAGCTGGTGACGAGTCAGGATCACGCCAGTTCCTCCGCGAAATCGATTAGTTCGATTCCGGTTCGCGGAATCTCCGGGTAGCTCAGGTCGTAGAAGCGGTTCGATTCGACGTGCAGGTAGAATACGTGGTCGGCCTCGAATCGAAAGCCGGCCTGGAAGGCGATCGCGGACATGTACTTCCGGCCGGGCGTCACGTCGACGGCGACTGGGCGATCTGCTTCTTGAGCGGTCTCGATTGCGTCCCGGTAATGGGATACGATATCGGCGAAGTCGGTCTCGTCTTCGAGATTCGTGGCGTGGACCTCGAGTTCGTCGCCGCCATACGCCTCAACGACCGTATTGGCTCGAGACCGAATAGGATCGACTTGTGCGGCAACCTTCGGATTAGAAAGGAGATAGATTCTATCGGGAAGATAGCCGGCCTCGCAAGCGGCGTTCAGAGAATTGACGACTGGACCGGGGCGAGTTGTGCTGTTGGTCACCCAGGAGAGTGGCATATCTACAACGTGGACGCCTTCGTTGTAACAGTAGCCCTCCAGTCGCATTCTCGTCCGGAACAAAACTCTACAACAGCCACTTTCTCAACCCTCGACATGCAGAATCTCGACCATCTTCGTGCTAAATCGTCGGTCTTCACCCAGAATCCATGAGCACCCCAAAGTCCTTCAACCGAGTTCGAAAACAGATACCCATTCACCAATGAAGGAAACGGCCCGTCGCCTCCTGAAACAAATGGACAATCCAGACGATCCAGAACTGCGACGGTTGCAGTCGGACGCAAAAGAGCACGTGGAAGAAGTCGCACACGCTGCCGGTCTGTTCCCCGACAAACACGCAATTCGACGGCTTTCCTACACATATTATTACGACTGGGAGACGGATGATCCGGACTTCATGCTCCTCGTTCAAGACCCCGGAAATCTCCACAAGCGTCACTTGGAGGAGCTTCAACCAGAGAATCCGCTCGAAGGTGGATGCACGCGACGCGAACAAGTACACATCTATCGCCAATTTGCGAAAAGCTGGCTCACCGGACGAAACGCCGATTTTTCGGAGCAGTTCTTCGGCACCTTTGATGACCACGGTCTCATCAACTTGGGGGCAGGCTGGAAGGGCTATATCACCACAGAACGCATGTTTCAGGACGTCTATCTCGGTGACGTCGTCAAGTACCGGGTTGATGGGTTTGGGAGGAGTGCAGAGCGAAAATCGTATGCGAAGTTCCTCGAGGAGGAAATCGAGGCATTGGATCCAGACCTTCTCATTACATTCGGCAGCAATGCATGGGATGCCTTACGACGGGAGACAGGACCATCGGCTGTCCGGAATTCAGCCGCTTCACCGGGGAAAATGTTGGATATCCACGGAACACTCCACTCGATTTCTGACCCTATCGATACGTTCGTTCTTCCGTTAAGCCACATGAGCGGGCAGGTGTGGTGGCGATTTCCGCCATCGGATTACATCGGCCGGCTTGACTCAGCCCTTCAGCTCTGGGGAGAAGTCCGCTAGAGGCCTTGAATGTGATCGTTTCTCCAATCAAACTTCGCCTCCAAATACCTTCCCCAGTGTCCCCATGATCCCAGGGGATGAAGAACAAACAAATCGATAGGGAGAGTCAATGATACTCTTCGATCGAGTCTTCGAACACGTCTCCCAGTACATTTACTAGATCGGGGTTATCGACGACGAAGTCGACGAACGCAGCGCCCAACGCCTCGGTGTATGCCTCGAAAAACCCGTTGTGTGCCGTCTCGTCGATTTCGTACCGGCTCGTGATGAGCGTCAGTTTTTGACCGGTGAGCTGGCCGTTGGTATCGGCGATCAGCTCCCGAATCTCATCCTGTCGTGCATCGAACTTTAATTTGTAAATGTCGGAGAACTCGGTCGGATTTGACCCCATACAGCGGAAGTTGAAGATCAACTCATGATCCCGAACGACGGTATCACGATTCGCCTCCACACGATGGTAGAACCCGATCCGCAGATCTCTTTTGTCGTCTGCGCGGCTATCGAGTACGCGCAGATCTTCCTCGTGACGGTACCAGCCATCCTTGACGAAGTGTTGCCAGTCACCACCGTTCGAGCGGAAGATCCAGCGTTCGTTCTCGCCGTCCACCCGTTCGATCTCGACATCGGGAAATCCATCTGACGGGGTCCAGGTAACCCGGTCGTTCGCGGTGTCGAGGGATTCAGCGAGGCGTTCACCCCAGCGCTCACTATAGGATTCCCATGCGTCATCGAACGCTGCACTGACGTCTTCAATGGCGTCGACGTGGTCGAGGTACAGTGCGATCTTTTCGTCGTCTACGTCTCGGCGATCGATCATTGCGGAAATCTCCCTGATGTCGTATCTGAGGTCGTGAAGTTGTGTGACGGTCCGTTGCGGGTAGCAGGCCGAGTGTTGGCTGACGAATGGGACGAGAAGCTCTTCCACGAATGCCTCCCAGGTCCAGTTGCCGAAACAGTCACCACTTGCGGTGGGCTTGTCGCCTCGGTGAAGGTACAGGTAGTATCGCCCTGACTCGTAATCTGCAACCTGCTGATCGTCGATACGCGGAGCTCGGCAGTAGAACTCGGTTCCCGTCTCTTCCGCAGCAAATTTCAACTCGATCAGCAGTAACCACTCGTTCGGAACATCGAGAACGAGATCAGCGTAGCCAGGCGACCTGTCCTCCTCCTCGTCGGGATGGATTGGCACCTGTTCATTCACGCGCACCTGAGACAGGTCGTAGGTATCCTCGTCGAATCCACACTCCGCGGGCAAGGCATCGAGAAACGCACGGAGAAAATCCGACTCCATCCCGTGTGGCCGCTCTGGGTCGAGGAGATAACAGAGCAACCTGTTGATATATACTTCAGCGCGCCGCTGGTCCCCCAGCCCGTACTCGATGACGTTCATCAGTGACTGGGGTGGCTCTGGTTCGTCCCTGATCGACGACCACCGTCGCTCCAGGGTCCGAAGTGCTGCCCCCAGGTCGTCTGGTGGACTTTGTGTCACGTCCCTCGGTTGATATCCGTGGAGAACAATAGCATTTCCCCCGTTGGCAGATACAGTTACAGGGAGAACTCACCGTCTTCTCCCGAGCTCTGTTCAATTCCATGTCGATCTTGCAGGATTGGTGCGGAAACTGTTATGAGTCTATACAATGGTATGTCACAGTAGTCAGATGGCCGTCCTGGACGACCTCTCGGGGTTCGAGTTCGAGGACCTCATGGAGGACGTCTTCCGCAAACTCGGCTACGAGAACGTCCGCCAGGCCGACCGAACGGCCGACGAGGGCCGGGACGTGCTCATGGAGGAGGTCGTCGACGGTACCCGGCGAGCCATCGTCGTCGAGTGTAAGCACACTGGCGTCGTCGGTCGACCCGTCGTCCAGAAACTCCACTCCGCCATCGCGACGTTCGACTTCGACGGGCCCAGGCGCGGGATGGTCGTGACGACGGGGCGCTTCACGGGATCCGCCAGAGAATACGTGGAGCGACTCCGCGAGAACGACGACCCACACCCCATCGAACTGATCGACGGCGAGGACCTCCGCGAGATCGCCGACGAGATCGGGCTCGATCTCTACAACGGCCGCATCGAGATCCTCTGTGAGGAAACGCTCCGGCCGACGGATCCATCGGCCTCCGTCGACGCACCCGTCGTCGAGGCGTTTCGCGACGTCGAGAACATCGACGAGATCGACCTCCCCGAGCCTCACGCGGCGGTGACCTTCCGACCCGCCGTGGCGATCTCGGCCCAGATTGGCGCCATCTTCGAGACGTCAGTTGGCGTCATCCACCGGACCCACGAGCAGCCGACCGTCGTCCTCCACGCCGACCGCGGTCGGCCCAGCGTCGCGGACGCCGACGTCGCATCGCTCGTCGAGGACAACCTCCACGCGACGGTCGACCTCGAGCCCGAGCGGTTCGAGGAGGATTTCGACGAACTCGATGAGCGTCGGTTCGGTCAGACCGAAACTGAGTACAAGGACTGGGCAGTCGAACGCCTCCGGCGACAGTACACGACGACGGTCACCTACACCGGCGACAACAACGTTACCTACAACAAGGAGTGCGAGCCGAACCTTTCGGACATCTCGATCCAGTCCATCGAACCGGTCTACGTGCCGGAGATTAGACAGACAACAGACCTCCAGTCCTACTCGTACCCCTTCGAATACTTCGCGGCGGGCCCGTCGCGAGTGACCGTCGAAGACGGAATTCATCGATGTGTTCATTGCGACGCGAGCGGATCGAGCGAGACCTTCACGTATTGCGAGAACTGCGGGGCCATCAGCTGCTCCAGTCACACAAAGACGGAACGGCTGGAAGGTACGCCGGTCTGCACCGGTTGTGCCGTCACCGAACGGTTCGCCTGGAAGACGAAGTACTTCTACGACGAGGAGAACCTCGAGGCGTCCCGCGAGGAGTACGAGGCGATGCCGCTCCACCGAAAGGCGTTGGAGAACACGTACCTCGTCGTGGGCGCGGTGGCGACGTCGCTTCTACTTGCAGTTGGACTGCTGGCGATTGCCGGTGTCGTGTGAAACGAGTCACCGAACGTTGAGAACGTACACACCGTCTTTCGAAACAGAAAGGGAGACCCCTTCGACGGTTACTCTGACCTCGACATCGCCGCCGGAATGCGAGACGAGGTTCTCCAATGCGTCGACGTCGACATACTCCTGAAGCTGATACTCGTCTCGACCCAGGCCGCAGGTCTCGAGCGTCTCGACGATGTCGAGGAGAAGGTCGTCGGAATCGCCGTCTCTCGATGGAGGTTGGTCGATCATCTACTCCCTCTCGACTTCACCGCACAGGGGCTAAAGGATTGTGAGTCATCTGTGATTGCTAGTAGATTCCATGGTTGACTTAGCGCGTTGCCGATAGCGTCGGCACAACCAGAAGCGAGTATGCGATTCGACGCCGACTGGATGTCGCGGGCCGACGACCGGATTCTGGAGCATCTCTCCGAGGAAGGGCCCGATACGCCGAAGGAGATGGCTGAAAGCGATCGCGTCCGGTTCTCCCGACAGCACATCAATCAGCGGTGCAAGACGCTAGTATCCTACGGCCTGCTCGTCCATCTCGGCAACGGCGTCTACGACATTACGCGCGAAGGCAAGCAGTACCTGGACGGAGAGTTGGACGCTAGGGACCTGGTATCCTAATAGGTCACACCCTTTCGTCCGAGGTATTCCAATCCGAAAGCCGTGGATTCTCCACCCCTATTCCGGTTGTGTATTTAAGATACTGCTATTACCGGAATTCCGGTTAGATATATAAGTTCCCTCGATAACCTAGACACAATGCTACTCGAGAAGCCCGCTCGCGAAAGGGGGTTCAAGAAGGAACGCCTCCATCGCGTCCTCCTGAATCATCCCAACGGTGATCGAAGCCGCTACGAAATCGCCAAAGAAGCCGACGTCTCGTCCTCGTGGGCCTACGAGTACTTCGATCAGCTGGCAGAGGCCGGGATCGTCGAGGAAACAAAGGTTCGAGATCCACCGGCGCTCTACCAGCGTTGGCGAAAGACGCGCGTCGAGCCGAACGCTGTCCAGGTCTCGCTCCAGCAGCCACTCGATCGGATCCAAGAGACTGGGCTCGACTACGCCCTTACGACCGACGAGGCTGAACAGGTCCACCAGGGGTTTCTCTTTCCATCGACGACGGCCCTGTACGTTCGAGAGGGCGACATCGACAAATGGTTGGAGGTGGTCGAGGAGGAGGGATTCGTTGGGGGTGGGAACACTGAACTCCGGGCGACGGACGAACACGTTTTCTACAACGTCCAGACGGTGGACGGCGTGACCACGGTTTCCATCCCACAGTTAATCGTTGACCTGCTCGACGAGGACGGGCCTGCAGCCGAGGCGGCCGACCGGCTGATGACGCGCTACCATGGGTTGAGCGATGAGTAGGGCGGACCGCAGTCAGTATGCAGAAGCAGTAACCGGCCACTCCCAGGGTGAGTTACAGGACGTCCTGAACGTCGCGGAGCCACCCGTCTGTTTACTCGGGGGGTGGGCCGTTCACATACAGGTTACCGAGGGGTTCCGGGAGGCGCACGGTCGAGACTACATCGGTTCCCGGGACATCGACCTCGGAGTGCACGTCGACGAAGGCTGGACGGTCGACGACGTCAGGGATTCACCGGTCGATGAGACGCTTGAACGGATCGAGGAAGAACTCGGATATAGTCGTGGCCGGTTCGGCTTCTACCAGCAGTTCCACCGTGACACGGGTGAGCGACTCGACGACGATGAGGCCCGCGATCTGGCGTCTCACAACGTGTTTCGCGTGGACATCGACGTTATCCCGGACACGACGGAGCTTGACGCATTCGAGACAGCCTTCGGATTCAGGCCGCCAGCGGAGCCACTTCTGGCACCGGTGTTTGGTGATAGCACCGGCGAACCGCTCGATGAGTACGTCGATTGGAGTGTCTCTGAAGAGACCCGGATTGCACCGCCTGCCGCACTCGCCGCGATGAAAGTTCGGGCGTTTCCCGATCGAGACAAGAGCCACAAGCGGCTAAAAGACCTGGCCGACCTCCACTCGTTGCTGTGGTACGTGGCCGACTACGATGACGTCAGAGCGGCCGCGCTTGAGCAGCTGACCGAAGGAGATCTGGATGCCTTCGAAGCAGCGATCGATTCCGACCTGTACGAACGCACGGCCCGTCTGATCGACGTCGATGAGACCGTGCTCCGCCAGTCGATTGAGCGCCTCGTCCTGTAGCCGAACAGCCTTCAGAGTCACTCGTTGACGATCGTTTCTCGGACTTCCCTCCACCTGCTCCGGACGGTCACTTCCGATACTTCGGCGAGATTTCCGAGGGTCCGTTGGGTTACTTCCTCCCGCCGTTCCTGTGCCGCCTCGTACAGGCACCCGGCCGACACGCCAGCGGGATTTCGACCGTTTGCCAGACCGTTCTCTTCCGCCTCGTTCGCAAGCCGCTCGGCGAGTCGCCGCGTCTCGTCCGAAAGCTCGAGTTCTGAAGCGAACCGGGGTACGTACTGTCGAGGTGATGGCGGCACCGCCGGAATTCCGAGTTCCTGGTTCAACACCCGGTATGCGTTCTCAACACGTTCACGAACGACCCGCGAGACGTCGGCCACCTCGGCGACCGTCCACGGAAGTTCATTACATCGGCAGGCAGCATAGACGCTCGCAGCGGCCATCGCCTCGATGGAACGGCCCGGAAGCAGCCCGTCGTCCTGAGCACTCCGGAAGAGCGAGCACGACTGGTCTCGAATGGGATCCGACACGCCGAGTGCGCTCGCAATCCGACGAACTTCGGACAGCCCCTGTGCGAGGTTGCGCTCCGCCTTCGTTCGCCACCGGCCGCGGCTGTGTTCTCGACGAAGCCGGCCGAGTTGCCTGCGCTTCTTGGAAGGGAGGTCGTTGCCACGCCCGTCGGTCTTCCGTCCGATCTCGGTCGAGATTCCCCGGTCGTGCCTCGTCGGTGTGATCGGCGCGCCCGTCCGCTCCGGATCGTGCTCGTCGTCATCGAACGATCGCCACTCGGGCCCGTGGTCGATCGGCGACTCGTCGAGGACCAGTCCACAGTCCTCGCAGGTCGTTTCGACCGAATTCGTTCGAACCCGACCACCGCATTCGGGGCAGCCGCTGGTCGTATCGCTCGGTACGTCCTCGTCGAACCGTCGCTCGTAGATGTCACTGGTCGCCATCTGAATCACCGGAATAAGAGGAACTCAGCTAGTCACGAGCCCCTCGCCCATCAAGGGGCGAAAAAACAAGGTCGCGTCTCGCAATTCCTGGTGAAAAAGTCCCGTAGTTGTGCCAGTCCTCCGATCGGTTAGTCCTCGGAAACGGTTTCGAGGATCTTCTGGGCAGTCGAACTAATTCGACCGAGACGATCCTGAATCATCTCCGCGTCGTCGTCCTGCCACGCGGCGAGGTAGAATGCTGAGCCACTTGTATCCAGGTCGAAATACCGGCCGACGACGTACCCGACGGCTTCCGCTTCGACCTCGCGTTTCGCCCGTTCGGCCTCGTCGTCGACGTCACTGTGGAGAAGCGCGTGGGCATACTCGTGGACGAGCGTCACAGCCAGGTCAGCCTCGTTCGTACGGTCTTTCGCTTCGACAACTGGCTGGTGATCTCTGTATTTGCAGACTCCCATCGCGGCACCATGATCCCAGTTGGCAGCGTCGACGATACGTACCGACACACCGAGTTCATCTGCAGCGTCTGTGAGTGCAGTCACCAAGTCGCCGGCGTCACCAGTCGCCGCCGTCTCCAGTTCCGGGAGCGGCTCACCCTCGGTCTGGGAAACGTCGAAAACAGCCGTCGGTTTGAACCCGACGAGCCCCTTCGACCACTCTTCGGGCGGCGTTCCCTCGTACCCACAGTCGCTCTGTTCGTGGTAACTGGGCGAATTCTCGCACTCGGGACACCGCTTTGTAATGATCGGGGCCCAGATCCAGATTGCTTGCTCGCCTTCCTTGACGTGCCGATTGAACTCGTTCCGCCAGGTGTTGTAGCCCGCAACCTTCGTCGCCTCGGGACACTGGAGTTTGATGAGTAGCGTGTTGCGATGGGAGTAGTCGTGGAACCGGGATTGAACGTCGAGCCAGTCCTGAAACTTCTTGCTCGCTTTCGCGTCGTCGACGTCTGAGACTAGCTCGTCAATCCACGCTTCGATGGTGCTGTGCATCTCGTCGTTTCGCGCGTCAGCCTCATCGAACGAGACCGACGAGTCGCTGGTCGTAGCCATTGTAATCACCAAATCGAGGTTCACGGCGAGTGCGTCAGTTCAGAACGCGCCGCACCCCTCGGGGCGCATAAAATACTCGCGGTGACAGTCACCGGGCCATGGGGTAGAGCAAATTACGATAGTCCCTCGAGGAACGCACACTGCGTCTTAATGAGCCTACAAGGGGATGACCGGATATGGGCCGAGTATCGAGAACGCCAGGAGCGTTGGTTCAAGGATGATAGTTGTACCCGTTCGCTGGCGTTCATGGCGAAAGCCCGGCAGCGCAACACCGTGAGCAGCCCGGACCGTGGAGGCGGCGGGAGGTGGTGGTGACCGCGCACACCAGCAAAAAGGGGGTGTCGCCCGGCTACTCCCACCACCGACCGCGCTCGGGGAACTCGATCCGGCTGTGGTAGGTCACGGCCACCGAACAGCGCCCCTCGTACCAGTTCTTCTTGACCCCCCGCATCCGCACGGTGTCGCCCTCCTGGACGATCTTGGGATCCGACTTCTTCCAGCTCGTGAACTTGATCTTCCCCGTCTCGTCCGCGATGAGCCCGACCTGCTGAATCGCCGGATTACTCGGCTCCCACAGCGTCTGGATGGTTCCCTCGATGTCCACTTCACCCGTCGACACCTCCGGGACGTCCCCGATCGGACACACCACGCCCGGGCCCGCCTTGATGGCGTCCATCGTCGCGAACACCGCCTCCGTCACATCCTGTCCGCGCAGGATCCGCTCGGCCAGGCGACGTCCCACCGCCGCCCGGCTAATCGCCCCATCCATCCTCTGCGCGATCCGATCTGCTTCCTGGTTCACTTTCGCGAGTTCGTCTCGAGCCAGGTGCTCGCGAGGATCCGACGGCCTGGTACGGCGCCGCCGCTCCCGACGGGTTTCCACGACGACCTCCCGAGTTCGCTGCGCACGCCCGTCCTGGGTCGAGAACTCCGCCTGTGCACTGATATGTTCGAGTTCGGCCTCCCTGGCCCGGATCCGCTCTTCCTGAGCCAGCGTGAGGTGCGAGAAGTCCTGTACCAGCCCGTCCGGGTGGTTCGAATCCACCTTCGCCTGCGTCTCCTGCTCGACCGACGGCCTGAACTCCGGCGCCTCGTCGACGACCTGGAACCCATCATCGTCCACGCCCGCTTCCGGCGTTGCTTCGAGTGCCTGTGCATCGACCGAAACTTCATTAGTCGAGATCTGCTTACCTGACATTGGAATCACTGACCGGTGATTTCACGAAGGCGCTCACGCGCCGACGCCGCGATGCTCCAACATCGCGGTTTTCCGACGACTACGACCGACAGAACGTTCTGCGCTCTCGCTCGCGCCTTCGCGAGCGCCCCGTGGGCGCGAGCGAGAGCGCCCGAGTGAGGTTACTCAACCAGCCACGCGCGTCGACCCGCCCGGAGCGAGCGGCCAGCGGAGTAAGCGTGGCGGGATGAGCACCTACCGGAGCGCAATCCCCCGCGCTTACCCGCTGGCGGCAAACCGGACGCCCGGCAGCCCGCCACTGCAGGCAGCCCGGAACGGTCGGTGCCGAGCGACGCGGAGGGTGGCAGCGGCGAGCGTGGCGGGCCTGAACCGAGACCTAGAATTGATCGCCGTCATCCACACCAAGGATGACAGAGGGAGCGGAATCTATGGAACTCCTGGGAACAGATAGGAGCGGGTACTGAATACAGAAGTGCATGCCGCACCGTTAATCAGACTTTATCTAGCAATCACTACAGCCCAAAGTGCTTTTCGAGTGGTTGTTGAGAAAAGGGTCAAAAATCGCCGCAAATTATATGAGGAATGTGGGAGAGGGCGTAGTTTATGGAAGTGGATGGATATCCAGTACTGGATCCATTTGTCAAGTACATGGAATTGGATTGGAAAGGCAAACTGGATCTAGGTCATTTGAATTGGTTAGCCGATTTTAATGAAGAAGAAACGCTTTTTTCGGCATTTATTCTCGCGTTTTCGGGTGCTTGGGATGACAGCGACGTCGCAGAAAATGTCGCTACTGCCTCGGTGAATCATGGTGTTTCAGTAGATGCAATTTCGAATAATCAACAGTACCTCACAAAGCATCCTCGGCTAGCTGTTTCTGCGGCCTGAGTTCTGTGTCGAAGCGG
>Ga0136589_1000469_pt1 | contig 20494 bp, 15 predicted proteins | sample AntRauMFilla3764_FD_104640 | JGI IMG/M metagenome (GOLD analysis project Ga0136589, IMG submission 104640) | Saline lake microbial communities from Rauer Islands, Antarctica - Metagenome Filla 3 #764 | ecosystem: Environmental > Aquatic > Non-marine Saline and Alkaline > Saline | place...
CGTCGACGACTCGACCGATCGTCGAGAGCGACTCGTCGACGACCGCTGAGCCGATTCGAGGCGGTTCCTCGCCGCGATCGCCGCGGGCGATCGCCAGCCCACCGGCGGTGCGGACGACGGTGCCGACGCGCTGCATCGTCACTCTCGGAGGACGCCGAGATACGCGGCGATAGCCTGCACGAGGTCGTTCTTTGCGGTGTCTTCGGTCCCCTGCACGACGACCGACCCCCGCGGCTCGAACTCGCGGGAGTAGGTCTTGTCGCGCTCGATCACCGCGTCATACCCGACCTGCTGGACCGCCTTTGCGATCTCGTCGACGGTCGGTTCGGTGATCGCGAGCTCCATCGGGACGCGACGGCCCTCCGAACGCGACCGCTCGGCGTCGAAGTACGCGGGATAGACGACGTTCTCGACCATATCGAAGAGGTGAGCGCGCGGCCTAAGGTCGTTTCGGACCCGCGCTCAGGACGTTCGGAACTCGAACCGCGCCCCGCCCGAGTCACCGGTCAACGCATACACCTCCCAGCCGTGGGCCCCGGCGATGCGCTCGCTGATCGCGAGTCCGAGCCGTGTCTCATCGGTCCGCGACCCACCCCGGAACCCTTTTGCACGAACACGGGCCACATCCCTGTAATGAGCGATCTCGAAGCGGAGTACCGTCTCGAATACTTCGAGGAGGAAGGATTCGTCCGGAAGGAGTGTACCTCCTGCGGCGCGCACTTCTGGACCCGCGACGATGACCGCGAGCTCTGTGGAGAGCCGCCCTGTGCAGATTACAGCTTCATTGACGATCCGGGCTTCCCCGAGCCGTACTCGCTGTCGGAGATGCGAGAGGCGTTCCTCTCCTTTTTCGAGGAGCACGGCCACGAACGGATCGACCCGTATCCGGTCGCGGCGAATCGCTGGCGCGACGACGTCCTCTTGACGCAGGCGTCTATCTACGACTTCCAGCCGCTCGTCACCTCCGGACAGACGCCGCCGCCGGCGAACCCGCTCACCATCTCGCAGCCGTGCATCCGGATGCAGGACATCGACAACGTCGGCAAGACGGGCCGGCACACCATGGCGTTCGAGATGATGGCCCACCACGCGTTCAACACGCGAGCGGACGCCGACGAGGAGTACGCGTACGAGGGCGAGGTGTACTGGAAAGACGAGACGGTCCAGTACTGCGACGAACTGTTCGAGAGCCTCGGCGCTGACCTCGACGAGATCACCTACATCGAGGACCCGTGGGTCGGCGGCGGCAACGCCGGGCCGGCGATCGAAGTCATTTATAAGGGTGCCGAGCTGGCGACGCTCGTTTTCATGTGTATGGAGCGGGACCCCGACGGCGAGTACGAGATGAAAGACGGCCACACGTACTCGTTCATGGACACGTACATCGTCGACACCGGCTACGGGCTCGAACGGTGGACGTGGATGAGTCAGGGGACGGCGACCGTGTACGAGGCCGTCTACCCCGACGCGATCGACTTCCTGAAGGAGAACGCGGAAATCGAACACACGGAAGAAGAGCAGGCGCTCGTCCACCGCGCCGCGAAGCTCTCCGGCCGACTCGACATCGACGACGTCGACGACGTGGAGGCCGCACGCGGCGAGATCGCCGACCGGCTCGATGTCGACGTCGACCGACTTCGCGAACTCGTCGAGCCGTTGGAAGCGATCTACGCGATCGCGGACCACTCGCGAACGCTCGCGTACATGTTCGGCGACGGAATCGTCCCGTCGAACGTCGGGACGGGGTACCTCGCCCGGATGGTGCTCCGGCGGACGAAGCGACTCGTTGACGAGGTCGACGTCGACGCGCCGCTCGACGAACTCGTCGACATGCAGGCCGAGCGGCTCGGCTACGAAAACCGTGACACGATCCGCGAGATCGTTCGCACCGAGGAGCGGAAGTACCGCGAGACGCTCGAACGCGGGTCACGCAAGGTGGAGTCGCTCGCCGACGAGTACGCCGGCACCGGCGAGTCGATCCCGACCGAGACGCTCTTAGAGCTGTACGACTCTCACGGTATCCAGCCGGACATGGTCGCCGACATCGCGGCCGAGCGCGGCGCGACGGTGGACGTGCCAGACGACTTCTATGCGCTCGTCGCCGACCGCCACGAGGAAGAGGATGCCGACGAGCAGGCCACGGACGCCGACGAGCGGCTCGATGATCTCCCCGAGACCGAAACGCTGTTCTACGACGACCAGGGTCGTACCGAGTTCGAGGCGGTCGTCCTCGACGTCTTCGAGCGCGAAGACGGATACGACGTCGTCTTGGACCAGACGATGTTCTACCCGGAGGGCGGCGGCCAGCCCGCCGACCGCGGTCAGCTCACCGTCGGCGAGACGACGGTCGACGTCGTCGACGTACAGGACAAAGACGGCGTCGTCCTCCACCGGACGGACGCTGATCCCGGCAAGGGCGAGTTCGTCAGAGGACAAGTCGACGGCGGTCGGCGGAATCGACTCCGCGCACACCACACGGCGACGCACCTGATCGGCCACGCCGCTCGCGAGGTGCTCGGCGACCACGTTCGACAGGCCGGCGCACAGAAGGGTATCGACTCCTCACGCCTCGACGTCCGCCACTACGAGCGGATCACCCGAGAGGAAGTCAAGCGGATCGAGCACGTCGCCAACGAACTCGTCCGCGACGACGTCCCCGTGCGGCAGGAGTGGCCCGACCGCAACGAGGCCGAGGCCGAACACGGATTCGACCTGTATCAAGGCGGCGTCCCCCCGGGAACGAACGTGCGGCTGATTCACGTCGGTGACGCGGACGTCCAGGCGTGTGCGGGCACCCACGTCGGTCGAACCGGTGAGATCGGCGCCGTGAAGGTGCTGAAGACGGAGCCCGTGCAAGACGGCGTCGAGCGGATCGTGTTCGCCGCGGGCGGCGCGGCGATCGATGCGACACAGCGCACGGAGGACGCGCTGTACGACGCTGCCAGCGCGCTCGACGTCGACCCGCTCGACGTTCCCGAGACCGCCGATCGGTTCTTCGAAGAGTGGAAGGCGCGGGGCAAGGAGATCGAATCGCTGAAAGAGGAGCTCGCGGCCGCGCGAGCCTCCGGCGGGGCCGACGTCGAGGAGGTCGACCTCGGCGGCACCACTGCCGTGATCCAGCGACTCGACGGCGACGCCGACGAACTGCGCGCGACTGCGAACGCCCACGTCGACGACGGGAAGGTCGCGGTCGTCGGCAGCGGGGCTGACGGCTCGGCGAGCTTCGTCGTGGGCGTCCCCGACGGTGTCGGGGTCAACGCCGGGCAGGTCGTCGCCGAACTCGCCGGGCGCGTCGGCGGCGGTGGCGGCGGCCCGCCGGACTTCGCGCAGGGCGGCGGTCCTGACGTCGATGCCCTCGACGACGCGCTCGAAGCGGCTCCAGACGTGCTGCGTAGTCTTCAAGAGGCCTGAAAGGACCACATCCGTCACGTACTCTCCCCGCTATCCACCATGCCACACGCGAACAACGGTGACGTCTCGATCCGATACGAAGTCGACGCCCCGGACGCGGGCGACCCGGACGAGGCGGTCGTGTTCTGCGGCGACGTCGGACTCGGCGCGTGGCAGTTCGGCTGGCAGCACGCGGCGCTCGCGGGCCCACACACGGTGATCACGCCGGAGACGCGCGGCGTCGGTCGGTCCGACGCACCACCCGGACCGTATGCGGTCGAAGACCTCGCCGCTGACCTCGACGCGGTCTGTGCCGCGGAGGGAGTTCGGAACGCCCACCTCGTCGGTTACGGGCTCGGCGGGATGGTCGCACTCACGGCCGCCCTCGGCTCCTCGCGCCCGGACAGCCTGACGGTCGTCGGGACGCCCCCTTCGGGCGACGGATACAACCCCGACGGCGTGTGGGCCGACCCGGCGGACCCCGCGGCGGTGGAGGGCTCGCTCCACGGGTTGTGCTCCGCCGACTTCTGCGAGGCGCACCCGGACGTGCTCTCGCGTATCGCCGAGTGGCGACTCGTCGAGGACGCCGGTCGCGAAACGTTCGAAGCACACCGAGGGGCCGTCGAGTCGTTCGACGTGAGCGAGGCCCTCTACGAAATCACGACGCCGACGCTCGTCGTTCACGGGACCGACGACACCGTGTGCCCGGCGACCACGGCGGAGACGCTCGCGGAGGGACTCCCTCGCGGCGAACTGCACGCGGTGGAGGGTGCGCGCCACCTCGTCGGCGTCGAGGCGTCTGCCGCTGTCAACGACGCGTTGTCCGGGTGGCTCGCCGAGCACGGCACTGACCCCTTCTCTGCGTAATCACGTTCTTCCGCCGGAACCGTTTTGCGTCCGTCTCGCGTCGGTGTGGCCAATGACACGGCTTCGCTTCGCTCTGCTGAACGCGGCGCATGACGGCGCGAACACCCGCCGAAACTTCCGTCGCGAACTCGACGCGGACCTCGTCGAGTTCGACGCGACCGACGGGCATCTCCCCACGCACACCGACTTCGACGGCGTGGTGATCACCGGATCGCGCTCGTCCGTCTATTGGGACGAGCCGTGGATCCCGCCGCTCGTCGACTACGTCGCGGACGCCGCTGCGGACGGCGTTCCGGTGCTCGGCGTCTGTTACGGCCACCAAGTGCTCGCGGAGGCGCTCGGCGGGCGCGTGGCGGGGATGGACGCCTTCGAAATCGGGTACAACAGCGTGCACCGCCGTGACGACGACGAGCTGTTCGACGGAATCGGTGAGGCGTTCACGGTGTTCACCACGCACGGCGACGCGGTGGTCGAACTGCCGCCGGGCGCGACGCTGCTCGCCGAGAACGACCACGGCGTCCACGCGTTTCGCGAGGGGCACTGCTGGGGCGTGCAGTTCCACCCGGAGTACGACATGGAGACCGCTCGAACGGTCGCGGACGGAAAACGCGAGAAGCTCGGCGACGCGCGGGTAGACGCCGTCCTCGACGAGGTCACTCCGGAGGCGCACGACGCCGCCCGCGAAGCGAAGCAGCTGTTCGACAACTTCACCGAGTACGCCCGGCGGCTGCGTGCCGACCGAGCGTCGCCGTCGGTCGCCGACGACTGACCGACTGCGCCACCTCGGATTGGTCCTGTCTCGGCCCGGTAACCTGACCCGTCCGTCGGGTCGAACACCCTTATACGGTTCCCGCTCGGAACCACGGTATGAACGTAGTACCGGACACCAGTGCGGTCATCGATGGCCGCGTGTCCGAACGCGTCGCAGACGGCACCTACGAGGGAGCGACCGTGCTCATCCCCGAGGCCGTCGTCGGCGAGCTGGAGTCGCAGGCGAACGACGGGCTGGAGTCCGGCTGGGACGGGTTGAGCGAGCTCAAGCGTCTCGCCGACCTCGCAGACGACGAGACGATCCGACTGCGGTACGTCGGCGAGCGCCCCGACGGTGACGCCCGTTCGCACGCGCACGAAGGGGACGTCGACGCGCTGATCCGCGAAGTCGCCGACGACCGCGACGCCACGCTCCTTTCCAGTGATATCGTGCAGGCGGAGGTCGCCCGAGCGAAGGGAATCGACGTCGAGTACGTCGAGCCGGTCGCCCGCGGCGTCGTCGACGAGCTTCCGATTCAGGACTTTTTCACCGAGGAGACGATGTCGGTCCACCTCAAGACGGGAACGAAGCCGAAGGCGAAACGCGGGAGCCTCGGCGAGATGCGGTACGTCACCATCGACGAGGAGCCGACGAGCGAGACGCAGATGGACGAGTGGGCGACCGCCATCGTCGACCTGGCGCGTCAGTCCAACGAGGGGTTCATCGAGCTCTCCGACGACGGTATGGACATCGTCCAGTTCCGGAACTACCGGATCGCGGTCGCGCGGCCCCCCTTCGCGGACGGCATCGAGATCACGGCGGTCCGCCCCATCGCGAAGACGACGCTCGACGACTACGAGTTCGCCGACGAACTCCGCGAGCGGTTCCTCGAACAGAAGCGCGGCGTGCTCATCTCCGGGTCGCCCGGGGCCGGCAAGTCGACGTTCGCGCAGGCGGTCGCAGAGTTCCTCAACGACAACGACTACGCGGTGAAGACGATGGAGAAGCCGCGCGACCTCCAAGTCGGCCCGGAGATCACGCAGTACGGGGCGCTCGGCGGCGAGATGGAGAACACGGCCGACTCGCTCCTCTTGGTCCGGCCCGACTACACCATCTACGACGAGGTCCGGAAGACGAACGACTTCGAGGTGTTCTCGGACATGCGGATGGCGGGCGTCGGCATGGTCGGGGTCGTCCACGCCTCCCGCGCCATCGACGCGCTCCAGCGGCTCGTCGGCCGCGTCGAACTCGGGATGATCCCGCAGATCGTCGACACCGTCGTCTACATCGAGGCGGGCGAGGTCCACACCGTCTACGACGTGACGACGGAGGTGAAAGTGCCCGCCGGGCTCACCGCCGAGGACCTCGCGCGCCCGGTGATCCAGGTGTCGAACTTCGAGACCGGCCGTCCGGAGTACGAGATCTACACGTTCAACCGACAGGTCGTCACGGTCCCGCTGAACGACGAAGGCGACGGAGAGCAGGAGACGGGCGTCGGACGCATCGCCAAACAGGAGATCGAACGCGAGATTCGATCGGTCGCCCACGGCCACGTTGACGTCGAGTTGAAGGGTAACGACGAGGCGATCGTGTACGTCTCCGAGGGCGATATCGGAACCGTGATCGGCAAGGGCGGCGGTCGAATCGCCGATATCGAGAACCGCCTCGGGATCGAGATTGACGTTCGGACTCACGACGAGAAGCCGAACCAGTCCTCGGGGGCCGGCGGCAGCGGCGGCCGCGGGGGTCGCGGTTCGAACGGTGCGGGTGGCGGTCAGGTTGGCGAGGAGCGCGGTAGCGTCGTCCAGCCCGAGATCACCTCCCGACACGTCGTCATCGACGTCGACGACGGCGTCGGCGAGACGGTCGAGGTGCGCGCAGACGGCGAGTACCTGTTCACCGCCACCGTCGGTCGCGGCGGCGAGGTTCAGGTGTCTCGCGGCTCCGCAATCGCGGAAGAATTGGAAGACGCCATCGACCGCAAGCGGACCGTGACGGTCGTTCCGGCGCGGTAATCCTCGAACGAACCGATGCGAGCGGGAGTTCGGACCTGATCGATCGCGGTGCCGACCCGACCGGCGATCACTCCGTCGTTCGACTTCTTGGGGTTCGTCGATCGTCGTTCACTATTCCTCCTGAAAGATAACGCTTTTTGGGTGGTGGTCGGAACGTTACAGCATGTCAGACGAGTTAAAGCGCGGGCTCGAAGGCGTCCTCGTCGCGGAGTCAGAGCTGAGCCACGTCGACGGGGAGGTCGGCAAGCTCGTGTACCGTGGGTACGACATCGAGGACCTCGCTCGCGGCGCGAGCTACGAGGAGGTGCTGTACCTCCTCTGGCACGGCTCGCTGCCGACGCGCGAGGAACTCGACGCGTTCACCACGGACCTGGCCGCCGAACGGCCGGTCGACGACGACGTGCTCGACACGGTTCGGACGCTCGCCGACGCCGGTGAGCGACCGATGGCCGCCCTGCGGACGGCCACCTCCATGCTGTCGGCGTACGACCCCGACGCGCTCGACGACGACGACGTCACGGCGACGGCCCGGCGTCAAGGACGGCGGATCACGGCGAAGATCCCGACAGTCCTCGCCGCCTTCGAGCGAGCGCGTCAGGGTAACGACCCCGTCTCCCCCGATCCGGACCTCTCGTATGCCGGGAATTTCCTCTACATGCTCACCGGAACCGAGCCCGACGCGGTGAGCGAGGAGACGTTCGACATGGCCCTGACGCTCCACGCCGACCACGGACTCAACGCCTCGACGTTCACGGCGATGGTGATCGGCTCGACGATGGCCGACGTCTACTCCGGCGTCACCGGCGGGATCGGCGCGCTCTCCGGCTCGCTCCACGGCGGCGCGAATCAGGACGTGATGGAAGTGCTCCACGAGATCGACAATTCGTCGAAGGACCCGGTCGCGTGGGTGAAAGACGCCCGAGACGGCGGTCGGCGCATCCCCGGCTTCGGCCACCGCGTGTACAAGGTGAAAGACCCCCGTGCGCGAATCCTCCAAGAGAAGCTTCAGGACCTCTCCGAGTCGTCGGGCGATTCGAAGTGGCTCGACTACACCAGCGCGATCGAAGAGTACCTGACCGACCAGGGCCTCTTGGACAAAGGAATCGCCCCGAACGTCGACTTCTACTCCGGTTCCGTCTACGACTCACTCGGAATTCCGGTCGACATGTACACGCCCATCTTCGCGATGAGCCGCGCCGGCGGGTGGATCGCGCACATGGTCGAGTATCAGGCCGACAACCGGCTCATCCGCCCGCGAGCCCGGTACACCGGTGCCGAGAACGTCGAGTTCGTCCCGGTGGACGAGCGATAGACCGGAACGCGTCTGCTCACTCGAACCCGCGCCTCACGCAATTTTTGTGCGGTACGGACAGTGTGGATTTATCAATAGGCTTCTACGACCCGAACCGTTCCCGGGCGAATTTGGCCAACAGCGGGAGGTCGTCGAAGTGGAGCAGTTTGGCCATCGCGGACTTGTCGCCCTGATTCGCCTTCTCCAACGTGTTGTCTTCCGTCTGGCGGAGGTCATGCATGAGCCGATCGTATCGCTCGTTCGGCGCGAGATACAGCAGGCGGGTGAGCATCAGTCTGGAACGCATCCGGGGGGCGACGTCGCGATGCCAGAGACGCTTGTAGACGGCGAGGCTTTCGGCGTCCAGGCGTCGCTGTGAGTCGGTGAGACAGCGGTCGATAGTGGCCGCCGCCGCTCGGGCCGACTTCATGCCCTTATGAATCCCCTCACCCCACAGCGGGTCGATGGTGGGGACGGTGTCACCGATGGCGAGGAATCGGTCAGTATGCATCTCGCCGGGCATCTGGATGTGTGCGGAGCCGCGGTGGACGGTGTCACCGATCTGTTCCGCGTCGGCGAACCGGGGGTCTCGATCGATCCACTCGTTGAGGTAGCCGTCGACGGTTTTACCCTTCTCGGCGAACTCGCGGTGGCGGTCGTTCTGGATGTAACAAATCCCCACTTTCGCGGTGTCTTCGCCGGTCGCGAAGATCCACGAGTAGCCGCCGGGCGCGATGTCGTGGTCGAGCCTGAGCATCATCGCCCGACGGAGGTCGGCGTACTCGGGGTGGTTCATCTCGACGCCCTCCATCTCGTACTCGATACCGATCGCCTGGTTCTTCCGCTCCAGATCGACGACGTCGAGCGCGCCTGCGATCGGTGCCGCGGGACCGCTCGCGTCGACAACGACCTCGGCGTACACTTCCTCGTCGCCGTTGTACCGAACTCCCTCAATGACGCCGTCGTCGTCGAGGATCGGACGGGAGACGCGTGAGTCGAACCAGTACTCGGCACCGTTCTCGCGCCCGTCCTCGACGAGGAAGCGCTTGAAGTCGGCGAACTCCAGTACCGCACCCGGCTGGTAGCTCTCGTAGTAGCTGTTCGGCGACTCCAACACCACGTCGTCGGTGTACGACATCACGACGTCGTCGGGAATGCCGAACGATGACATCATCGACGGGAACGTCCCTGCCGTCGACTTGTTGCTCTGTCGGGGGAAGTCGGCCTCCGGCTCCGTTTCGAGAACGACGACGTCGTAGCCGCGCGTCGCCAGGTCGCGGGCGCACTGTGCCCCCGCGGGTCCGGCGCCCACGACCGCGACGTCGTAGCGATCAACCATGTATACAGTGTAATTCGGACCCACGTAATTAGGCTTGCTGAAACCGGGCGGGAATGGCGGCTCAACGGTCCCTGTCGCCGTATTTTGGCCGGGATGAAAGGTCGGAATACACTGTCTGGCGCTGCTGGCCCGGCGCCGTCAACCGAGCGGTCAGTCGCCGTCCTCGATGCGATCGGCGTGCTCGTTGAGCGCCGCGCCCAGCCGTCTCGCTTGCTCCGGAGTCAGCCGGAGCCGGTCGGCATGTGCCCCGACCGCGTCGACGCCGACGGTGTCCGACTCGACCGCGAGCGTCACGCGGTTCGGGTGTGCGTCCTCGACGGTCACGTCGGCGACTCCGTCGAGGTCCACGACCGCGTCGTGGGTCTCGATCTCGGCCGCGACCAGGTCGAGGGTGGTGTACGCGTTCACCGAGAGGAGCCGGTTGGTCACGGGCTCTCACCCCGCGATCGCGGCTCAGTCATCGGCCGCCACCCCCGCCGGTTCCGCCTGCTCTGCCGCGCCGTCCTCAGTGATCGGGTCCAGGCGCACCGCGCACTGCTTGAAGTTTGGCTCGTCGGACCGGGGGTCGGTCTCCGGGAGCGTCACCGCGTTCGTCTCCGGGTGGTGGATAGGCAGCCAGACGAGGTCGGTCGGAACGGCTTCGTCCGCTCGCAGTTGCACGACGATATCGCCCCGTCGAGAGGTGAGACGGACGGTGCCGTCGTCAGCGCCGATGGCCGCCGCGGTCTCCGGATTGACGCGTGCGGTCGGGGACGTCGGCGCGTCCGGACCCCGAGATCGGACGCCGGTGTTGTACCCGTCGGAGTCCCGTCCCGTCGTCAGCGTCAGCGGGTACTCGTCGTCGGTCGGTTCGGGAACGCCGCCGTGCGTCTCGGTCGAGAACCGAGCGCGGCCGGACGGCGTCCGGAACGACCAGTCGTCGTCGCCGTCGCGGTATCGGTAGCCGCCCTGGCTCTCGGTGTCGGGCGCGGGCCACCGGACGGCCCGTTCCTCCGCGAGGCGGTCGTAGGAGACGCCAGAGCAGTCCGCAGGGGTCCCCGCGGTGAGCGCTGCGAACTCCTCGAACGCCGCCTCGGGGTCCGGGTCGCCGAGCAGCCCGGGGACGACCGCCTCGCCGATCGCGGTAATGATGTCCAGGTCGGTGCGCACGTCGGGCGCGAGGTCGGCGGCCGGCCGGACGCGCGAGATGCGCCGTTCCATGTTTATCGCCGTTCCGGACGATTCGCCCCACGTCGCCGCCGGCAGCACCACGTCTGCGAGGGCGGTCGTCTCCGTGTGGAACGCGTCCTGTACCACGAGGAACGCGTCGTCGAGCCGCTCGCGGGCGGCAGACGCGTTCGGAAGTCCGGCCGCGGGATTCGTCGCGACGGCCCAGACGGCCTCGACCGGTCCGTCGTCGACCGCGGCCACCGTGTCGACCGGCCCGGGACCGGCGTCGTCCGGGAGTCGCGTGACGGGCACGTCCCACGCCGCCGCGACCGTCCGGCGCTCGGCCGGGTCGTCGAACGAGCGCATCCCCGGCCACGACCCCTTCGACGAGCAGACGCGAGTGCCCATCGAGTTGGCCTGTCCGGTGAGCGAGAACGGGCCGGTTCCCGGTCCCATGTTTCCCGTGGCCAAGCACAGGTCGATCAGGGCTCCGGACGTCGCGGTCCCCTGCGCACTCTGATTGACGCCCATCCCCCAGTAGACCAGCGTCGGGTCGGCCAGCGCCGCCGTGAGGGCGTCGACGGTCTCCGGCTCCACCCCCGCGGCGTGGGCCGCGTCGGCGGCGTCGGGAAGTTCGGCCACGAGCCGGTCGAACCCCTCGGTGTTGGCCTCGACGAAGGCCTCGTCCACGCCGTCGCGCTCGACCACCCGCGCGAGAACGGCGCGGGCCAGCGCGAGGTCCGTTCCCGGTTCTGGCGCGACGTGACAGTCCGCCTCCTTCGCAGTCTGCGTCTTCACGGGGTCGACGACGAGGAGTCGGCTGCCGTCGGCGGCGGCACTCTCGGCGATCCACCGGAACATCACGGGGTGTGCGACCGCGGGGTTCGCTCCCCACACGACGTGAGTCCGCGCGTCGTCGATGTCGTCGTACGTCGGTGGGGGCGCGTCGCTCCCGAACGCGTCGTTGTATGCCGTTACGGCGCTCGCCATACACAGCGTGGTGTTCGCGTCGTAGTAGCGCGTGCCGAACCCGCCGCGGGCGAGTTTCCCGAGCGCGTACGCCGCCTCGTTCGTCTGCTGCCCACTGCCCAACACCGCCAGGCCGTCGCGGTCGCGTTCCAGCGTCTCGCCGAAGGCCGTGGCGACGCGGGACAGCGCCACGTCCCACGTGGTCGGGTGCAGGTCGCCGCCTCGCCGGACGAGCGGTCGGGTCAGCCACTTCCCTTGCGGGTTGCCGGTTTCCTCGATGCCGCGCGAGCAGGCGAGCCCGCGGTTGACCGGATGCGCGACGTCTCCCCGGACCCCGTCGATCCCGTAGCCGGTGTCGACGCGGCCGGTGAGGTGACCGCAACCGACCGCACACCGCATACACGTCGTCGGGACCGGGTCGTTCACGCGTCACCCTCCCTGTAGTCGCGGTCGTCGGCCGGCGCGGGGAACAGCTCCGGAGCGACGTCCATCGGCGCGGCCGGGACGCCGCCGCCCGTGGTCCGCGTCGGATCGTTGTTCGGTTCCCGCCTGGCGTCGGTATCTCTGTCAGTCATCGCTCTCGGTCGCGATCGGCGATCCGTCGGCGGCGGTCGGCGCCGGCCCCTCACCGTCGGCGAACGGGTACCACGACTGTTTTGCGTCGTACAGGCAGGGGTCTTCGTAGTCGGTCTCCTCGGGCTCGGCCAACTCGACGAGCGCCTCGGTGCCGGTCGCCTCGACCCACTGCCTGAAGCTCTGGCCGGCCTCGCGGTTGGCCGCGAACGCCTGTAGCAAGTTTCGGAGGAGGCCGGGCATCTCGTCGGCCGGCACGCGTTGGCGGATCCACTCGACGAACGAGGGTTCGGGACCGACGCCGCCGCCGACGCCGACGTCGAGGGCCTCGACCATCCGGCCGTCCTTCCGGGCGCGCATCCCCTGGAAGCCGATGTCGGCGGTCATCGCTTGGCCGCAGTCGGCCGTACAGCCGGAGTAGTGCATCTTGATCTGTTCGACGTCGTCGGGGAGTTCGACGTTCGCGCGCAGCCAGCGGAGTGTGGCCGCCATCCGCGCTTTCGTCTCGGTCAGCGCCAGCGAGCAGAACTCGGTCCCGGTACACGCCATCGCCCCGCGGGTGAGCACGCTCGGCTCCGGGCTGTGCGTCTCCAGGAGGTCCGCGCTCAACAGCTCGTCGAGCTCCGCCTCTGGCACGTCCATGATAAGCGGGTTCTGTCGGCGGGTGAGCCGCATCGCGCCTGAGCCGTGCTCGTCGGCGAGGTCGGCCATCTCGATCGTCTCCTCGGCGGTCAGCCGACCGACGGGGACCGACAGGCCCACGTAGTACCGCCCGTCTTTCTGCTCGTGGACGCCGACGTGGTCGTGTTTCCCCGCCTCGGGGGACTTCCCGGCGTTGTAGGTGTACTCCTCGCGCAGGTCCTCCCCCTCGCCGTGCAGTTCGAAGTCCACGTACTCGGCCTGGAGCAGCGCCCGGATCTCGTCGGTCCCGCGGTCGTCGACGAAGAACCGGCTCCGGTTCTTCCGGCGGTTCTCGCGGTTCCCGTGATCGAAGTAGAGTTCGACGAAGCCCCGGACCACGTCGTAGGCATCGTCGGGCTCGACGAACACGTCGAGACTGCGCGCGCGGCGGGGTTCGCGTCCGCCGAGCCCGCCGCCGACACGGACGTTGAAGCCTCGCTTTCGCTCGCCGCCGACGGTCTTCTCGGCGGGTTCGAGCCCGATACCGTTTATCGAGTCCTGTGCACAGCCCTCGCGGCAGCCGGTGACGCTGATGTTGAACTTGCGGGGCATGTTCGCGAGGTCGTCGTCGTCGCGGAGCTTCGCTTTGATTTCGTCGAGGACCGGCTGCGCGTCGACGAACTCCGCCTTGTCGCGTCCGGCGACCGGACACCCGGAGATGTTCCGCATCGTGTCGCCGCCGGCCGACCGGGAGGTGACACCGACGGCCTCCAGCTTCTCCCAGATATCCGGGACGTCCTCGAGCTTGAGCCAGTGGAGCTGGACCGACTGCCGGGTCGTCAGGTCGATCCATGCGTCGCCGAACTCGGGGTTCGTCGCCGGGCCGACGGCGTACTCTCTCGCGACCTCGCCGATCGCCCGGAGCTGGCCGGGTTCGAGGACGCCGTTGGTGTTCGCGAGCCGCATCATGAAGTAGCTCTCCTGTCCCGACCGCTGGTGGAAGACCCCCCAGAACTTGAACCGCGAGAACCACATCTCGCGCTCGTCTTCCGGAATCGACTCCCAGCCCTCCTCGGCGAATTCGAGGATCTTCTCGCGAACCTCGTCGCCGTACATCCCGTCTTTCCACGTCTCTTTTTTATTCGTCATTAATTATCACCCGATATGTTGGAGTTGAACTCAGTAGCTGAATCTGTGTTCGATTGCGTTGTTTTCACGGCTCAACATTTACATCGTTGCATAAAATACTAGCCATTTAAAAAATCAAAAATTATTGGTGTAAACCAGACGGACACGGATCGCCTATCGAAACCGGCTTTTTGTTCCAGTACAATTTCAACGAATTTTTATTTCGACGATCACAGCGAACAGAACTGTGATATTGTCAATCTCGCCTTGGATACCTGCACATCAGTTCGAAACGAGCGACGGTTGTCGCGGTCCCGAGCGATGTTGTCGGGAACTCACACGGGCGAGGGATCGCCTCGCGGTCGCGTTCCACCGGTGACCGCGAATGTCTCGTATGAAACGGTTTTTAATTATAAAAATAGTTATCACTAACGAATATAATTGGACATACAATCAGCGAAAAAGAGAATGACTGAACAGACATCGATAGAGACAGACGAACGCGTGCCGGGTTCGAGGGCGACCGATGACTGACCGGCGTCCGACCACCTGTATGCGCTGTGCGGTCGGCTGCGGATACCGGCAGAACGCGGGCGACGGGGAGGGTGTCGTCGAGGTCCGCGGCGATCCGGACCACCCTACGAGCGGCGGTCTCAAGTGCCAGCGCGGGGTCGAGGAGACGGTCGATCCGAACGGCGAACGGGTGACGGAGCCGCTTATCCGCCGCGGCGATACGCTGCGACCGACCGACTGGGACACCGCGCTCGGCGTCGTCACCACTCGGCTCGTCGAGGCGCTTCGGCAGAGCGCCGACAACGTCGCCGTGCTGGGCAGCGGCCAGCAGACGAACGAGGCGGCGTACGCGCTCGGCAAGGTCGCCCGTGGCGCGTTCGGCACGCGCTACTACGACGCGAACACCACGCTGTGTATGGCCTCTGCCGTCTCGGCGTACTATCAGGCGTTCGGGAGTGACGCGCCGCCGCCGACGTACGACGACGTGCCGCTGGCGGACACCCACATCGTGTGGGGGGCGAACCCCGCGGTCGCACACCCCGTGCTCTAACGCTGGATCGCGAACAGCGCCGCCGACGGCGACCTGATCGTCGTCGACCCGGTCGAGACGCAGACTGCGAAGGAGGCGGACTGTCACGTCGCGCCAGAACCGGGGACGGACCTCGCGCTGGCCCGCGCCGTCCTCGCGGCGGTGATCGAGTCCGACGGGGTCGACGCGCCGTTCGTCGAGGCCAACACCGAGGGGTACGAGGCGATGCTCGCGTCGCTTCCGACGGTCGAGGACGCGGCCGAGACCGCGGGGGTCCCCGTCGAACGGGTCCGCGACATCGCCGCGGGGCTCGACGCCGACACGATCGTGTACTGGGGAATGGGCGTCAATCAGAGTGCGCAGGGCACCGACACGGCCCGGGCGCTGATCGACCTGTGCTTGGCCACGGGGAACATGGGACCGGGCACCGGCCCGTTCTCGCTCACCGGACAGGCCAACTCGATGGGCAACCGCGTGTGCGCCTCGAAGGGTACGTGGCCCGGCCACCGCGAGTTCGCTGACCCGTCCAACCGGCGGACCGTCGCCGACCTGTGGGACGTGCCGCTGAGTCGGATCCCGACGTCGTCGGGGCCCGGGTTCGTGCGCATCGTCGACGAGTTGGCTCGCGACAACATCGACGTCTGCTGGACGGTCGCGACGAACCCCGTCGCCGGGATGCCCGACGCGAGTTACGTGAAGAGCGTCCTCAATGACACCTTCCTCGTCGTCCAGGACGCGTTCCGCTCGGACACGTTCGAGTGCGCCGACGTGGTGTTGCCGGCGGCGACGTGGGGCGAGTCATCGGGAACCACCACGAACATGGAGCGGCGCGTCTCGCGGGTCAGCGCCGCGGTCGATCCGCCCGGACGCGCCCGGCAGGATCTCGACATCATCGCCGCGATCGGCAATCGGATCCACCCCGGGCTGTTCGAGACGCCCCCGCTGGATCCGGAGTCGATCTTCGAAGAGATCCGTGACCTGACCGCCGGGACGAACGCGGACCTCTCCGGGATCTCCTACGATCGGCTGGCGTCCGACCTGGCGGTCAGATGGCCCGCGCCCGACGCCGAGAGTCAGGGCGGCTACCGATACCACGACGACGGCGAGTGGTCGTTCCATACCGACTCCGGACTGGCGCAGTTCTCTTCGGCCACCCACAGCAGGGTTCCGGAGCCGATCGACGACGAGTACCCGTTGACGCTGACGACCGGTCGGAGCGACGGCGTCTACAACACCGGCGTGCGGACCCGCGAGCGAGGCGACGACGCGATGCCTACCGCTCGGATCCATCCCGAGACGATCGCGGAGCGACTGCCGGCGTTCGACCGCGGGCGGACCGTCGTCGAATCGCGCCGGGCCAGCGTCACGGTCGCGGTCGCGCCGACCGACAGCGTCCCTCCGGGCGTGATCTGGCTGCCGATCCATAACGCCGCCGCCAACGAGCTGACGCTGTCGACGGTCGACCCGGAATCGTCGGAGCCGAATCTCAAGCAGTGCGCGGTCGAACTCCGCGCGCCCGAGAAACCGACCTTGGGTCCGGACGGGCTCCCCGTCACCGGCTAGTCGGGGAGCGTCGGACCGTCTCGCCTCCGTTCCGTCGATCGTCTCGGACCCTCCCGCGGAAGTGCTCGGCCTCGCGGCGTAACTCACTCGCGTTTTTCGATTTCGCCGGACCGTTCAGTGTCGATTCGACCGTGCGCCCGATGAGTCGGACGGTGCGGGTCTCCAACCGAGACCCGGAGTAGTACGGCACCCGACGACGCCGATCGGACCGACAACTGTTCCGCTAAATTAACAATACTATAAAATTATCAATCGTGTGGTTTGGACATTTCAACAAATGCGGCCGAAGAGTGCCTCACAGATTAATTCTTTGTCTCAATCAGACAAAAAACGTGCCACAGTAGTCGGATTGTACTATCGACCGTTCTTCGGCTCTCAGACGCACATTCGGTCAGCGTTTTCCTTATAAACTTGGCAGTTACTCCGTTGAAACGTGAAAAATATCAGAATCAGCGAAACGAAGTGCAGTGTCGCACGGACGTTGTGTACCGAACCGTCGACTGATTGCTCGATCCGGACGATCCGGGTCGATCGGCGCGGCGCTCGCGTCGACTCGCCGGCGTCACGCGAGACCGACCGGAGCCGCATCGAGGGGGGAGTCGAATGAAGAGCCCGATCAGGATGACGAAGTACCGGACGCTGCTGCTCGCGACATTCGGATTCAACTTCTCGTTTCTGATCTGGTTCTCCTTCGCACCGTTCACCGGCCCGATGGCCGAGGAGTTCGGGCTCTCGGTGACCGAGATCGGGATCCTCGCGAGCGCGGCGATCTGGCTCGCCCCGTTCGGCCGCATCCTGACGGGATGGCTCTCGGACAAGTTCGGCGCGCCGGTCGTCTTCGCCATCGTCCTCGCGTACGTCGGCGTGTTCTCGATGTGGAGCGCGTTCGCCGAGTCGTACGCGACGTTCTTCGTCACGCGGCTCATCGTCGCGACGGCGGGAATCACGTTCGTCATCGGCATCCAGCACGTTTCCGAGTGGTTCGAGGAGGGCGAACTCGGCACCGCAGAGGGGATCTACGCCGGGATCGGTAACGCCGGGGCGGCCGGCGGCGCGCTCATCCTCCCGCGGGTGTTCACGGCCGACTGGAGCGGGCCCCTCTTCGAGACGAGTTGGCGGGCGGCGTTCTTCTACACCGGCGTCGTCTCCATCCTGCTTGCGGTCGTCTACTACGTGTTCGGCGAGGCGGCCAAAAACGACGAGAAGCGTCGGGCAACCGCCGAAAAGGCGAGCTTCAAAGACTGGATCTACACGGCCACTCGGTACGGAACCGTCGTCCTCGCGCTGGCGTACGTGATGACGTTCGGCCTCGAACTATCGATGAACGGCTGGCTGGCCACCTACTACCGCGAGGGATTCAACACGCAGAACCTCACGCTGGCGGCGACGTTCGCGGCGACGTTCTCCGTCGCGGCTGGCCTCCTCCGGCCGATCGGGGGGTACGTCAGCGACCGCTTGGCGCGCGCCGAACGGAACATCCTTCCGGTCTTCCGCGGCCGCTATCGCGAGCAGTGGACGTTCGTCTCCCTGTGTTTCGTCGTCCTGACGATGTTCGGCATGACGCTCGCCGGGCTGAGCGGTCGGGTGCTCCTCGCCGTCGGCACCGGCTTCCTCGTCGGGATGGGCTGTGCGTTCGCCGAGGGCGCGATCTTCGCGCAGGTCCCAGCGATGTTCCCCGACAGCTCCGGGGCCGTCGCGGGCGTCGTCGGCGGCGTCGGCACCGTCGGCGGGATCGTCTACCCGCTGGTGTACGCCGCCCCGTTCCTCGCGAACCTCCACCTCGGATACTCGATCGTGGCCGTCTCGATGATTCCGATCCTTCTGCTGACCGCGTGGGTCTTCCAACCCCACGTCGCCGAGCGCGCGACCGACGACGGGTTCGTCGCCAGCGACCCGTCCGGCCCCGTCGCCGACGACTGAGCGGCGCGGAGGCTCGGTCCGATTCGATTCGGCTCGAAAACGAGTCCGCAAACGATCCTCGACCGGTGTTCGTCGTCGTTCAGTAGAACTCGCGGACGAGGTCCGTCGCGCCTTCGGGCGCGCCGTCCGGGATGACGGACATGTCCTCGTCGACGCCGTGCTGCTCGTGGTACGGCACCGACTCCTCGTTCTGGTAGATGACGCCCTGATACTCCTTCCCGGAGTCGAGGATGACGTCCTTCGCGTCTTCGCGGTCCGTCGGGTCGTGATCGCTCTCCTTCAGGTCGACCAGCGAGTCGCGGAAGTAGTCGTACGTGTCGACGTCGTTGAACGTGACGCACGGCGAGTAGACGTTCACGAAGCCGAAGCCGTCGTGTTCGACCGCCTTCTGGATGATCTCTTGGTGACGGAGCGCGTCCGAGGAGAACGACTGCGCGATGAACGTCGCACCCGACGCCAGCGCCAGCGCGTGCGGGTTAACCGGGGGCTGTTTCGGCCCCTCCGGACTCGTCGACGTCTCGAAGTCCTCGCGCGAGGTGGGCGACGCCTGCCCCTTGGTCAGCCCGTAGATGCGGTTGTCCATCACGACGTACGTCATGTCGACGTTCCGCCGAACGGCGTGGACGAAGTGACCCGCGCCGATGGAGTAGCCGTCGCCGTCGCCGCCGGCGACCATCACTTCGATGTCGGGCCGGGCCATCTTGACGCCGGTACCGACGGGGAGCGCGCGTCCGTGAACGCCGTGGAGCGCGTAGCTGTGCATGTACGTGCCGATCTTACCGGAACAGCCGATGCCGGCGACGACGAAGGTGTTGTCGGGGTCGTTGCCCGTCTCCGCGAGGGCCTTCATCATGCCGTTCATCGTGCCGAAGTCGCCGCATCCCGGGCACCACGTCGGCTGCTTGTCGGATTTGAAGTCGGTGAATCGAATGTCTGAGCTCATTGGTTACGCCTCCACCCCCTCCGCGAGGGCCGTCTTGATTTCGTCTGCGAGTTCGTCGGCCTTGAACCGCACGCCGTTGTACTTGTTCACTCGGTCCACGCGCGCTAAGACGTCGTGTTCGACCAGGTCCGCGAACTGTCCCTGTTCGTTACACTCCACGACGATGACGTTGTCCGCCGCCTCGACGTCCTCGGAGAGGTCCGGCCGCGGGAAGATGTACGGCACGGACAGCACGCGCACGTCGATGTCGTCCTCCAGGAGGTCGACCGCTTCGGCGAGCGCGCCTTCGTTCGATCCCCACGTGATAACGAGCGTGTCGGCGTCTTCGTCGCCGAACTCGCGTGGGCTCCAGTCCTCGCGCTCTCGGGCCGTCTCGACCTTCCGGTTCCGCTTGTCGACCTGTTCGATCCGCATCTGAGTGTCCTCGGTCCGGCGTCCCTGCTCGTCGTGCTCGAGTCCGGTGGACATGTGCGCGCCGTCGGCAGTGCCGGGGAAGGCCCGCGGCGAGATGCCGTCGTCGGTGATCTCGTGGGGCTGGAAGCCGCCCGACTCGCTCATGTGGTCGTCGATGCTGGACTCGTTGACGACGAAGCCGCGGTCGATCTCGACCTCGTCCATGTCGAAGGTGTCCGGCGAGAAGGTCTGCTCGGTGACCGCCATCGAGAGGTCGGCAGTGAGGTAGACGGGAATCTGGTACTTCTCGGCGAGGTTGAACGCCTCGACCGTCTTCCAGAAACACTCGTCGATCGTCGTCGGTGCGAGCACGAACCGCGGCACCTCGCCGTGGCCGCCGTACAGCATCTGGTTGAGGTCGCCCTGCTCCTGTTTCGTCGGCATCCCGGTCGAGGGGCCGGAGCGCATCACGTTACAGATGACGAGCGGCGTCTCCGAGGTCGCGATGAGCCCGAACGTCTCCGTCATCAGGTCGATCCC
>Ga0136589_1000475_pt1 | contig 20378 bp, 13 predicted proteins | sample AntRauMFilla3764_FD_104640 | JGI IMG/M metagenome (GOLD analysis project Ga0136589, IMG submission 104640) | Saline lake microbial communities from Rauer Islands, Antarctica - Metagenome Filla 3 #764 | ecosystem: Environmental > Aquatic > Non-marine Saline and Alkaline > Saline | place...
ACGGCTGGATCGCGAAGCGCCTTAATATGGGACACCCCTCCCGAGTCAGCAACCTCATCCAGAATAAAGTGTAGAATACACCAAACATTTAATTTAAACGTTTGACCCCTTTTTGCCTCTCAAACATTTAATTTAAACGTTTGACCCCTTTTTGCCTCTTTAAACGTTTGACCCCTTTTTGCCTCTTCAACGACGCAACAGGTTTCCGGAAGTCCACGTTTCAGGTCGTCTGTCCCTGTGCTACGCCTGAAGCCGCGCTGTCTTACAGTTTGGCTTCGGCTGAGTCGAGGCCTTTATGTGCGGCATCGGTAATCCATGCATCAAGCAAATACCTCAGTTCGGGGAGCTTCTCCTAAAGTCGTGGTAATCTCACAAAACTATGGATTTCGTGTGGGTCCGTCCGTAGATTTTGAAGTTCCTCCAAAGGTATGGTTTTCAAGAACATTGAACATCCAACATTGAATTTTGAATGATATTGTTTGGCCTATTTTTTCGGGAGGAAAAAACCGCGCTGCTTTTCACTGATGGGCAGGCCAATTTTTTCCATGACTTTGAGCATATCCTCCCAGACCAAGCGCTTCTTTGCGTTCGGGTTGTTTGTTGTTTCGGCCTTTAATAGGTAAGAAGGGTGAAAAGTGACCATGAGTGGCCTGCCCTGGAATTCCTGCCAGCTTCCCCGGATTGAGCCCCTGCGGCGGTCTGGGTCCGGGCCGAGCAATCCGGTGACGGCGGTAATGCCAAGGGCCACAATGACCTTGGGCTTCACGATCTCGATCTGTGCCTTTAAATAGGGCAAGCAGAAGTTCATTTCTTCGATGGTCGGGGGTCGGTTCCCGTAAGATTTGTCGTGTTTGGGGCGCCACTTTAAAATATTGGTGGTATAGGCTTGGTCGCGCTGCAGGCCCATGGCCTGAATAATTTTGGTCAGGAGCTGGCCCGCTTCACTGACGAAGGGTTCACCCAGCAGTTCTTCGTCTGCGCCGGGAGCTTCGCCACAAAAGAAAATATCCGCTTCCGCCGGACCAGTGCCGAAAACGACCTTTCCGTCTTTGCTCAGGTGCTCGTTGCAGACCGGGCAGCTTTCCACGCGCTCTTTCAGCCAGGCCATCTGCGTGGCGGGGTCGCCATTGGGCAATTCAAATGCAGGGGGCTGCTGGGGGAGGGGCTTGCCGGGTCCGGGTCGTTTTGGCGCGGGCGCTGCGGCTTTCTTTGTTTGGGTTTCCGTCTTGCCCACCAGTTCTTCCAGTTCACTGATGGTTCCGGTGGGGGCAGGCTTCTGCGGCGGTGCTTGCTTTTCAGTGACTGGTTTCAGGAGGGCTAGCGTCGATTCTTCGACAAAGACATGGTCCACCCCTTCCTGCTGCAAGCGGCGCAGTTCTTCGTTAATGGCAATCAAGGCTTCCGACATGCCTTGCAATGTGCCAATCACTCAAGTTCCGTCGAGAATGTTTTCAAATTAGGTGCTGCTGGTGGCATTTAAATCTTAAATGCTTTGTCGTGCGGGCGCTAACCGCATGATAAAGCTCTGGGGACTTACTTTGCATCCCGGGGGTCGAGTGCGTCTCGTAGCCCGTCGCCTATAAAGTTGAGCGAAAAGATGGTCAGTGAGAAGAAGAGCCCCGGGAAAATCAGTTGCCAGGGGTAAACATCAATTTTGAGTGAACCGGAATGGATCAAGGTGCCCCAGGAACTCATGGGCGCCTGCACGCCCAAGCCGAGAAAGCTGATCACCGATTCCAGCAAAATGACTGCGGGAATGGTCAGGGTGGTATAGACGATCACCGGGCTGAGCAGGTTGGGCAGGATGTGCCGCAGTATAATCCGACTGTGATGCACGCCATTCACGCGGGCTGCATCGATAAAGGTCAACTTCTGCAGCGCCCTGGTCTGGCCGCGGACGATGCGTGCCATGGTTAGCCACTCGACCGCTCCGATTGCCATGAAGATGATATAAATACTACTCTCCGCAAATAAGACCGTCAGCAAAATCACAATAATGGTAAAGGGTAGGGCATAGAGTGTATCGACGAAGCGCATCATGGCGTTTTCCGTGCGTCCACCGGTGTAACCGGCGATCATACCGTAGGCCACGCCAATGAGGAGAGCGACGGCGGTAGCGGCAAAGCCGACTCCGATCGAGATGCGGCCACCCACTAGAGTGCGCACGAGCAGATCGCGCCCCAGGTCGTCCGTTCCGAACCAATGTTGCATGCTCGGCGGCTGCGCACCGTAGGCCAGATTGGTGGTTTCGTAAGAGTGCGGGATCAGGAGGGGGCCGAGCAGACAGAGCAAGCTGACGGCAGTAAAGATCAGGCCGCCGATCCAGGCCATGCGGTTCTGTTTCAAGCGCTCCCAGGCATCGCGCCCGAGCGAGCGCGCCTCCGACGCGGCAGACTCTCGTTTTTCCTTAGTCATGGCGGGTGCGCGGGTTCATCCACATTTGGAGGAGGTCCACTAGGAGGTTGAATGAGATGATGAGCACGGCATAGAAAAGCACGGTGCCCATCACGAGTGTGTAGTCCCGGTTGAAGGCCGAGTTGACGAAGAACATGCCGAGACCGGGGATAAAAAAAATGGTCTCAATGATAAACGAGCCGCTGATCAAGCCGGCTACGGCAGGTCCGAGATAAGCCACTACCGGATAGAGTGCATTGCGCAAGCCGTGCCGGAGCACGACGAGGCGCTCAGTTAATCCCTTTGCTCTGGCGGTGCGGATGTAGTCGAGGTGCATGGTGTCGAGCATGCCACTACGCGTCAGGCGTGCGATGTAGGCCCCGTAAAAGAGACCGAGCGTCATTGCGGGTAGGACGCGGTCGCTGGGGACCGACCAGCCCAGAGGGTTGAACCAGCCCAGACCCGAGCTGAAGACAAGCAAGAGCAGTGGGCCAAGGACAAAAGTAGGCAGACAGATCCCGATCATGGCCACGCCCATAAGTGAGGTCTCTGCGGGCCTGCCGTGATGCAGGGCGGCGACCGCGCCAAGGGGGATGCCGAGGGTAAGGGCAATCAGTAGGGCCCATCCGCCCAGTTCCAGAGAGACGGGAAAACTTTGCCGGATAATCTCATCGACCCTCCAACCCGCGTATTTGTAGGAGGGACCGAGGTCGCCCTGCAGCGTGTTCCCAAGGAAGCGCAGGTATTGTTGGTGCAGGGGCAGGTTCAGTCCATAGTGGGCCTCGATCTGCGCTTTCACCTCCGGCGGGACCGGCTTTTCCTCGTCAAAGGGTCCGCCTGGTGCCAGATGAAGCAGGAGAAAGGTCAGGGTCGCAATCAGCCATAAGGTGGGAATGGCCTGGAGCAATCTTCTGGCGATCAAATGAAACATTTTATTTAATGACTGATGATTAATGGATAATGACTGATGGATAATGACTAATGACTGATGACTGATGACTAATGGGTAATGACTGATGGGTCATCGAAAAACTCAATCCAAGAGTTCAATGAAGGATTGGTAGCTTAACGATGCCTGATCCAAAAGCTAAGATTTGCCGGACCCGGACCGGTTGCATAAAGAAATTATCAAAAGAGTGGACGTGCATCATACAGAAGCAGTTCCGGGAATATTTGGCAGATTGGGTGAAATACGACCGGAGAGTCGCTAAACGAGTTTTAGAATTAATCATTACCATCCTTATCAATCAGCTTAACTGATTGATAAGGATGGTAATCGAGGATGTTGGCATACCAGCCCTGCACGCTGGGGTGAATGAGCCGACTAGTGACATAAAAGTAGATTGGCACGAAGGGCATCTCATCGAGAAGAATGGCTTCGGCCTTTTGAAAGATTTCGAAACGTTTATCGGGGTCTTGTTCGAGTGTGGCTTGCTCGATCAGGGCATCGTATTGCGGATTGTTCCAATTGGTGTGGTTGTTGCCGTTGTCGGATTTGCCGAGACTGAGAAAGGTGTTGGGGTCGTCGTAGTCGCCGAACCAGGCGGCGCGAAGGATGTCGAAATTGCCCGACTGACGGGTGGAAAGATAGACCTTCCATTCCTGATTGAAGAGAGTGACGTCGATTCCGAGTTCTTTCTTCCACATCTGCTGGATCGCCGTCGCTATCGCGCGGTGCGATTCGCTGGTGTTGTAGAGGATTTCGAAAGTAGGGAAGCCTTCGCCCGCCGGATAGCCTGCCTCGGCGAGCAGTCTGCGGGCTAAGTCGGGGTCGTAGGGCAGGCGGGTATTGGGCATGTAGCCACCACCGGTGTTGGGCGGGGTGAAGTGGTAGGCGGGTTTTTGCCCGGCTTTCAGGACGTGCTTCGTGATGGCCTCGCGGTCGATGGAGTAGGCCAGTGCCTGACGAACTCTGGGGTCATCAAGCGGCTCTCGGGAGGTGTTGAGCATGTAGTAATACACGCCCAGTGCGGTATCGAAGCGCATTCGATCCGGCATGTTCTTACGATACCAGTCAATGCGGTGTGGGAGCACCGTGGAGGTCAAATGGAGATGCCCTGCTCGAAAGGCTCGCTCCTCGGCATCGGCTTGAATGGGGAGAAAATGGACGCCGTTGAGCCAGACGGAGTCCGGGTCGCGGTAGAGGGGGTTTTTTTTGACGTTGAGCGAGCTGTTGATGCGCCAGCTCTCCAAAGTGAAAGGGCCGTTGCCGACAAAATTCCCCGGCTTGGTCCATTCCGAGATGCGTTGAGTCATGCCGCCATGCTTTTCGATGGTTGGAGGGTGGACGGGCCACCAGGTGTAATGAGTGAGCAGGCTGAGGAAATACGGAGTGGGTTGGTTCAGCTCGACCACGAGCGTGGCTGGGTCGGGTGCGCGGGCACCGACTTGGTCGAAATCGCTTATCTCACCTTTATTGAACGCCTCCGCATTCTTCACATCAAAGAGCATGTAGGCGTAGGGGGCACCCAGGGCGGGCGAGAGAATCCGCTCGAAGGAATAAAGGAAATCCTGTGCCGTCACCGGGTCGCCATTCGACCAGCGGGCCTTTGGATCGAAATGAAAGGTGTAGGTCAAGCCATCCTCGGAGATGTCCCAGCTCTGGGCCACACCCGGCTGGATCGCCATGGTCTCGCTATCCAGAGTGGCGAGGCCCTCAAATAGCGCGATCGTGACGTGTAGCTCTGTCAGGCCGGTAATGAGGTGCGGGTCAATCCCGGCTGGCTCGGTGCCGAGCCCGAAGTAAAGCTCGCGGGCTGCATTCCCGCGCTCGACATTTGTCATTCGCGAGTCACAGCCGACAAGCACGCCGAGGGCGCAGAGAAGGGCAGTGAGTGGTCGGTGCATGCCCGACTTCTAATTTTCGTCGTCGCTAATGCCTAGTTTATGGCGCACTTCCGGGAATTCGCTGAGTTCGGCCAGGAATTCATCCACGGAAAAGTCGGCGACCACAAAATCTTCGTATTCAAAAGTCGGCGTTTTGGTCTGCCCACTGACAGAGACCATGGCATCCATGTCTTTTGCGTTCTCCGATACATCGCGGATATCGAACTCGACTCCTTGATTATTGAAAAAGGAGAGTGCTTCCCGGCACCAGGGGCAACCGGATTTAATGTATAGGATCGGTAATGTTTTTCTACTCATAACTTGTAAACCATCATAGCTTGTTACACAGCTCTGGCAACCAATTTCAACCGTATTAAAAACTTTAGTTTTCAGGTGCTTGCTTATCGGTGACGTTTTGTATATAAGCACCGCTTCCCGCACATGAGTCGTCCAAATATACCGCAAGCCGAGTCCATCATCGTCAAAGGCGCGCGGGAGCACAACCTCAAGGATCTCAATCTGGAGATTCCGCGCAATCAGCTCGTTGTCATTACCGGGATGAGCGGTTCGGGCAAGTCCTCGCTGGCCTTCGATACGATTTACGCCGAGGGCTACCGCAAGTATATCGACAGTCTTTCAGCCAAGGCGCGGATGGTCCTTGAGCAAATCCCGCGGCCGGATGTGGATTTTATTCAAGGCTTGTCGCCGGTCATTGCCCTGGAGCAACGTTCCGGCGGTGGGGCCAACCCGCGCAGCACGGTCGCCACTGTGACCGAGGTAGCCGACTACGCGCGGGTGCTCTGGGCGGTTTGCGGCACGGCCTATTGTCCTGATGATGGCGGCTTGATCGAACGCCGTTCTATGGATGATTGCCTGACCCGGGTTTTTGCAGAGCCGGAGGGCAGTCGATTGATGATCCTCGCCCCGTGGATGACGGCCAAGCCGGCCATCCTTCGCGAGGAGTTGCCCCGCTTGCAGCAGCGGGGCTTTCAGCGGGTTCGCCTCAATGGCGAGGTGCGTCGACTCGACGAGCGCGACTTGATCGATTCCAAGGCCAGGGAGATTGCCGTCGAAATCGTGGTGGATCGCATCGTCCTGCGGGAGGATCAACGGAGCCGCCTGGCGGACTCGCTCGAACTGGCCTTCAGCGAAGGCGACGACCGGGCCATACTTCTGATCGAAGATCGCGAAAAAGGCGAATGGCGTGAGCTGTCTTTGAGTAACCGCCTATCTTGCGTGAAATGCGGCAAGATTTACGAACCGGTTTCGCCGCGTCATTTCTCCTGGAATCACGCCGAGGGCGCCTGCCCGGAATGCGGTGGGCTGGGGGAGACCTTGCAGTTCCAGCCGGAGTTACTGGTGCCGGATGGCTCCAAGTCGGTCAAGAACGGGGCCATCAAGCCGTGGCGGCTCGGGTCCAAGCAGATGATTATCAAGCGCAACGCCATGCTCAAGCAACTGGCCGAGCAGCTCCCCTTCGATCCGAAGCTTCCCTGGGACGAACTGGAACCTGAGGTTCAGGAGCAAATTCTACATGGCACGGGAAACCGACTCTTTAGCTTTAAGCTCAAGGGCGGAAATACAAAGCCGGAAGCAACGACCTTTCCCGGTGTGCTGGCGGACCTCGAAGCCACGCGCTGCAACACTTCGAGCGATGGTTTACGGGCACGGCTCATGGCCTATCAGACGAGTAGTCGCTGTGCCTCTTGTTCGGGCAAGCGGCTGCAACCTTCCAGCCTAAGCGTCCTTATCGAAGGCCAAGCGGTGACCGATTTTTTGAATCTCTCGCTACAGGATGCCGAAGCCTTCGTCGCTCAGCTCAAGCGTAATCAAATTTATCGCACGGTCTCCGATGCCATCAACGGCCTAGAGTCCCGCTTGCACTTTCTAAACGAGGTGGGCCTAAGCTACCTGACGCTCAACCGCAGTTATACCAGCCTCAGTGGTGGCGAAGCGCAGCGCGTCCGCCTAGCGACTCAACTGGGCATGTCGCTGATCGGCGTGGTCTATTTGCTCGACGAGCCGAGCATCGGCCTGCACCCCTTGGATAACCGTCGCTTGATTAAAACCCTTGCCGGACTACGTGATCGGGGCAATTCAGTCGTGGTGGTCGAGCACGATGCGGAGACCATGCGCGCCGCCGATCATATCATCGAACTCGGGCCGGGGGCCGGCATTGAGGGGGGTGAACTCATTTTCGAGGGGAAGCCCGAAGCCTCTTACGATTCCAAAACCAGCCGCTCGGGTCCGTTCCTCAGTGGTGCCCTGAAAGTCGATAAAAACGCCGACACCCTGAGGCCCAGAGGCGACTGGCTGGAAGTGATCGGTGCGACCGAACATAATCTTAAAAATCTCGATGTGCGTTTTCCTGTCGGCTTACTCACGGTGGTCTGCGGGATGTCCGGCTCCGGGAAAAGCACGCTGATTAATGGTATCCTGGCCAAGGCCGCCGCCTTTCGCCTCAACCGGGCTAAGAGCATTCCGGGAAAGCATCAAAAGATCAAAGGCCTGGATAATTTTATCTCCGTGGTCCAAGTGGACCAGGAGCCCATCGGGCGCAGCCCGCGTTCCAATCCCGCCACCTTTACCAAGCTCTTCGATCAGCTTCGCGATCTCTTTGCCAAGGCCTCGATTGCGAGGATCCGGGGTTACAAGCCCAGCCGCTTCAGCTTTAACGTCAGCGGTGGGCGCTGCGAGCGCTGCAAGGGCGACGGCGTCATCAAGCTCGACATGCAGTTCATGGCCGATGTTTACCGCGAGTGCCCCAGTTGCCAGGGGAGACGCTACAACCGCGAGACCCTCGACGTGCGCTTCAAGGGCTTCAGCATTGCCGATGTGCTTGGCATGGGTGTGGCCGAAGCGCTGGAAGTCTTCAGCAAGCAGCCCCGTATCGCCGAGAAGCTGCGCACACTTAACGACGTGGGTCTCGGCTACATCAAACTCGGCCAGCCCGCCACCACATTGTCCGGCGGAGAGGCCCAGCGCATCAAGCTCTCGCTTGAGCTGAGTAAGCGCCAGCAGGGGCAGACGCTTTATATTCTCGACGAACCGACCACCGGCTTACACTGGATCGATGTCCAGCGGCTGATGGATCTACTTTTCAAACTTCGCGATGCCGGTAACACTATCCTCATCATTGAGCACGATACCGATGTCATCCGCATGGCCGACTGGGTCGTCGAACTCGGCCCCGCCGGCGGCGATGCCGGAGGCGAGCTTCTTTTCTGCGCCGAAGCCGGTGCCTTCCTTGAGGGCCGCGAGACCCCCACGCAGCAAGTGATCGACTTGTAATCAGCCCCGCTCTCTTGAGGTTTCAATTGATCACAAATTTGTGCCCATCGCTCGCAGACATTGCCGATCCTCACCAAACCCCCATGAGCAATAGGGCTAGAGCCGAAATAACCCGCCTGACAGTAGACCGCCTCAAAAACTCAAGTTTTAGAGTAATAAAGGTTGCATCAATTACTTACCACATCATACTTGCCTCATTAAATCTCTAACGATTTATGGATATAATACACGATATGGAAAAAGAATGAATTTTTACAACCGCTACGCTAGAGGGGGGAGTTTTGGGAGGAAAGAAAATGCTGGATCAGAGTTCATCTCCCCTTCCTCGCCCGCAGGGCTCTCTAGCGCAGCGGTTGTGAACAAAAAAAAGGAATTAAAGGAGGGGAAAGCACTTGCCGGATTCGGTCTCACCGGGCACTCTGGAATCCATATCCAGTCGGAGCAGGACAACCCGATAACCTGCCCGTAAAACTCTAAAAACCACTAGGACTTCTAACTCGTCAGGCGGGTTGCCTGTCCTCTACGTTCGCCAAAAGGGAGATTTCAATCTCTTCAAACAGCTTGACGCTTCAATGAATTTAAGCGAAAATAGGACATATGAATAATAATAGTACAGATTTCTTATATGCTACACCGTCTTTTCTGGCTGGTGCTGCGACAGTTTTTGCTGTTTCTGGTTGTTCATCCACGTTCAATCGATCTACATCTGAAACAGAGGCAGATTCAAGGGCTATTTATTCAGATTGGTCTTTAGTTGGCCAAGATATCGCTAGATCTACATCCACACTAGAGAGAAAAAATCTTGAGTCAAAAAAAGGCAAATGAACTGACTCAGTCAGAAATAGAAACAAAGTTAGCAGAAGCTGATCCAGAGCTAATTAGAGGACTCAACAAAAGAGAGCGTGAGCGCCTCAGCAAAGCCTTGAATTCAGTCGAAAGCTCCATTGCTCTACACATGCGGAGCGAGGTTCATCATTCTGGTCCTATCCCTGATCCAGAGACTTTAGAGCGATACGATTCTATCATTCCGAACGGTGCAGAGCGGATAATGATCATGGCAGAAGAGCAATCAAAGCATAGAAGATCACTTGAAGCCCGAGTAGTGAATGAGCAAACTGAATCTAGCAAGAGGGGGCAAATCTTTGCTGCTATATTGGCGGCGTTTCTAATCGCAGCAGGAACGTGGGCATTTGCAACAGACCATGACGAAGTTTCGGGAACTATTTTTGGGGTTACTGTTGTCGGCCTGGTAACAGTCTTTGTCGTTGGAAAGAAACAGGAGAAGAAAAGTCTCCAGTCTAAGTCCAGTTAGCTGGTACGAACTAGGCAGGATAGGACAATTCCGTTCGTCCCTCACTCCATGCCTACCTTTGACGATCAGGGAAAAATAAAAATTGTCAGTCGTCTAAAAATAGCCATAAACACACTATTATGAGTTTAGCTGAATTAGAAAAAGAAGTTGAAAGCTTGGACTCGTCTGATTTTGAGGCGTTTACAAGATGGCTGGATAACTATTCCGCCATGCGCTGGGACGCACAATTCGAGCAAGATGTGGCCGAAGGAAAACTCGATAAGCTAGGAAAGAAAGAGTAGAAGGTATCGTCTGGATGTGGATCGGAAGCCATGCCGAATACGATCGGTTACTAAAATGAAGCCAGAACCAATCGGAGCAGGTCAACCCGAGTTCACAAAAAAAACGGGATGAGGGAAAGGGCATCGATTTACTGCGAGACACTGAATGAATAGTGTCCACTCAGGGCTTTCATCCGGACGGTATCCATTGATTGCCTTGGTAAAACTTTGATGCCTTCGACCTGATTGATGGCTTTGCCGCCCTCGGTGACGGTCGCGCCTTGGGCTGCTGGCAGTTCAATAATGGCAATCGTATTTGGCGGGATCACAATCTCATGTTCTGTGCCGGTTGAATTGCTGGACCAGTTGGAAACAATCGTCCCGCGGATAGACTCGTGTGAGCACTTGACCCATTCCAAATCAGAAACGACCTGCGGGCGGATGGCGATACGGTCAAAGCCAATCGCATCCTCGGCCGCCTGAATGCCGGCCAGCCAGCGGAAGAACCAGGCCGAGACGGAGCCAAACATGGGGTGGTTGTTGGAGAAATTACCCTCACTGCCTTCCCAGTTCTCCCATAGTGTGGTGGCGTCGTTAGCCAGCATCCAGCCCCAGGAAGGGAAGGTCTTGCGGGTGGCGAGGGCGTAAGCGAGGTCAGCCCGTCCCCGTTTGGAGAGTTGTTCCAAGAGGATTCGCGTCCCATAGATACCCGTTGTGAGGCGGGGGCCATCATCGGGTGCAGTCAGGTTGTCAACCAGCCGATCAAAGATAAGTTCCTGGGTGCGCGGCGCGGTATCTCCAAATCCGAGTGCGAAAGTTTGTGTGGATTGCCTGCCATCGGCAATTATTCCGGTTTCGGGGTCAAGAAACGCTTTCCTCCAGGCAGCCGAGGATTCATTGGCATAGCTAAGCGCTTGTGTAGCATCGTCATCCCAGCCAATAGCCTGCGCCAGTCGTGCGATCCGGTGGGCGGAATCAATAAACATGGGTGTAGTCAGGGCAGGTCCTGCCGCTTTTCCACCGAGTGCTTCGTGGTCTCCGAGTCCGGTGACCACCAATCCTTCTTTGCGTCGATTCGCTTCGGCATCCAGCCATCGAATCGCGGCAGGCAAATTCGCTTCGACGAGGCGATCAGCCCCGTAGTGTTGATGCAGCTGTTCAAGGAGCAGCGGGTGGACCATCGCCCAGCCGACGCCGCAGTAATCGACGCCAACGAAGGGGGCGGTATCCGTCAAGCGGCCATCCGGCAGGGCCGCATCGGTCCAGTCGCGCACCGTCTTGGCGTAGAACCCTGCCATGTCGAAATTCATGAGAAAAGCGTCGCTGGTGGCGACAATATCGCCGCCGTAAGCAAAGCGTTCACGATGAGGGCAGTCTGATTGCACGCTGACGACGTTGGTGAGAAAGGTGTTTCGAGTGACCTTTTGAATTTGGTTCAACAGCTCATTGGAGGAGGCGAAGTGGCCTATCGTTTGCAGGTCGGAGCGCATGGGGAAGCCGCGAAAGTCCTTTCGCTCCGGTGCGCCCGGCAGGCCGGTGATTTCCATGTAGCGGAAGCCGTGGAAGGTGAAGTCGGGGCGGTAGCGCTCGTTGCCGCTTCCGCTCGCGATGTAAATATCCTCCTGCCAAGCGATTTCAGGAGCACCGGGGCCGCCCACGGATTGCATGGTGCCGTCTTCCAGTTCGACCATACCTTTAATTTGTCCGCACACCGTGCTGAGTGGATTGAGTGAACCGTTCGGATGAAGCAATTCGCCGAAGCGAAAAGTAAGCTTTGTGCCTTCGGGGACATCCAGGTCAATTTCCGGCAGGCCGGTGAAGTTGATCCCGAAATCGACAATATAGACATCCTCGGCAGGCATGGTGATTTCTTTGGCCTCAATTGCTGCGCTGAGACGGACGGGTGGTGCGATCAATGGCTGAAGCGGCTCAAGGGGAAAATCCCGGACCCGGACCGCCCGCCACCCTGATTCGTCATACTCGGGCATGTTCCAGCCCGGTAGCGATAGACGTGCATCACGCACCTCGCCCAGGTAAATACTGTTTTTCAGGGTGGGGCCTTCCGTAGTGGTCCACCCCGGTCCGGTTGTGATCGTGGTCCGGGTGCCGTCGGTGTATTCGACCATCAGGTGAGCAATGGCCCGGGGCCGGCCGACGGGCAGGGCTTCCCGTAGATTACGACGCCCCCACATACGCAAAGGCAGGGGATTATACCAACCATTTCCCAGTTCGATGCCCAGACAGTTGGCACCTTCTTTTAGTTGGGACGTCACATCCAGTGTGCGATAGAGGATGCGTTTCTCAAAATTCGTCCATTGTGGGTCAAAAACATGATCGACCAGCCGCTCCCCATTCAGACTGGGGTAGCCGAGTCCGAGCCCTGCCATGTGCAGACGTGCGCGTGCCACTGGTTTGGATAAGCTGAATTCCTCGCGCAGCAGGGGAGCTGGGTCCTCGTTATAAAAGTCCTCGTCCTTGGTGGGGTTCTCTTTGCCGTCGTCAACCCATTGAGCCCCGCCCCAATCGGCTGGATTCAAAAGCGCAACTTCCCAGAATGCAGGCTCACTCCATTCCGATGGCGCATCGTCCTGGTTCCAGGAGCGGACTTTCCAATAGCACTGTTGTCCAGCCATCAGAGGCTTGCCGGCGTAGAGCACCTTGGGCGAGCGCTTGGCAGCTTGTTTACCCGAATCCCAGAGGTCACCTTTGTTCTGATCGAGGACTTCTCGACTGCTTGCGACCAAAATCTGCCAGGCACCTTGTAGCTGGCCCCGCACTGACTCCTCGGCATCCAGGCGCCAAGTCAGTTCCGGAGTGGCCGGTGTCGCCAGCGGGTTGACGATACCTTCGCAGCGCAGATCGGCAGGAGTCACTTTTGCCGACAAGAGCAGCGGCAGGAATATAAGGGCACAAATTATCGGGTATTTGCAGGATTTTAGGACTAGAGTCATTGCGAATGAGTTCGTTTGAGATGGTTTTTATAACAAGTTTAATCTTGAAAGTGTAGTGTGTTCAAAGCCGGAACAACTCTCAAACATATTTGGGGCAATTTTTTTAAGTCAAAACCGTGAATTTGTTTCTTCTTAACTTGCGCATGTTTTAGCGGAGGGTTTACTGCACAGACATGCGTATATTAATAACCTTCTCCGCTGTGTTTTGTGCACTCTTTTCATTCACCTCCTGCACCTCCTCGTCGACTTCGGTTGTTGGGGATGGCTCACTGCCGGTCCCTGAGCGTGGTTTCGTCAGCTCACAACCGGCCGGAAATTGGGAAGAAGGCCTAATCACTGGTAACGGCACGCTCGGGCTCAATGCCCTCAGCCGTCCTAATGACGAGCGCATCATCTTCAACCACGAGGAACTCTTCATGCCGATGGGCGCACCTTTCGTCCCGAAGGATCAGTCCGCCGACCTCCCCAAAATTCGCCAACTCATCGCCGAGGGCAAATACAAGGAAGCCGAAGCCCTGCAGTTTGAGAACTCCGGGCAGAAAGGCTTTATGTATCCTGACTTTTATGTGCCGGCCTTTGATCTAGTGATCAACAGGGAAGCACAGGGTGAGGTGCGCAATTATTCCCGCACGGTCGATTTCAGCACGGCCGAGGCAACCGTGCAGTGGACGGACGATGCCGGCACCTTCCAGCGTCAGGTCTTCGCCTCCCGCGAGGACGGTGTCGCGGTGATCCGTATCCGGGGTAGCAAGCCCGGCTCCGTATCCTGTGACCTTAAGTTGGATGCACGCGAGAAAGTTGAGGAATTCAATAAGGATACGGATATCGGAAAGAAGTCGGATGAATCCTTCAAGGAGCATTTCGGCGATATCAAGAGTGCCTCCTCAAAAGACTCGCTTTCCTTTAGTGCACGTTTCCTGAAGGCTTATCCGAATAGCATCAAGTCCCTCAACGGGCTTGCGCGCGTGGTTGCGGTTGGAGGCGAAAAAATCCCGAATGCAGACGGCTCACTGACTGTCAAAGGTGCCGACGAAATTCTGATTCTTGCCGACATACGCCTGCCACGTGAGAAGGGCGTCACGCAGTTTGATGAACTGGCTGAAGAGCTTGCCGCAGTTCCCGCCGATTATGATAAACTACTCAAGCGTCATGCCAAGATTCACGGCGAGCTCTTCAAACGCGTAAAACTCGATATTGGTGGTAGCCCTGAAGACCACATGAAGACCACCGAAGAACTGCTGGAGATCTCGACCTGGCAAAATATCAACAAGGCCTTGATTGAGAAGCAATTCGACGCGGGCCGCTACAACATCCTTTGCGCTACTGGCAAATTGCCACCGAATCTGCAAGGTATCTGGGGTGGCACCTACGTGCCGAACTGGGCCAGTGATTATACCCACAACGGCAATGTGCCCTCAGCGATCGCCGCCAACTTGCCCGGCAATATGCCGGAGCTGACGCTCGCCTATACCAGCTATATCGAGTCGTTGATCCCTGACATGGAGCTCAACGCCAAGCACTTTTTCGGCGCCCGAGGCATCGTCCTGCCGTCCCGCTCCAGCACCAACGGCTACAATAATGCACTGAACCCGAACTTTGCCGGTGGCATGTGGGTCGCCGGTGCCGGCAAGGCCGCTCATTTCTTCTACGACTACTATCTCTACACAGGCGACGAGGACTTCCTCGCCGAACACGCCATCCCATATATGGAGAAGGTCGCGCTGTTTTTTGAGGACTTCCTCTACGAGGGGCCCGACGGCAAGTGGATCTTCTCGCCTACCCAGTCGCCGGAGAACTGGCCCGAAGGCAGTAAGTCCCAGGCCACCTTCAACGCCACCATGGACATTGCGGTTGCCAAGGAGGTGCTGAACAACTTAATCGAGGGCTCCCGCATCCTCGGCGTGAACGAAGATAAGATTCCGGCATGGGAAAGCATGCTCGCCAAGATGCCCCCCTACATGCTCAACGAAGACGGCATCATTAAGGAGTGGCTCACGCCCAAATTGGGCAACAACGACAAACACCGCCACTCGTCGCAGCTTTACCCGCTCTACTACGTGATGCCGGACGAGATTGAGGCCGACCCGAAACTGAAGGAAGGTTTCCGGAAGAGCGTGGAGTTCAAACTCGCTGAACACTGGAAGGATCCGGAGGACCGCGGTTTTATGTCCTTCGGCCTCGTCCAGCTCGGCCAAGTCGTCTCCACCCTGGGTGACGGCGAACTCTCCTACCTCTGCCTGCGCCACTTGGTGAACCGTTTCTGGCTCAACAATTTGGCATCGATGCACAACCACCGCCACCTGTTCAATATGGACATCAGTGGTGGCCAGCCGGCATTGATCATTCAGATGCTAGTCGGCTCAAAACTGGGTGAGATCAGACTACTTCCCGCGCTGCCAGCGCAATGGCCCGAAGGCTCCATCGAGGGCGTGCTCGCTCGCGGTGCCATCGAGATCGAACGCTTGGAGTGGAACCCGGAGGAAGTTGAGCTGTCCTTACGTTCGAAGAGCGAACAGTCTGTTAATCTAAAACTCGGCGATTCATCGAAGCAGGTAGCTTTGCCTGCCGGTAAGACGGTGAGCCTTCGACTCAAGCGTTAAGTATGGACTCGAACCCTCCCAGTATTTTTAATGACGTGCTTGGGCCCGTCATGCGGGGCCCGAGTAGTTCCCATTCAGCCGCCGCCAATCGTATCGGCCGTCTCGCCCGCGATTTGGTCGCCGACCCGATTCGGAAGGTGCTCGTCCGCTACGATCCGAATGGATCACTGGTGACGACGCATAAGGACCAGGGCACCGACCTTGGACTTTACAGCGGCCTCCTCGGTTGGACACCGGAGGATTCCCGCATCCCCGGATACGCCGCTGGTCTCGAAGAGGCGGGCATCGAAGTTGATGTGCGCTATGAGGCTTACGATGCCCCACACCCTAATTTTTATCGCCTCGAACTGACCGATACGAACGGGCAACTGTTTCGCTTGGACGCCGTTTCGACGGGCGGGGGGATGATTGAGCTACGGGCCGTCGATGGCATTGAGCTGCAGTCTGCCGGTGATTTCCATCACACTCTGGCTTGGTTCGACGCTGAGCCTGAAGGCGATTTTCAGGCCGAGTTTGAAGCCTTTGCCGAAGGCGTGAGCTGGCATCCATCCACTGGGGAAGAAGGCCTCCTGAATATTTACAGTCGTGAGCCGCTGGCGCCAACTCAGCTAGAAAAACTCAGCCAACATCCGGGGTGCCGTCAGGTGCGTCAGTTGCAGGCGGTCCTTCCGGTGTTATCGCAGCGCGATCTAAAGGTCAGGTTTCAGCGTGCCGGTGAGATGCTTCAGCAGTCGGACCTGGTGGATCAACCGCTCGGGCTTTGTGCGCTGCGCTATGAGTGCGAGCGCTCCGGATTTTCCGAGGAAGCACTTGTGGCAATGATGGACGATTTGGTCACTATCATGGAAGCCGCGATTGTTACAGGTCTGGCGGGAACGGATTATGCCGACCGTGTTTTGCCCTCACAATCGCCCGGATTTCAGCGCGCCGAAGACGCGGGTAAACTCGTGCCCGCCGATATCAATAACCGGATTATTCGCTACGTCAGCGCCATCATGGAGGTAAAATCTTCCCTGGGGGTGATTGTGGCGGCCCCGACAGCCGGGTCCTGTGGCGCCATGCCCGGAGCGGTTCTGGCGGTGGCCCATGCCATGGGTAAGGATCGCGGTGAGATTCGTCAGGCCTTGTTTGCAGCGGGTCTCATCGGTGTATTCATCGCCCGCGACGCCACCTTTGCGGCTGAAGAGGGTGGTTGTATGGCGGAAACTGGTTCGGGGGCCTCCATGGCAGCAGCCGCCATTGTGCAACTGGCCGGAGGCACGCAGGCCCAACAGTTGGCCGCAGCCTCGATGGCCCTGCAGAACAGTTTTGGCCTGATCTGCGATCCAGTCGCCAACCGGGTGGAAGCCCCATGTCTGGGGAAGAACATCATGGCCGCCACCAATGCGCTTTCCTGCGCCAACATGGCGCTGGCAGGTTACGATCCCTTGATCCCTATGGACGAGGTGGTTTGTTCCATGAACGAAGTGGCCCATCAAATGCCGCGCGAGCTACGTTGCACCAATCTCGGTGGCCTGGCGATCACACCAACATCAAAGAAGATCGCAGAACGGCTGAATTCCGGATCTGGCTGTGGTAGTCGAAAATGTGCCTGTTGAATTTATTCTGAAGTCAGAAAACAGAAAACAGAGGGCAGAAGCTTATAATTCTAGAGTCACACTAATAAACGCAAATAGCTCAAATTATGAAGACATCACACAAGCAAAGCGGAACCTCTTTACCGGGGCTTTTGAGCTCCTCTATTAGTCGACGTCGTTTTATTTCGGCAACGGCTGCCGCTTCGCTCTTTCAAATTGTGCCCCGTCATGTGATCGGTGGAACCACACAAAGGCCGCCCAGTGAAAAACTCAATATTGCCATCGTCGGGTTGGGTGTGATGGGCCAGCTTAATCTGAAGGCCTGCAGCGGGGAGAATATCGTCGCCCTCTGTGACGTGGACCACAAATTTGCGGCCGCATCCTTTAAGGCCTTTCCTGAAGCCGCCGTTTACAAGGATTACCGCGTCATGCTGGAAAAGCAGAAGGACATCGACGCGGTGTTGATCGCCACACCGGATCACACTCACGCCGTGATCGCTCAGGCCACCATGCAGTCCGGTAAACATATTTTCTGCCAGAAACCGTTGACCCATGATGTTCATGAGGCACGGGTCCTGGCCAGAATCGCCAAGGAAACGGGCGTGGTCTCGCAAATGGGAATCCAGGGACATTCACAGGAAGGCCTGCGCCTGATTTGCGAATGGATCTGGGATGGTGCCATTGGCACGGTGCACGAGGTGGATGCCTATTGTAGCCTGTCCTATGCGCCAGCTGGGCATGCCTGGTGGAGTTCCCCCCTAACTGAACGGCCCGCTGAGGGCTTGCCCGTGCCATCGACTCTCGACTGGGATCTGTGGATTGGACCAGCTGCCATGCGCCCCTACCATACCACTTATCACCCTTCGACCTGGCGTTGCTGGTGGGATTTTGGCTGCGGCATGATGGGCGACCGGGGTGCTCATACCTTGGATCCAGTCTATTCCGCGCTCAAACTCACCGCTCCCACATCCGTCGAAGCGTCTGGAGTTGTGGGCGGAAATGACGAAGTGCATCCGGACCGTGCGGTCGTGACTTATCACTTTCCTGCCAGAGAAGGGTTTCCTCCCTTGAAACTAAACTGGTATGAGGGACAAGAAGCACCGCGCCCGAAAGAACTGGAGGAAGATCGAGGCATGTATAGCGGTGGTGGCGCTGTCTTTAAAGGAGACAAGGGAGCTATCATCTGCGGCGTCTATGGCAATAACCCGCGGCTTATACCTAGGTCTGCCATGAAGGCCTACGAGCGCCCGGAAAAGACCCTGCTGCGCATCAAAGGCAGCCATGAGAACAACTGGATCGAAGCGATCAAAAAAGGCGTTCGGGCCAGTGCTGATTTCGATTATTCCGGTCCTCTGACTGAGGTTGCCCTTCTGGGTAATGTGGCGAAGCGCTTCCCCGGCCAAAAACTGCTTTGGGATGACAAAAATTTGAAAGTCACCAACTTTGATGAAGCCAACGCCTGGGTGAAGCGGCCTTATCGGGACGGGTGGTCGCTGTCCTAGTGAAATTTCGTTATGAATATTAATTTTTAATTTATGAGTGAAAACATCAGTAATTATCTATCCCGGCGCAGCTTTATGACAAAGGCTGCGGCCGGTGCCTTGGCCACCCAGTTTGTCACGCACCCGCTTTTTGGGCAGGAAGCGCCAAGCAATAAGCTGAATATTGCCGGTATCGGAATCGGTGGCATGGGCCGCCCCAACCTGAGAAACTGCAAAGGGGAGAACGTGGTGGCTCTCTGTGATGTGGATTCTCAATACTCGCAGAAGACGCTCGCCGAGCATCCGGGGGCTAAATTCTACCGAGACTACCGGGAAATGTTTGAGGCGGAGAAGGATCTCGATGGGGTGGTCATTGCGACACCGGATCACACTCACGCGGTGATCGCCATGGAGGCCATGCGCCGCGGGCTCCATGTCTATTGCCAGAAACCACTGACACATTCCGTCCACGAAGCTCGCGTCGTAACCGAATTTGCCCGCCAGTCTGGTGTGATGACTCAAATGGGGAACCAGGGGCGCTCCAGCGAATCGATGCGTCTGCTCAAGGAGTGGGTCGAAGCCGGAGTCATCGGTAATGTGACTGAGGTTCGTGCTTGGACCGACCGTCCGGTAGGGGGGCAGCATTATTCGACTTTCAGAGTTGGCGCTCGGCCCGAAGGAACGCCTCCCGTGCCGGATTACCTTGATTGGGACCTGTGGCTTGGTCCTGCTCAAGAAAGGCCCTACAACCCAGCCTATCACCCGATGGACTGGAGGGCCTATCTGGATTTTGGAACGGGTGCGCTTGGTGACATGGGTTGCCATATTCTAGATCCGTCTTTTTACGCTCTCGATTTAGGCTCGCCGACAGTTCTGGAAAGCACCACCACGCACTGGAAGGAAGACGTCCTGAAGGAAACCTTTCCACGAGCTTCGGTGCTGCACATGGAGTTCCCCGCCCGTGGCAACAAGCCACCGGTCAAACTGCATTGGTCGGACGGTCGCCTCCTGCCTCGTAGGCCTAAGGAGATGGGCAACGATGTCGAACTCCCGGCCAGCGGTGCCATCCTCGTCGGCGATGAAGGTGCCATCCTGCACGGGTCCCATGGTGCGCATAATTTGCGCATTTATCCTGAATCAAGACGCAAGGCCTTCTTGAAAAACCGCCCCCCAAAAACCATTCCCAGAGTCAAAGGCACCCACGTAGGTGATTGGTTGAGGTCGATTAAGGACGGTAAGCCTGCCAGTTCTAACTTTGACTACGGCGGCGCACTCACCGAAATGGTCTTACTTGGTGTGCTGGCACTACGTGTCCCAAATCAGCGTCTGGAGTGGAATACAAAAACTATGAAGTTCAACGACCACGAGGTCGCCAACGCGCTGGTCAATCCATCTTATCGCGAGGGCTGGACGCTGTAACCTTAAATCAATGGTTCAAAAGAGGGGATTTTTTGAACCGTTGATTGACGCACTGAATCGGTAGGGACTCCGCTTCGTCGATGACGGCCGCTGAGCTGGGTCTGACATGCTCTGCGCAAGTCGCTCCGCGATTTGGTCGGATGTTTAGTGGTTCGTGAGGTAACGGTGTCGCGGTCAGTTGGTTGGAACATTGAGTGCCCGGGGAGTTGGGGAGGGCGACTGTCCTCAGTCGCCGCGAATGTCGTTCGGCTGCGATTTGGTCGGATG
>Ga0136589_1000479_pt1 | contig 20297 bp, 18 predicted proteins | sample AntRauMFilla3764_FD_104640 | JGI IMG/M metagenome (GOLD analysis project Ga0136589, IMG submission 104640) | Saline lake microbial communities from Rauer Islands, Antarctica - Metagenome Filla 3 #764 | ecosystem: Environmental > Aquatic > Non-marine Saline and Alkaline > Saline | place...
TCCATCGTCAGGTGGTGCTCGGTTGTCTGCCACGTGTGACACAAAGTAACACGTTATGTAGTGTCGACAAGCATCGTTTGGTCGTTACCTAACAGACTGTGAGCGACTCTTTATGTCTGTAAAGGAAAAACGACAAAACGACCAAACGACAACCAAGGAAAATTGGTCCGTCATACACCAAATCCGCTGTCCCGTTCTTGTTTTGAAAACTGCTGTAAAGGGTGGTGTGGTACCTGCCGAAAAATACAGCAATTCGTACAAATGAGTCAGTGTACGATTTTTCCCCGGAACTATTGTAGTACCCGCGTCCGTGTCCACCTGGTGCAAATCGAGCTGAGCCATATGCCACTTTCAGACGAGGAGGCAACGCCTTATCATCCGTTTTTCGTCGTTTCTGATTTTCTTTCATGACGTTTTCCAGCAGATTGAAAAACTTGGCCAACCCTAAATTCACACGTCATCGTCGTCTTCTTCATATAAGGACAACGCGTTGTGGGTACAACAACACTCACATATAGTATATCTAGAGCAAGGGCATCCGGGATGACGCACGCGAACGTAGTAGACACAGAGAACGCCACCACCTTCGCGGCGAACGACCACGAGTACGAAGACGACGGTGTAAACGAACGCTTTGTCGCGCCCGCTTACCACCTGTGTCACATCATCCCGAACGAGGATCGAGAAACGTTCGAACAAACACAATCTCGATATATCGACGACGCCACTGTGAGCTTGGAGGTCATGCCTTACGACGGTCACACGGAGGCCGTGGACCTGGAAGTATACGATAAACAGTGCGAGCGCATCGAACAATTGCGTAGTCGTCGAAAAAACGTGTTTGTATTTTGTAACAGCGGTTTTCAACGGTCTTTGCCTTTCCTCGTTCATTATCTGACGGCACATCACGCTGACGAAATCCCAAACATCGAAAGGGCGATCGACACCATTCTCCCGCAAGTCGACAAACAAGCGTACGCTACCGCCAAACAAGAATACGTCGATCTCGTGAAGAAACTGTTACATAGGTCTGCCTAAAAAAATGTACAATAAAAATCGAAGAGCGAAATATGGGTACCTGTTTGTACAATGGGGTAAAGTGAACGAGAAAGCGAGAAAGCGAGAAAGCGAGGAAGCGAGAAAGCGAGGAAGCGAGAAAGCGAGGAAGTTTGGTCCGCGTTCTGGTTTGTAGCGATGTTGATCAAAAAAGCAAACAAAAGTCGTCACATTTGCAGTACAGACTCGAACGTTCGATCAGGCTGTAAACGACTGGAGGTACTCAGCAATGTCGGTGTGTTTGCCAATAACTGCCGCACGCAAAGCGGCATTTTCGTTCACGGTGGGATCCATATCAGCCACTTCGATGAGGTAACGAACCACATCGAAGTGCCCGTTGGCGGCAGCTTTCGCCAGTCCATAGATGTGGGGCCAGCCGTGGAACACGCTGACGCCCTTTTCCACCAAGTAGCGAACAACTTCTAAATAGCCATTGGAAGCCGAAGAGCACAGACCGGCGCCATGGCATACTCCGGGAGGGGAGCCATGACATTCGACCAGGTACCTTACCGCCCACGCGTTCCCGCCACAACAAGCGGCCAAGAACGCGAAGTCGCTGTGCGCATGTATATCCGCATTAGCGTGCTCCGCCAAGTAGTGCACAATGCTGTTGCTGGTGTCACTTGGCCGTGCAGGGCAGTTATGTATAGTACCTGCGCTATCTGTAAATACGTGCATTCCTGGTACACAAGCCAATGCCAGAGGGGTCCATTTATCTCTTGGTTTGTACTGGCGATCAAATCCCAGATAAACGTTGAGGTTTACGGTGATGTTCGAGGGATACGTTTGACATTCGACCAAACATTTCACAAGCTCTGGGTATTCGTGTTCGACCGCATACAACAACGCTTCGTCCACGTCCGCTTGTTTGCTCTGCTTATAAGCGATGCGCTCTACGATTTCCGCTTTGCGTTTGTGTACCGCCGACCACCATACTCTGCTGATTTTGGTAAGGTTTCTCGCGGTCCACACGTCAACAAACAAACACATGTCCGTGTTTTTGTCGACCGATAAACACCTGTTGAACACCCATGCGTCCGTAAAATCGTCTATGTGTCTGATGATGTTTTCCCGGACGTCTTGGCACAGGTACATATGTGAGAGAGCTGAGCGAGTCATCCTACGTAAGGTCCGCGATTTTTCCTTATTTTTATAATCACGCTTCGCCTCCCGGGGCGAGACGGTGGTCTAGCGAGGCCTTCTCGACCCTTTGTACGCCGAGGACTTACCGGCGAGAATAGTTCCGGGATTTTTATGTCCTTATACCGATATCTGTCACAGATATCAGGATCAAGTAGGAGTGCCGATGCACCTGGCGAGACGCGCTAAATCTGTTGGACGCCGTGTTGGCTTTGTACGATCAGAGAACAAACAAGCCGACGACCGGGTCTGCTTGGCTAAATTTACCGACATGGTGTCGATGTCCAACAGCAAGGAGACAAAAAATTTGACGGACGTCGAGTTCTTCGGTTGAGCTTCCGTCGATCACAAATCAATAATAATCATGCCATTTATGTGCGGAGGTCAATCGTGTGTCAGCTGTGTCAGCTACCACTGCGTCGACATTTGTTGCAAGGGAGACAATCCCGCATTTCACGAGGATAAAATGAAGACAGCGGACATCATACGCAAACACCTCAAATTGGTGGACGAGCACCTCCAGGAAGTCAACGAAGAACAGAAAGGGTTCAACGCTACCAAACTGACGCTCGCGAAAAGGTATTTGAGCGAAGCGAAAGAACACATAGACAAAACGGATCACACCCTGGGAATGGTGTTGTCGTCGATATCTTACGAAGACATGGACAAACAGTACAACAAGTTCTTCGAACTGCGAAACAAAATGAATGCTCGTAAGAACAAATTCTTCAAAGACGTCGACAAAGGGGGCGACAGGTTGATTTACAGGGACGTGGGCGACTTCTGAGTCGTGGTCTAGTCTAGTCGGCTACTTCGTACACGACGTCGTGTTTCGTCGGGACGTGTATTTTTTTCGCCCTCACGTTCGTGCTCAACAGCGTCCTCTCTTTTCCGATGTACACCTGAAGCTGCTCGTAGTGGATCATGAAAGCGCCGACGAGGAAGTACATGCGGTTCTGAGCGTCTTCGAATTCCGCGTGTGACTTCGCGATGAGTATCTGCCGCTTCGAGTCAAATATCCTCGGGAGTAAAGCATCTTCTAGAAAACACGCGCAGTCGTAAATCGATTCCCTTATCACGACCATCGTGTCAGATTGACCGTAAAAATCGGGACACGATCCATAACACTCGACCAATTTGTCGTATCGATTTTTAGCGTCCCACAACCCTTTGATGTCGATCTTGAACTTTTTGATGACCTTGTCTATCTTCTCCACGCTTTCGAAAATGGCCTGGTTCAGGCTTCCGTTGCCTCCCACACATCTCAGGCACCACATGAGCAAATTAGGCATTGTTCGTTTGAACACCACGAAAGTGATATTCCCCTTCAAATTTTACAGAAAATATAAAGTCCGTATAATAAATGAATAAACGAATGAACGGATCACAAGACGAATACAAAGACAGAGATCGTTCAAACGACTGGGTTTATATCACGGACCCATTGGACACGGACGGTACCCCATCGGACATGAACGACGTTGACAAAAGAGAAATACATAAATCAATCGACGACCGTTTACAGGAGTGCGTTCAATTACGGACACGCATCCGGATCACGGGTTTGACATCTTTCAGCGATAACGACGATAAGTTGAAGGTGGCGATGAACGCTTTCGTCAAGAACGGCACACCTTGTACACTTCGTATGTGGACCGATTCGTCGCTGACAGAAAGGGCGGTGGTGACCCTGACCCCAAACGCCAACAAACCGAGTGGCATCACATTCGATGGGTGACCACTGTCAGATAGGTCACCAATGTCGTTCCAGAGCGGCGCGTATTTCGTCGCAACAAGATATCGGAGGCGGGTAATATACCGTGGTACTGCCATCTTTCCGCACGTACAATACACCCACGTTTGTCAATCGGCAGTTTTGCACCAGGTCTTCCAGGATCGTGCACTCTAGGTCGACTCGTTCGTTCCCTCCCAAATTTGCGATCAGATGCTCTTTGCAATGTCGTGCGGCTTCGATCGACTCATACGCCACGATCCTGGGTCTTTCGACGAACTCACTCGCCAGATTCGATCCGTCCTCCAAGAACGTCATGAAATGCACGACGCGATCGCTGTAATAAAACGACGACATAGCGACGTCGTCGTCTACTATTCCCTTCGACGAGGTAGTCGGTCCCGCTCTTATTTGAAGGCACGTCACACGGACAATCCAACAGCGTCTGTCATAGCCGTCGTCACGTGCAAACTGTCTGGGGGACGGTCGAAGTGTCCACGACCCCACTATATTATTGGCACGAGATGCCTTGTTGGGCGGTTGCGTCTTGTTCGGAGGCTGCGTCTTGTTCGGAGGCTGTGTCTTGTTCGGAGGCTGTGCCTTGTTCGGAGGCTGTGCCTTGTTCGGAGGCTGTGCCTTGTTCGGACGTGCCTGTTTGTCTACGCTGCTACACATCATTGGTACAGAGATATGTGAAGGCGAATGACATTGTAGCCCATAGGGCACGAATGAACCCAACATGACGTGTAATGAAAGTATTACAAAAAAATGATTTGGAACTTTTTATACGCCTGATGCGTTCAGACGACTATGAGGTGAGGTGAGTATGGCCGTGCAGGTCTGCGGGCAACCAATTTGATCTGGCGTACGGGGATGGGTACAGTTTTGACGTATTCTTTGTCCGTCTGTGTGCTCGCCACACACATCGTTCCCGGGGGACGTATCGAACCCCATGCAGGAGAAGAAGGATTTTGTGGAAACCCGACATCAGAAGGAACGATTGTGGATGGTGTTTTGGCCTCAGATGGTGTTTTGGCCTCAGATGGTGTTTTGGCCTCAGATGGTGTTTTGGCCTCAGATGGCGGTTTGGCCTCAGATGGTGTTTTGGCCTCAGATGGCGGTTTGGCCTCAGATGGTGTTTTGGCCTCAGATGGCGGTTTGGCCTCAGATGGTGTGGCGACATCTCGGGATTTGAAACGCATCATCCGACTGGCCCGCGCCACAAAATCTTCCGCTCTTTTACGAGGGGTTTTATCGACGGTAGTCACTTTCTTTTTCCCTTTTTTGCTAGACGTAATGTCCTTCTGGGTTTGGACCATGTCCGCGCACATGCGTTGGAACAGGGCATCGTGTACCGAATCGCGGAACCATACGATGTGGACAACCGGCACACCGGTGTGATCGCAGTGGATACTGGTCTTGAGAGAGACGACCGTCTTGTCTTTTACGGCTGGACCGATTTCGTAGGAGACGCGCGCGTCTTGCTCGAAGAAGACGACGACGCACGGAAGTACGGTCGCGTTTTCATAAGGAGTTAGTTCACGGGCCTCTTCGACGGCGTTTCGAATGTTGGCCAAGTGGGTGCCGAACGTTTTCCGGATGCTGTCCTTGAGGTCGTTTTCCCCCAGGGCGCGCACGTGGACGCCGTGCACCAGAGACTTCTGGTACGTCTCCCACTTCAGCCAATAGTGCACGTAGAACTGGAGCGCCCACGCGAGCAACTCGGTCAGAGCGAAGCACCTGTCTCTGTCGCGCTCGGTGTTGAACGTGTTGCTCAGAACGTGACCCATCAAGTACTCTGACGCACTCGCCTCGTCCAAAAAGCCTATGCCACCCATTCTGTGTCCAAAATCGAATCGGATAGTAGGATCGGTACGTATCAAATTTTATAATTGAGCTTCTATAGAAATCTATAAAAATCTGAGGAGGTTATTACGGTTCGGAACGAAAAAACGGGCGACGAGCTCCATGTCTTGCGCGTTGGAGGGGACGCCGGACGCGTCGTAAAACCTTTTGCACAAAGCGAGCACCTGGTCCGTGACCCACTTACTAGACGTCCTGGCTTTCGAGTACGTGACGCCCTTCTTCGCGTGCAGCATGGCGTACAGCAGCACCATGGGCATAGTCCCCCGCGCGTCGCAGAACTCCCACTGGAATTGGCGCGACGCGTTGACGTTCTTGTGTTCCGCCAATTTGTCGAAGACCCTGAAGATATTGGCGGGGGTCAAGGTCGAGGTCAACCGTACGGGAAATAACGGATATGGCGCGCGCGCCTCTGGGTCCGCGTTGAACTTTTGGATGTACGTGCGTACGCTGACCAGATCGTCGTTCGCGATGGCCACAACGGTGGGACCGACCGTGTGGCGTAGATCCGTCAGGTCCAACGCGGAAAGCACGTCAGACACCTGCGGTTCGTACACATACATTGATCCTCGTGTGAACATATGTTTGCGCAGGGCGATGTGGGTGGGTAAGTCCAGCGGGTCTGCCGATCTCCTCAGGTTATCTCGACATCGTGCGTCGGACTTGCAGTGGTTCCAGCACGCGCGGATGACGGAGGTAGACCTGAAACGAACGTTTTTAGTATTTATCAGGTCCATCAAAAAGGCCAGACTGAGGTCGGTAGGCATAGCGCCGTCCAAGAGACGGGTCACCATCGACGCGATTTCGGTCGTCAAAGAGGCACCCGTCACACTATCCGAGTAGTCCTCTAATTCCGTGTGCGCCATACCGACCAACGTCGTGGTCACGTTCTTTTTCTCTTCCAGGTTCATCGCGCTCACGTACCTTTCGAACGCCGCCTTGACGACCTCGAACATTTTGAAGCGAGTCGACAGCAGAAGACCCCAACCCGTACGGAACACCTGACACCGCTTCACCAGGTACCTCAACCCCAGGCGCAACTCGAACCGGTGAGCCACTGGCGCGAAGGTGTCGACGAGGAGTTTTTCGATGTCCACGGACTCGTAGCCGCACACCATCGGCGTTTTCATCTCCGGAAGCTCACACAGGAGCTCTTCAGCCACTTCCTCGGTTCGAAGGTGCTCCAGCGACAGAAGTTCCTGGACGGTGACCAATTCACACGACTCGATCGCGATCGACAGTAGCTGACGGCTAACTCCGGGAAGGAGGTCGGGGTCGACGATGGATCCCGAGCTACTGACTATCTTCAAGAAGTTACGGATGTAGCCATAATGTCTCTCGATCTCATAGTGGGACGCTATGTGCCACATGGGTGAGATGATGCCCATGAACGCGGTCAGCAGCGAATTTTGACGCGACGTCAGGCGAGCTCCGTGCGGCTTAGAAGTCAGTAGCTCGATGATCTTCAACATCGGCGTCTTGTCGTCGTAGCGTTTGTCGGACCGCTTGGTCGCGGCTTCACAAAATACATTGACGGCCCTATATAATGCGCCGTCTTGGAACAGGGGGACTCTGGACGACACCTCGGGGCATTCGAGGAGTCGTTCGACGCATGTGTGGTCGGCGCGTACTATAGCCGTGTGGAGCGCGACGTCGAGTTGAGGCCCCGAAAAGGGGGTCGACGCGTTTCTCCCCCCTACCAACAGAGCGAACAGCAAGTCTTTGCCGCCGTCCGTGCACACGGCGTTCACGATCGCCGTACCGTTTCGAACCGTCACGTCGAGTCCTCTGTCGTGAAAGAACATCTCGTCCAGCATGCGGGGGTCGGCGTATTTCCGGGACGTCAGGTTCATCAGGGGCGCGTAGTCGTGGCACCGGGGGGACGCGCCCTGGGACAGGAGGACGCGCAGGGCGTCTAGGCTTCCACGGTGGGTCGCGAAACAGATGGCATCGTCCGCAAACCTCCCACATACGATCACCGTATGATCGATCCTCGTCGAACACCTCAACACCGACCGCATGATCCGTATCATGTGCGTCTCGCCTTTTTCGGTCTGGCACACTAGGCGCAGCGTGTCGGACAGAATTTCGAGGGCGCACCTGGCGTGGTGGGTCGTGGGCCCGGTCGCCACGACGCGGTCGGTTATGGCTTCGAACAAGTCGTGTCTCCCGTATTCGACCGCGACGCGAACGAACTCTTTGACAGCAGCACGCGACTCCTCCCAGGGAAGGGGTAGGACGCGCACCGCGGCCAACGCCGCGTGTGGTCCGATGCACTTTGTTTGTGCTCGGAGGGCTCGGGGTACGTTGTACGACGGCGTGCCGTTGAGGATAGCCCCTATCAAAGCCACGTCCTTGCCGAACAGGTCGACCAACCACCCGAGCACCATCACCCCTGATTTGACCACCGACAGAGGGACCGCTCCGCTCGACAACATCGAGAGCATGTCTTCATAGGTGACGTGTTTGGCGATGCAGTCCCAGACGTTTTCGGGGACGTATCGGGCGGCTTCACCCATGATGTGTCGAAATTCACAATCCAACGCGTGGTTTGTTTATATACCCGTTTGTGTCGATGCCGATGCCGGCGACGGTCGTCGTTTCTCTCTTCATTTTTATTGTTGTGGTCGTTGCGATGTCTGTAAAATGAATGCGTGAACGGATTTATGCGACGCACTTGTTCTGCGTAAAGAGAGAGGACGAGTAGAGGCCCATGCGGTAAGTTTTCGAGGACTTGACGACAGTGTATACGATGTAGACGTTGAAGAGCGCCAAGAGCGCCACCGCGGTGTTGACCAGCATGGACCACGCGCTGTCCGAGGTCTTGAGGCAGTCCATGAGCTTCGTGAACTCGGGAGGGGGCGGCATGCCCATCTGGATGTCCGAGCGGAGTTCGTTGAGGCGGTTGATGTTGCGGATGCGTGCCAAGGGGTCGAGTTGGTGGTAAGCGTAGAGCAGGATGACGGCGATGAGGAGCATGACGATGGTGTAAATGATGATTTCGTAGATGGGGAAGGGCATCTTGCGCGGCGACGTCAGAGTGTTGCACTTGTCGTATGCCTCGATGACGTCCCGGACATTGGTGTACAGGTATTGCATGTCGGGGGGGTTTTCCGCCAGATCACCTTCGCCGTTCTGGATCCTCTGCACCCCTGCCGCGTATCCGAACCGTTCGTACATTGCCGCGAAATCGTCTCGGATGTCGATGTAACTGGTGGACCGCGACAGGAACGTGGTCTTGGCTCTGTGTTCCAAGAGGTGCGCTTTGAGCTCCATGAGGCGCACGGCCGAACTCACGAGGATGCGGCCATTCCGTTCCGAAATATCTCCGTTATAAGAACTCTTGGCTGCGTAGCGCATTATGACGGACGCCATAATGACCAAGACGAATACCAGCAGCGAAATCGTCAGCACGATGCCTCGCCCCAAGGTGCCCCCGTTGCATATGCCTGCCTTGAAACAGAAGCCATTCGAGGTGTTGTAATAGGCGATGCCCAGGATGAACGCGAAGATGAAAGAGCTCCCCGTCAGCTTCAGGATCCGGTCCCCGAGACCGGAACCCGCCGAGATGCTAGGAAAGTTCTTTTGGTAAAGCTTCGTGGTTCGGGCCAACGAACCGGCTCGATCCGTCAACGCCCAGACCTCGGTGTAAGTCATCTTCCCGATCTTGTCCTCGAACCGCGTCGGTGTGATGTACATCGTCGCTTCTTCGCCGTACAGGCGCAGCTTTTTCATGGCGACGTCTATTCGACGGAACGAGTCTTCGACCAACGGACGGATCAGGTCGTACTGCCCGCTCGTCCTGTACTTTTTTTCGAGTTCCGCGTGGATGTAATCATGGTAAACCGACAGCCGGACTCGCCCGTAATGCTTCTTCAGCACGTCCACCACGCCTTCCACGATCTTCGGAAGGAACGCGTAAAAGGTCGCGAAAGCGCCCCTCTCGAGGTTGGCACGATAGAGCGCGTCGCCAGAAGACTTGACGCAGTAATCGGTCCCTGCGTCGGTACGGTCGGATGAGTCGCCCAGGACCTTTCGATAGTCCGTCTCTGACAGGGACCACGCTTTGTGGTCACCCTCGATCACGTTGCACCGGTCTATGGCGTCGCACGCTTGGCGCGCGCTCACGTCGTTCTCTTTCGGGACGTCGGTCAACTTGACGCGCGCACTGGATTTGATGCCTCTGCCGCACACATACGTCGGTTTGGACGCGTCGCGTTTCAAAAGCGTCACGACGGACGAAGTCGTGGGGGAAGAGGTGCCGCCGAACTCCAGTTTAGCGCCCGTGTTCATGTCAGCCGTAGACCGGAAGCATTCTCCCGCGTTGAAAGTGGCCCACTTGCAATCGTCGTCCTCCATACAGGCCGCCCAACAGTCCATCCGATCGATGATACCCGCGTCGATGGGCCTGGTCAGGGAGTCGCTCACGGGGCGTAGGTCGCGCGTCTCGACCACGCCGAGGTCGAACACCGGCAACACCTCGGTCTTGATGACGTCCAGAGCCGAGTCGCGGTTCGTCCTCGAGAGGTCCTCGTCGATGTCGTACCTTCTGTAGACCAGTTTCCGTAATTTTTCGACGCCATTGCGGATGGCGTGCCACATGTCGTGTTGATCCCGCGATTCGAACACCTCGCCCGTGCTCACTTCTTTGAGCGCCTCCAGGAGCGCCAACATCAGACGCGAACACTTTTTGGGATCTTTCCGCGTAGCCCAAGCGACGAACACCGACTGCGACAGTTCGTCGAGGAGAGATTTGGGCGTACAAGGATTGATGGTGCACTCCGCGAAAGCGCCTTCCTCGTCACCCCTTCCGCTGCTCTTACGACATGCGTCGAACGCCGGGTCGCCCATGTTCTCTTCGTCGATGAAGTACTGCTCGTTGTAGTACTCTTCGGCGAACTGTTTGTGAACGCCCCGCGTGTAAGCGTCCGCGTACAACACGTACACGTTTTTACCCAAGTTGTAATAGTACTTGTCCAGCACGCTGATGTCGACGGCGCCCATGGCTTGCACACGGCTTTCTAACAGCATCTTCCACGCCAGCAGGAGCCACTGTATAACGACCCCCGCGATACACATTTTCATGACCACCAACACCTTGTCTTCGATCGTCGGTCGCGCGGCCAGGTTGTAAAAAACCAAAAAAGTGACCAGGATCAAGGCGAAAACGTACACGAACACCACCATCGACAAAAGCACTCTGCTCTGTCGTTTCTGGCGTTGGATGTAGTCCCGGAGCGTGTCCACCAACTTGGCATATTTGACGAGTTGAGGCGACACGACCTCCATCATGGTCGAGAAGGCGCGCATGTGCGGTCGAACGTGTCGGTCGAACATGCCCATCGCCTTACGATCCGCTCGGTTGGCTTCGTCGGGCAGGTCGTCGTACACCTTGAGATCGATGACGTCGATGTTTTTGGCGGTGTGAGGGTTCAGCGCCGTCTCCGCACCCGCGTCCACGAACTCGTGCAGGTCTACGAGGTTCAGGTGGTCGAACTCCGTGTTCATGACGTGGTGCACGGAGCGCAGGATGTTCATCGGACCCTGTGTGAGCGCCATGTGTGTTGCTTCTTACTGGTCGCGTCAACGGAGAGATAGAGTCGCGTCACGAGAGTGAGCACGAGAGTCCTTCCTTCCTTTCTAAAGGAACGGTGAGAATATTTTACACACGAAAAAAATGCCTCGAGATGCTATATAGACACACACGGCATATACGGCATACACGGCACAAACTGCACATGAGCGAAGCGGTCATCGGTATTCCAAAGGTCAGCAGCAGCGTCTTCGGAGGCGGAAGCGGAGGATGTGGCGTCGACGTGGGCGACCCCATCAAAGCTCACATCAAAAAGGTGTCCGCCACACTCCGTCAAAATTACATGATGCTGGGCGTGGCGTTGATCCTCACGGTGATCGCTATAGTGGGTATTATGTTCATGATATCGCACATGATGGAGTCGTTGCGCATGTATTACCGATACGCGACTTCCGGCTCACAAGGTGCAAGCAGGGACTACCACGAAAAACACGACGACGAAAGGTACGGATCGGACCTCGCCAAAGACAATGAATTTGCGGACGAAAGCGCACCCCCTCCTGAATACTCTGCCATACGTTCGAAAATGGAAAACATCAAAAAGGTGTATGGCGCATACAACCGTGAGATGTCGGCGCACACGCGCAACGTGCTCAACCGCGACCCCGACGACCTCATGGACGAGCGCATCCTGAACCGAGACAGGGACGACTACGACTACGGCGACGGCAAACGCTGAGCCGATCGTTCCCGCGAGACCACGGCCATCGCGATCGCACCTTCGCGCGTATCGTTCCCCGCGATGAATCCGTCGGCGTGTGTGAACACGCACCCCGGGATACCCGTGACGAGAGAGAGCGCCTCCCCGCTCAAGCCCCTCCAGGCCTCGGGAAACGGTAAGCGGCATTTGAACGATCCCGGCCCGATGTTCACCGCCTGAACGCGCCATCGCGTCTTGGCGACATCCCTGTCGTCCTCTGGATACACCACGTACAATGTGTGGTTCGAAGGGTCGGTGCCGGCCTCCACCTCGAGGGAGTGCAGGTGGTCGCGCCACGGACAGAACCGCGAGAACACCACCACACTGGGGAACAGCTTCTTCCCGTACTTTACGACGTCCGAAGTCGAAACCGGAGAAGAAGCCGCCCGTTCCATCGCTTCGCGCACCGCCATCCTGCCCGGCAGCCAAGAAGTCACGACGTCCCTCAGGAGGCATTCGTCGATCTCCCTGTCCATGACCTCCATGGCGCCCACGAACCTGCGGTATTGCGCGTCCGGCGAATAATCCTGATTCCAAGCGCCGTTCATGCGCGCGATCCTGACCGACAACGTAGTGGACTGGAGGTACAGGGGCGGACCCGACGCCGTGGGCCACTGTTCGATTCCGTTGTCGACCGCGTCTATTGCTCGTACGAACTGTGTGTAGAACGCGGAGTACGCTGCGTCCACGAGGTCGTCACCCAGCGGTAAGGCACGGTCGGAGACGGCTCTTTCTACGACGCGTCTCCCGTAATGCCTGTAAATTAATCCCGCACTTGAGAGTTTCACTCCATCCGTTTCTTCGGCGAAGCCGCGCTGATGGTGGTCGTAACGCTTACGCCCGTGGTCGTACTCGCCGCCGACGTCGACGACGACGTCGCACGCCGTGATGACGGACGGATTCCTGGAACGCACCACCGTGGCCCCCTCGTACTCGGGGAGTCGCAGGAGCATGCAACACGCCATGACTTCGTCGGCGTGGAAGTTGCCGTCGTGCGTACAGATAGTCGTTTTCTGTTTTTCGTCATGTTTCATGCTTGTTTTCCGATCCACACCACATGGTCCCACGCGCCGATTCTTTATGTGTTCACGACCGGAACGGACTTGTCGCCCGTATCGGCGTGTCTCGGAATCGTGATCCGCAGGACGCCGCCTTTGAGGAAAGCCGCCGTGACGTCGGACAGATGGGCGTCCCTGTGCAGGGTCACGCGGCGCCGGGTCTCTCCCTTGAAGCGCTCTTGCGCGCATACCTCCCTCCCTGACGCTTCTGCGTCGTTCGCATTACTACTAGAAAAACGGTGCCCCGTAATAGTTATGGTCCCTTCAAAATCGTTGACGAACACTTGTAGGTCGTTCCGATCCACTCCCGGGACGTCAGCATACAGGGTGTAGGACGTGGCATCTCGGATAATGTCAACGGGGGTTACATATGCGGACAGTGGTGGTTCGTACGACATCGCCGTTGCATATGGTTGTCCGACAAAATCGACTCCGTCCATGTATGTATATATAACAAGGTCACGATTACTACGACGACGACTATCTTCAGTCGCACTCTTTTATCTCTGTGAGGCTGTCCTCGAACGGATGAGATCACCGCCCGAAAGCGAATGTCCGTGGGGCTGTACTACGTATGGAAATGACCTTGAACTATATATATATATAAATAAACGTTTCCTGCCTCCCCCTCGTACTCCAAGGTTTCAACATGGAACGGTCACCGGCACCGGGTATGGATCAAACTCCAGAACTGGTACTCAGAGACCACGCGGATAAAACACTTGATACGAAGGTATCATCACACGATGACTCGAAAAAGCTGGACACATTGGTGATGTCGGGGGGCGCGGTAGACGCGCTGGCTTTCTTGGGTTGCATCCAGTACCTGGAGGAGTCCGGAACGCGCGATGATTTCGAAGTCGTGGTCGGTACTTCGGCAGGCGCTTTGCTGGCTTTCATGTTCGTGCTCGGGTATAGCGCCACAGAGATGCGCACCTGGGCGGTCAAGAGGTTTTCGGAGTCGGGAGCGAACCAGCTCAACATAGACGACCTCTTGTTCTCGTACGACACGATGGGCGTCGACAACGGGCGTCGCATGGAGGCGTTCATGGCGGACGTGCTGTACGCGCGCCTCAAGGTGTCCGATGTAAGCTTTTTGGACCTGCGGCAACTGACGGGAGGTAAACGAAAGTTGGTGGTGTCCGCATCGAACCTGACGACGTCTCGCTCAGAGTACTTTTGTGAAGACACGTGGCCCCATCTTTCGGTGTTGACCGCCCTCAGAGCCAGCTCATGCGTGCCTTATCTATTCACTCCCGTTAAAATTGGGTCCGCAATGTTTGTCGATGGCGGAATATTCGAAAACCTCCCCCTCGGGGCGTGTGACATGCTGGGGCGACACCGCTCGCGCGTGTTGGCCATGAATGTTTGGTGGGAAAAACCCACCAAACTTCCCACCGACATCGTGCAGTACTCGTGGTACCTGGTGAGCTCGATCCTGGTTCGTACCAACAACCCCGAAAAACAAAAAGACGACGACGACGGAGTCACGTTGGTGCACGTGCACCAACACGTCGGGCAATGTCCCCGTTCCGAAAACAAGCCTTTCATGAGCTTTTGCATGGACACCATGCAATTCGTCATAAACGAAGACACGGTACAAGAAAGCATCCGACAAGGGCACGCGTCAATTGCGGAAGTTATGACGACCACTAATCGACGTGGGCCGTTATCGTCCGACAAGTGATACCGTATATCTCCCAGAAAAACGGTAAAAGGATAACTCTAATCCTTATATCGTTTTCCACAGAACATACGGAATCGGCCAGCCCTGCGCATATTTACCGCATATATATACAGTTGCCTAGACTAAATTCACCGATAACTTTTTTTCTGGGAGAAGCTGTTGTAACATTTTTTCGCTTTCCCGATTATTTCACTCCGCCCTCCTTCAATCTCATGTTTCTCGAGCCTCGAAGTAAGAACCCCGGCGTAAGCCCACGCTGTTGTCCAGTTTGGCCACGAACCGCGATCCCCGGTAAGGAGGGTGGCGACATTCTGGAAGGTCCCGCACCCACCCGCTGTTTATTGCACCGTCGGTATCGACGGTCGCTCCCTTTTTTGTGTTCGCCTCCGCCTCTTTCAACACCCGCTTCATGAAGAGCTTGTAGTCGGCGTCGCACATGCGGGGAGTGAGCAGGGGGTATAAGCCGCTCTTCCTCGCGCGTGCCACCCTCGAAAAACCCTTTGACAATACGATCTTGCCTTTTCCGCCGCTAGGAGGCGTTAGTTCTATTCGACGCATATAGTACGAACGAAACCGCGGAGACTGCATGAGCGACACCACACGTTCGCTCGCGGTTTTGGCGTCGACCGTCAATTGCGTGCCGTCTCTCGCGTCGCCACGATACGCATAGTCGTCCTCCTGAAGGTACGTCATAAGGTCTTGAAGGCGCGCTCCTCCTCTTATTTTGTAAGCTATGGTGGCGGCCTCGGGATAACACGGCCCGAGATGTAGCCACACGAACGGGATGGATACCGCGTCGGGTATTTTGTGTTCGAACACGAAGGCGCTGTGGCGCGTGTCGAGCATCAGACGGTCAAACAGGAAGCTGTGAAAGGTGGGGGCCTCTCTCCTGTTACGATGACGATAACGGTCACGGTCACGGTCACGGTCCAAGTCGGTGTCGGTGTCGGTGTCGGTGTCCATCGAACGCCACTTAGATGGGTCGAAAGCGGCGTCTGACGAAGGGGCGGATGCGTAGTATATGTCGTTCATAAGGATGTTTTCGGTAGACCGTTTCTCGAAAAGCGAAGGGATACGTATTCCGTTCAACACCACGACGTCTTCTCTTCTTTTTCTGTCCGCGCTCAGTGTCAGAGAGGCCAATGCCCGTCCCGAACAAAAAGGGAGGAAGAATATAGTCCGTGGTATCACGTTGCGAGATCTAGTCGAACCTATGTCAGATCCGTTACCGTTGTGCACCGAGTCCCATAAGCGGTAAATCCTTTTGTGGAAAGTCTTGATCTGGAGAGCGGTGTAGGCTGCGTCGTCGACGAAACACATGATCGCATGAGGGGGGAGGAGTTTGAAGGCTTGGAGCGTGCCGGCATCGCTGACGTCCACCACGAGATGGATGTCAGCGATGCCCGCTGTGGAGGTGGAGGTGGAGGTGACGTGTCGCTGGATTCGATCGTGATTTTGATTTTCGCGGAGTTCGCGCAGGACCAACATCAACACCCAGAAAGACGATTTGAAAAAACTGTCCACGACAAATACGACGGGAGAACGGACCTGTTTCTCGACTACGGTAATCTTCGCGAGTTTCCTCGTGATGAGGGACACCTGTGTCGTGAAAGCATCCAGGTCTACATACCTCCAAGACCGTCCTCCGGACAACAGCCACCGTACCGTGTTCTGCGCCTCGACGTAAGGTTGGACAGAAATATACTTGTTCGTTCGCACCGGACCCTCCGAGTTTTTGTCCCCCTTGGCATCTATAGATCGAACAGATAGAAGTAGAGCATCTCGGATCTCATTGTATATGTCCACCAGGTCCGAAGGGGAAAAATATCCGGGTGGGAAGGGTAAGAGGTGATCTCGATTCTTACGCCGCCTGTCCACCGATCTCCTGACGGTCTTGGCGAAACCCCTCAAAACGTCGTGCATGATTATTTCTGAAGTGTGATATATAATAAATAGGACACGTCCTATCTAAAGCGTCGTACGGAAAAAAATTGGCGTCTTCTAAGGATCCGTTTATACTACTCACAATCCACCACAGTGCAACACAATATCCTCCATAATGAACTGTCACTCTAAAGATGATCCAAGAACCACATCTGATGCAGAAGTACATAATGCGGCTTACGATATCTTGCTCGTCCTAAGCAGTCTCATCACCATGTTCAACATGTTCCATGAAGGCGACATCCCCAAGATCGAGAGTGCGATACGACGAGTGCAGGAAAACATGATCATTTTGGATCGGTCTAGTATGCTACCGCAATCGTACATCGACTCTCTGCAGAAGAAGTACATCGAGCTAGAAGACAGCGCCAGGGGGAAACTCTATCCTGAAAACTTCGGAGTGTATAGAAAACTTAGTGGTCTACGCGTGTCGCTCCGACCGATTTCTTTTTTGCCAGTCGATCCTCGTATGCAGTATGATACATAAAAAGATACTCTCGACAAAAAAACAAAACAACACGAGCGTGTAAACACAGCGCATTCTGAAGATCAACCCGCCCGATGGAATTGGACGAGAACCTCCACAGCAGGCAGTTGGCCGTGTACGGCAGAGAGGTGATGAAACGCATCACCACAGCTTCCGTATTAGTGAGCGGAGCTAATGGCTTGGGAGCCGAGATTGCCAAGAACGTGATATTGGCTGGTGTGAAATCGCTGACCATTCACGACCAACGGGCTGTAAAGTTGCGTGACCTGTCTTCTCAATTCTACTTGAACGAGGTGGACGTGGGCAAAAATCGCGCCGAGGCGTGCAGAGACAAGCTGCAGGAGCTAAACACCGCTGTGAACGTGCGTGCCTCTGCTGTGGACATTGAACCCAGTTTCCTCGAAGAGTTCCAGGTCATGGTGTTAGCAGATGCCAGCCTCGACGAGGCCAAACGAATGAACGTTGCGTGCCGTGATTTGGGTATCAAGTTCATCTGGGCGCAGACGCGGGGTGTGTTTGCCAGCGTCTTCAACGACTTCGGTCCAGAGTTCACGGTATTCGACGTCGACGGTGAAGAACCCCACACCGCCATCGTGGCATCGATCAGCGGCAGCAACCCAGCAGTCGTAACGTGTGTGGAGGACGAGCGCTTGCAGTTTGAGGAGGGTGAGCTGGTGATGTTCAACGAGGTGGAGGGCATGTCTGAACTGAACACCCGTAAACCCATCAAGGTGATGAACGTCAAGCCTCACTCCTTCGAGTTGGATCTGGACACGTCTTCTTCGAAGCCTCACACCCGCGGGGGGCTTGTCACCCAGTTCAAAGAGCCCAAATCCATAACATTCACCCCCCTGGAAATTGCGGTGACAGACCCCGGACAGTTCCTGCTCCTGGACTTTGCCAAGTTTGACCGCGCCCCTGTCATCCACGTTGGCATGCTTGCCTTGCACGCCTTTGAGGCTGAAAAGGGTCACTCCCCACGCCCTGCTGATACAGAGGACGCCAACCACTTAATCCATCTCGCGAAGGACATCAACTCGTCCTTGCCAGAGGCCGTGCGCGCGGGTGACATATCAGAGGGTGTGCTGCGCACGATTTCACACTGTGCCTCCGGCGATCTGAACCCCATGGCCGCCATGTTCGGGGGGATCGTAGGTCAAGAGGTAGTGAAGGCGGTATCGGGAAAGTTCCACCCTCTGCAGCAATGGCTGCACTTTGACAGCATGGAAGCGTTACCCGACTGGGGAACGCTCGGTGCCGAAGAATTCGCTCCTCTGGGATCACGGTACGATGCCCAGATCGCAGTGGTCGGTCGTAGCATGCAACAGAAGCTCGCAGGTATGAACCTCTTGTTGGTGGGTGCGGGTGCTCTGGGATGCGAGCTCCTAAAGAACTTTGCCATGATGGGCGTGTCTTCCGGGGCAAACGACCAGGGGCTACTCACCGTGACGGACGATGACACGATCGAAAAGAGCAACCTGTCCCGCCAGTTTTTGTTCAGGGACGGGGACATCGGAAGCTCAAAGTCCAAGGTAGCCGCAGACGCCACACGGCGCATCAACCCGGGCATCCACATCGACGCCTTACAGAACCGAGTGTCTCCTGAGACCGAGGCCGTGTTCAACGACAAGTTTTGGCAGTCTCAGAACTTGGTTGTCAACGCACTGGATAACGTGAACGCACGTCTGTACGTGGACAGCCGGTGCGTATACTTTTGCAAGGCCCTGTTGGAGTCGGGCACCCTGGGGGCCAAGTGCAACACGCAGGTGGTCGTTCCCAAGTTGACAGAAAACTACGGGGCCAGTAGGGACCCTCCCGAGAAATCAGCCCCCATGTGCACGGTCCATTCGTTCCCCACAACATCGACCACTGCCTGACGTGGGCAAGGTCCGAGTTCGAGGGTCTGCTCGAGAAGGGTCCCAGTGAAGCAAACGCTTACCTAGAAGACCCTGCAAAGTATGTGGATGCTGTGAAGGCGGCTTCCGATGCGGCTGCGCGTCAACAATTGGAGCAGGTGGTGGAGGTGCTCGTGAGTGACAGGGCGCGTACTTTTGAGGACTGTGTCTCGTGGGCTCGCATGCGATTCCAAGACTACTACCACAACCGAGTGACACAGTTGACTTTCGCGTTCCCCGAGGACGCCACAACGTCGACCGGCGCTCCTTTCTGGAGTGCACCCAAGCGCTTCCCTCGCTCCATCGTCTTCGACCCGTCAGACCCCGCACACGCAGCATTTGTACAAGCAGGTGCTATATTGCGGGCCGAAGTGTACGGCATTCCCCGACCGGACTTCGCTAGTGACGCCGCCAAGGTGGCTGAAGTCGCCGCCGGCGTGCCTGTGCCAGAGTTTGTTCCCCAAAAGGGTGTACGAATCGAGACAGACCCAAAGGCCCTAAACGACGAGTCCACGCGCACAGGTGTGATGGACGACGACAGCGCCATCGCCCGGTCGATCGAAGCCCTGGACGCGACACGGCCCACCTTGCCCCCCCAGTTCAAGCTCTCGCCCATCCAGTTCGAGAAAGACGACGACGCGAACTATCACATGGACATAATCGCTGGCCTGGCCAACATGCGAGCCAGGAACTACTCGGTCCAAGAGGTCGACAAGCTCAAAGCCAAGTTGATAGCAGGGCGTGTCATTCCCGCCATCGCCACGGCCACGGCTTGCGCAACAGGACTCGTGTGCTTAGAGATGTACAAGGTGCTGCTGGACAAGCCCGTCGAAGCATACAGGAACACCTTTGCAAACCTGGCCCTCCCCCTTTTCGCGATGGCCGAGCCAGTGCCCCCCAAAACCATCAGATACAAGGACATGTCCTGGACGTTGTGGGACCGCTGGGTGCTGGAGGATGATCTCACCGTTCAGCAGCGCTATTGGACTGGTTCTCTCGACGCGCGATGAACGTGTACTCCATAAGGCCGTGTCTCGTTAGGAATTGACACTGAAATCAGTCTTCCTTTTTTTCTCTGCTCATCACAGAAGCACTCTCAAAAAAGAGGTTCGAACAATGAGACAGAATCTAATTCATCAGAA
>Ga0136589_1000483_pt1 | contig 20013 bp, 16 predicted proteins | sample AntRauMFilla3764_FD_104640 | JGI IMG/M metagenome (GOLD analysis project Ga0136589, IMG submission 104640) | Saline lake microbial communities from Rauer Islands, Antarctica - Metagenome Filla 3 #764 | ecosystem: Environmental > Aquatic > Non-marine Saline and Alkaline > Saline | place...
GCCGCTGACCCCAAAAAATATGTCGGCGCCGAACCCGAAGCGGCCGGCCTTGAGGAACAAAGCCTCGGTTGGAAAAACAGCTATAAAACCGGAAAAGGCCCAGATACCATTACAAGCGGCCTTGAAGGTGCCTGGACTATAAGTCCGGCCCAGTTCACCCATAACTTCCTTCAAAACCTCTATAACTTTGAATGGGAAAAGACCAAGAGCCCGGCTGGTGCCGTACAATGGATCCCCACCGATGAAAGCGCCGCTAATATGGTGCCCGATGCCCATGACCCTGAAAAATTTCATGCTCCGATTATGTTTACAACTGATCTTGCCTTGAAAATGGACCCTGAATACAGAAAAATCTCAAAACGCTTTCTCGATAATCCAAAAGACTTTGAAGATGCCTTTGCCCGCGCCTGGTTTAAGCTAACCCACCGTGATCTGGGTCCGCGGTCGCGCTATCTGGGCGCGCTTGCCCCCGATGCCAAAATGGTCTGGCAGGATATTGTGCCAAAAGCCGATTACACGCTAGTCAACGACCAGCAGGTTGAAGATCTGAAATCTGAAATTATAGAGTCAGGACTGACTATTTCAGAGCTGGTTCGTACCGCATGGGCATCCGCAGCAAGCTTCCGTGGTACTGATATGCGCGGCGGCGCAAATGGCGGACGTCTTCGCCTTGCCCCGCAAAAAAATTGGGATATCAATAACCCGAAAGAACTAGAGAAGGTTATAGGTAAGCTTCAGAACATTCAGACTGACTTTAACGACAGTCAGGATGATAACGTGAAGATATCAATGGCCGATATGATTGTTCTTGGCGGCGCGGCTGCTCTTGAAAAAGCGGCTAAGAATGCCGGACATGATATTGATGTTCCGTTCGAACCGGGCCGTACTGATGCCACACAAGAACAAACCGATATCAATTCCTTTGCCTTTCTGGAACCCTCCGCAGATGGTTTCCGCAATTACTTTGAAAAAGGAAATGACCGGTCGCCAACAGAAAAGCTGGTTGAAAAAGCATCCCTGTTGAACTTGTCTGTGCCGGAGATGACGGCTCTGGTCGGTGGTATGCGGACCTTGGGCGCAAATTATGACGGGTCCGGACATGGCGTTTTCACAGACAATACCGATGAACTGGAAAATGATTTCTTTGTCAATCTTCTCGACATGTCAACAACCTGGAAAAAATCTGACACCGCAGGCTTTTACAATGGTTATGAAGGCCAGTCTGATAAAGCCAAATGGACGGCAACACCAGTTGACCTGATCTTTGGGTCTAACAGCGAACTACGCGCGATATCCGAAGTTTACGCCTATGACAATGCCGAAGAAAAATTTATAAATGATTTTGTTTCAGCATGGGTCAAAGTCATGAATCAAGATCAAATCTAAACCAACCCCCTGCTATAACAAAGGCGGCACATTTACCCTGTGCCGCCTTTTATTTTGAGGTTATTTATCACTATAGATCGTACAAAACTTTAACTCTATTCCTCATAAATCCATACATACTTGCCTTAGGCATAAAGTCTCGTTAGTGTATTTTATGGCTGAAATTTATCTATTATCCTGCGTAAAATCAAAACGACATCATATGTGCAAAGCCGAAGCGCTTTATACAAGCGCATTTTTTAAAAAATCACTGGCATATGCCAAAAACCATAAGCCTGATAAAATTTTTATTCTTTCCGCAAAGTATGGTCTTTTAAAATTATCTGACAAAATTAAACCCTACGAAAAGACCCTTAATAAAATGGGCAAAGCTGATCGCGAAAAATGGGCCGATAAAGTGATAGATCAATTACGACAAGAAACTGATCCAGAGAAAGATAGCTTTACTTTTTTGGCCGGGCAACGCTATCGGGAAAATTTATTACCGGCTCTAAAAAACTACCGAATTCCGATGGTAGGGCTCGCATTTGGTGAACAGTTACAATGGTTAGAGGGAAACAAGAATGACGAATAATGCATGCCAAACACTGCACGAATGGGCACGCGAGCTTCCTAGATTTGGTCATGGCTTTAAAAAAGAGGACCTCCCTAAAAACGGTATATATATTGTCTTTGAAAAAAAAGAAAAAGCACATGGCGGAGAGAGAATTGTTCGGGTAGGCACGCATACCGGTCAGAATAATCTGGGCAAAAGAATTTATGAACATTTATACAAGCAGAATAAAGACCGTAGTGTCTTTAGGAAACATATCGGGCGTTGTTTGCTACATCAGGATCCTTTTCTAGAACACTGGAATTTGGATTGCACAAAAAAGGTTATTAAAGAAGAATACAAAAATATAATCGACTTCGACAGGCAAACAGCAATCGAAAAAGATGTAAGCCGATACATTGCCGATAATTTATCTTTTTCTGTCTATGAGATTGAAAACAAAGATGACCGCCTAAAAATAGAAAAAGGGCTTCTTTCCTTATTGACCGCCTGTGATCAATGTGGCCCTTCTCCATCTTGGCTAGGGCTTAAACATCAAAACAACCGCATCCAACAAGGACTCTGGAACATCCAGGGCTTAAAAGGACAACCATTTAATAAGAATGACCTATCAGCTTTCTGCAAAAAAAGTCCGGACAAAGAAAAGCGTTGTTTTAACACGACTTAAAACAACGCTTTTCGGCCAGCTTCTATGCCCATTCGTCCCTTAACCAGATTTATATTCTGAACCGTGTTTAATTTTTTTCTGAGCTTTATTATAAGAAATCGACTGAATTTTAGGTTTTTTTGGCGCTAAATCACTGTGCAGATCTTGTACATTCTGACTTTTCGCCATGTTTTCCAGCGTCTTTTGAACAGCGATTGCCCGTGTCAGATCATATAAAGGCCTTTTATCTAAAGGATCAAGAGTTGATTGATAATAGCCATGTAATTTATCCGCATTGCTTTCGATAACTTCAGGCGCTCCATTTGGACTGGATATCATCATACGGTCTGCCATGCCTTTTCCTGAAGAAGAGGCAACATCGAAATCAAGCTGTATAGTTTTTTCATTATTCTTACTATCGGCAAAAACATACTGAACGCGGCGGTTTTTTTCTGCCCAGGCATAGGAGCCTTCCATCTGAATGGTTACGGGTGCGTTATCGCTGGTCTTGGCAGAAATTTCGCATTCCTGCGCATAAGATACAATGCCATCACTATTTTCTTCACTTGCATGAGGCGCTAGAAACCCACGCAAAGACAATATACTATCCTGTTTAATTTCAATATCATGCAGACCTGTTGTAGAAATATCAAGCGCGTGAATAGCCTCCATACCGACCCAGCCACCCTGACATGGACGCGTATCTTGTTGCCGATTTTTACCGTAGCTGCATTTCACAGATTTCAACTGAAAACCTTCTGCTTTAAGAGCATCGGTTTTCTGATGAAAATCGTTCCAGATCGGGCTGAAAGTCAGAATACCGTTAAGGTTAAAAGTAATATTATTTTCTGAGATTGTCTGCCCGATATTTTCTGCCTCGGCCAAATTATGCGCAAAAGGTTTTTCTTGAAATACAGTCTGGATAAAAAGGCTGCCATCTTGATGACGAGCGTTAAATGCATCCTCCAGCACGGGAACATGACTGTTATTATGCGTAACGTTAATCAGTGTATCACATTCCAGATCTTTGATAATGTCAGCAATAGCCGGATAAAAATCAATGCCGTTTTCTTTGGCGCGTTTGATTTGCGTATCATCCCGCGCTCCGTTCTTTGGAATTAAAAAGACAGGAATATCCGGATTTTCGTTACGAAAGGCAAGCAACCGATCAACATCACAATCACAAACGCTGACAAGCTCGATATTGGCAAGGTCATCCGACACAACCGTTTTAGCATGCGCCTTGCCCATTTGACCAACACCGACAAGAACGGCTCTTTTCATTGAAGTCACCTCATGTATGCTTTTATACATATTACTTTATTTCCATAATTTTGTCAATGCAATGATCTGATGGATCATTAGAACCGTCTTTTAAAGCCTTTTGGTGGTATCGGGCGTCTGGTAATTACTTTGTTTGGTGCTCTGTCCTCGGCTTTAATTTCTGCTTCAAATTCAGCTCTGGCTTCAGCTCTGATCTCTGCTTTGACTTTAGCATCAGCTAAATCCTCTTCCTGACATTTTTTGATAAGAGAGGCTTCCGCCTTGTTATTTGGATCCAGAGAACCACCATTCTCTAAAAATAGCTTTAAACCTTCTGTTCTGGCATAGAACGCAACATTCATAGCTTCAGTCCGACCAAGTTCGGTCTTTGCATGAGCGTTAAATGTACCACCATGCTCGACAAATAGTTTTAAACCTTCGAATTTAGCGTTCATTACAATACTCATGGATTCCGTATAGCCATTAAAACCTATGGCGTCAGGGTTTAACTGTCCGCCATTATCGAGATATAGCTTTAAACCTTCGATACCGGCATTGTCGGCAATTATCATAGCTTCTGTATTACCAAAGCAGAACCTTTCTTGCGGATTAAATACGCCGCCATTCTCGACGTAAATTTTTAAGCCATTCGCTCCGGCATGCCATGCAATCATCATGGCTTCGGTCAGGGGATCTCTTGTTTTAGCATCAGCGTTAAAAGCCCCCCCATTATCGGCAAATAACTGTAACCCTTCCGCACCGGTATATTTTACGATCACCATGGCTTCGGTTTCGCCCCAACTATTTTGTACCGCTGGATTAAATTTACCGCTATTCTCAACAAATAGTTTTAGGCCTTCCGTTTTTGCATAAGCTGCAATGGTCATGGCTTCTGTCTCACCATCTGCCGTTTTCGCCTCAGGCTTAAACCGGCCACCTTTTTTTAAAAAAGTTTTTACCCCTTCTGCTCGATCGGTTTTAACCAGCTCTATCAAATCAGGTCGAAAAACCATTCCAAAAAGATGTCGTAATTTTTGCATGCTATAATATCCTTATCCGAAGACGGCTCATTTAAATTTTCATAACCTCAAGACTAATTAGCTTTAGTCGTTATGTCAATGAATTAAAATAATAAAAGATCGGGAAGTTTGGCTGTGACAGCTATATTTACTTTATCCTTGGCTTTACCGAAAAGGTATAAGTTTAATTCTTTTGCAAAACACCAAGGTAAAACCATTCTGAACCTACAGTGGCTTCACGATGCGGAAGAAGGATCACACTGTCTTTTTTGGCGATGATCTCTTGCCCTGTTGACCTGACAGCCATAACCGTACCTTGTCTTACAGTATCCAGATGTTGCCAGTCCTGAATGAAATCTCCACCCTCTTCCTTAACAATAATTTTTTCAAGGCGGTGGATATTTTTATGCGGGGATGCCTGTGATTTCTCTGTATCATTCAAAATTCCAAAATGGCTCATCGCCTCAATCGTTGTTTGATAGGCAACGTCATTTGCGGCAGGATCTTTGTGCTGTCCACATTCAATAGTCAGAGCCGCCATATTTTGCGTATCTGCGAAACCCGTTGTATCGCTTTCGCCCGACGCAGGCGGATATAGTTCGCTCCAGCCCGTGATCCAGTCATTGATGCTAAGGCTTTTGGCAAAAGCGATATTTTCATCACTTGGACTATCGACAAAAAGAAATGGACGTGTGCCAGAGGTATAGGAATGTAAATCCAGCAAAGCATCCGCCTGTGTATCAGATATAAGCTTCACAATCTCATTGGCCAGATATTCTTCATAGGCCGTAGGGTTAGGATGATGCATAATTACACGGTTCAGATTTTTATCAATAAACCGCTTTTGCTGTTCATAAGCTTTTGGATTGCAAACAGGAACAATTGTTATTTTTCCTGTTAGGATCTTTATTACACCGCTTTCAAGTTCATCAACCAGCTTTTGCAAAGCAATCGGCCCGCAAACCTCGTCTCCATGAATACCGCCAAAAACAAGAAGATGCTGACCTTCCCGACCACTATCGAAAGAAATCTTTGTAATCATTTTAGAGCCTTCTTTTTAACGGTCTTCTGTGCAGGATTTTGTTTGTTCGCAGTAGGGTTAATGGATTTTTCAGGTTCCAGACCTTTATCTTTTTTTGCAGCTGCAAACATAAAGCTCTGTCTCAAGCTTTTTTCCATGTTTTGATTGCTATTTTCATATTTCAACAGTGCTTTGGTCGCTGGTGTCGCACCCTGCGCCACTTGCTCCATAACCTTGTCAAGCATAGGTGCGCTGTCTGGATCAATCCGCATCAGCCCTTCCCGTGCAATCGCCAGAAGGCCTAGCGCCGCCTCCTGCATCGTTTCTTGCCCCACAGGTGTGTCGAGCCCTTTTTCAGCGACGTTGTCGTGAATAATCTTCCTATCCTGAGCCGTCCAGTTTCCGATATAGTCGGAAGCCGCCTGATAGGCCTTTTCATCATACATCAACCCCACCCAGAAAGCACCGACAGCCAGCATATGATCCTGATCCGGGCCCAAATCTGCTGCCCGGCATTCCAACAACAGCCCCGGCTTTAACAACATATCAGGCTTGATCCCCGTCAAATGATCTTTTAAATCGCAGGCAGTCAGGTATTGCTGACTTTCAGGAAGATGAGAAAGTTCAGGCAAAGGTTTTCCAACCATATCCTCAAAAGGGTTATCAGCAACGGCAATATACTGTCCATTCCGGACCACAAAACTCATCGGAACCGTCAGCACGTATTCCGCCCAGTCCTGTATACCAAAATCGGAGTCATAAATAGACTCGGGCACCGCATAGTAAGGAGAGTCCAGTTGTTGCAGGCTTTTCCGCCGCCATGACTGACATTGGCTGTTTTTTGCATCTGCAAAAGGAGAATTGGCAAAAATGGCCGCTGCGACAGGCTGCAAAGCCAACCCAAAGCGGAAATCATCAAAAGCACTGTCTTTTGTTGCCGCATCAAGTGTAACTTGCACGCTACAGGCTTGTTGCCAGGCAGCGCTACCTTCAGCTTCGAAAATTGGTAACAGAGCGGTAAAACGGGAGCTTTCATGCACGAAAGGACAATCTTTTTCCTCCGTATGAGGGTGAAAGCCAAAAGGCAGAGCATCAATCCCCATCTCTTCACAAACACTTTCCAGATCCTGCAAAAAGCCAGAGAAGTCTTCTTTGACGTCCGTCATTGTCTTACGCGCCGCCCCCGCAAACTCGATTTGCCCGCCGGGTTCCAACATAACCATATTCTTGTTCTTGACCAAAGCCAGGGGATTACCGTTTTCGCTTTCGGCCACATGCCAGCCATGCTTTGCGACCAAGGCTTCCAATACCTTTTTCAATCCCTTTTCAGGATCAGCATAAGTAATGGGCTTCAGATTTTCATCAAACAAAGGAAGTTCAATTTCCATTCCGATCAAACGATTTTCTTTTGACGAAAATCCATCAGTCATCAAGGAGACTGTTTTTTGCAACAAATCCTTATTCGATAGTATTTCTTGTGATGCAGTTTGCTTGCTAGACACTTTAAACTCCTGACTTATATACGGTAAGACTTGCGTTTCTTTAAACGGGTTTCGGCCTTGGAGTTTAAGCTCAGGATTTATGAGACAAAGAGCAACGACTGCCAAGATTTAATATCTTAAATCTACGGTCGTCGCAGGGAATCAGTAAAAACAAGGGTTTGAAGCCCTGTTTCCATGAAAATAGTAAAATTATCTATATTGCCCTTTTTTATCATGGATTAATTTGAGCACGTTTCTCATAAACCGTCAAATATTTTTATTGAAAAACCTTGTCAGGCCAGTTTATAAGCCCATTCGCACCTTAACCGGGTTTATATGCCGAACCGCGTTTGATATGCGATTCATACCGTGCACCGTTCTTTGGAATTAAAAAGACAGGGATATCGGGGTTTGCATTAAGAAAGACGAACAACCGGTCAACATCACAATCATAAATGCTGCCAAGTTCGATATTGGCAAACTCATCAGGCAGAACACACCATCAAGGAGCTTTGCGCGGCGTCAAACGTGTTGCAATCGTTTTGGTGTATTTTTCAGCTTCGCCTTTAATCTTAACTCTATTCTCGGCTTTCTCTCTATTTCCTGCCTCGATTTTGGCTTTATGCGCATCCTGTTTCAGGCATTCTTTAACAACAGAAACCTCTCTTCTGTTATTTGGATCCAGTAAACCGCCGTTTTCGACAAAAAGTTTTAAACCTTCCGCCCCGGTATATTCGACAATCGTCATGGCTTCGGTATGCCCCAAACTATTCTTTACCGCCGAATTAAATTGGCCGCCATTTTCAACAAAAAATTTCATACCTTCTATCCCGGCATGTTCTGCAATCACTGTGGCTTCTGTCTTGCCAAATCGTGTTCTTGCCTCCGGATTAAAACTACCGCCATTTTCAACAAAAAGTTTTACACCTTCGGCACCTGTATGTCCTGCAATCAACATAGCTTCTGTTCTGTTACTTTGATTTTGTGCCTTGGCATTAAATTTGCCCTCATTTTCAACAAAAAGTTTTAAGCCCGCCAAACCGGTATATTCGACAATCGTCATGGCTTCCGTATTTTCCGCCATGTCTCTCGACATTGGGTTAAACCGACCACCTTTTTTCAAAAATATTTCCACCCCTTTTAAATCTTTTTCTCTAACCAAGCGAAACAGGTTAGGTTGAAAAGCTTTTTTCAAACTTTCTATAAATTTTGGCATGCTAAAGTATCCTTATCCAACACTGGTAATTTAAAATCTAATCGTCAGCAAACTAGCAGACACCGTTCATTATGTCAATACATTAAACTTGCGAAACCTCAATAATTTTACGCAGAGCTATCGGACCCACCTTTACCTAAACAAGAAACACAAGCGCACTGACTATTTAGAATAGCTTGTGCAGCCTATTTTTGCCTTTTTCATGGATTTTTCTTTATTACGCCTACCTGTATAATAAATGAATGAGTCAATATCGTCTTTATGGGCTAGTATAGTCAGGCGTTATTGGTCAGAAACACCACCGAATAAAGCTTTAAAGTTAAGGAGAGAAACTATGGAATTTATACAGATATATGATGAAGGGGTTTCCCAATACGCGTATTTAATCGGCAGCGATAAAACCCGTGAGGCGATTATTATTGATCCACAGCGGAATATTCATGAATACCTTGCCTTGGCCGAACGTAAGAATCTACGGATTATTGCTGCAACCGAAACGCACATACATGCAGATTTTCTTTCCGGCATGCAGGAGTTTATTGCAAACACGCCTGTGCAGGCCTATCTATCCGAACACGGCAAAGACCAAGGATGGGGATATGACTGGGTCAAAAACCAGAAGAATATAAAATTCATCAAGGATGGTGACCGGATTACTGTTGGTGATATTCATCTCGATATCGTCCATACACCCGGTCATACACCCGAACACATTACCTTTATGGTTACCGAAGGGGATAACACCCTGCCGCTTGGCGCCGTGACAGGTGATTTTGTCTTTGCCGGTGATCTTGGACGTCCTGATTTGCTGGAAAGCGCAGCGAAACTTGAAGGTGAAATGAAAAAAGGCGCCGCAACGCTATTCAAGACCGCGCAAATGTTTAAAAACAAACCCGATAGCCTTATGGTCTGGCCCGGTCATGGTGCTGGATCTGCTTGCGGAAAATCATTGGGTAATATCCCTTACAGCACATGGGGCTACGAAAAACAGACAAGTCCGGCATTACAATTCGACAAAGAAGAAGATTTTACCGACTTTATTACCAGCGACCAGAAAGAGCCGCCACTCTATTTTGCACGCATGAAACACCACAACAATAAAGGGACAAAATTATTAGATGACCAAAAACAGTTTCAGGTGCTCTCGGCGCTGGAATTTTCGCAAAAGCTTACGGATTCAAAAGATATACAGGTCATCGATACCCGCACAGACAGAAATGCCGCGATGAAGAGCCGTGTTTCAGGATCGTTCTACGCCTCTTTTCCATCGTTAAGCACCGCCGTTGGCTCGATGGTAGAGGATGCAGAGCAGCAAATTATCCTGATTGTTGATGAAGACAACGCCGGAATCGCCAGAAGACGGTTACAGAATATTGGCTATGATAATGTGACCGCCTTTGTTACACCGAAAACACTGGCTTTATATTTCGAGCATTACGGTACGCCAGAACCAATAGAGACAACAGATTTTGCCAGTATTAATGATGATATACAGGCCGGACGTTTAAACATCGTTGATGTCCGCAGCGCTTCCGAATATCAAGAGGCTCATATTGATAAGGCTATCCATGCCCCCTATACACGTTTGCCTGAATTTACTGATCAATTGCCAAAAAATGAAACGCTTTACGTGCATTGCGGTTCAGGGGCGCGGGCAGCCGTTGCGACAAGTCATCTAGCCGCATCAGGATACAAGGTCATATTGGTCAATGACAGCTTTGCAAATGCCCGCAGCTTGTCTGTCCAAAAAACAGGCTAAGGAATGCTTTTAAATTTCCTACTGCTGGCAACCTTTAAAAATATAGCGGATATGGATGCGTATTTATATCCGCTATATACGGCTCCTCATTCTAAAGACTAGAGGCAAAAAATTAATGCCTCGCCCCCTAAAAACACTTGACATAGCACAGCAATCGCCTATAAATGTTACTTTATAACAGTCAATCAAAGCGAGCGCTTTCATGTGCGGCATAACTGGCATTTTAGATCAGCAAAAACCGGCGCAAGCAGAAGGTTTCAATGAAATCTCTTATCTGCTAACAGCGCTTTACTATAACCGACTCACCCATCATCGCTATAAGACCCCGTTTAGCGCGGCTTCTTTGGCACGACCTGCTTAAGAGGACGTTATGGATTATAGATTAAATGAAATAAAAACCAAGCTGGAAGAAGCCCATCACTGTCTGAACGGTTACAATCGCGATGGCACACAAAAAACCCATAAAGGGGTTTATGACGAGGATGGCATTATTTCCTTTATTGAAGGGGGCTCACAACGGCGCGCACATTACAGTGTCCTGAAAAGCATGACAGCAGCGCTGGTCAACCCTGATGCTTTTCCTATTGAAGCATACACAAATTACGATATCTATCCGGATCTTTACAACAAAGCCAAACAGCAGTTCTGCGGATGGGGTATCCCCGAATCGCTTGCCGGAACGCTGGCCTTTGCCAACGGCTCCATACAGCTCTTCACCAGCTTTCTGAAAAGCGCCTGCAAAGAAGGCGATATTCTGCTGACGGGAAAAAGCTTTTACCACGCCTTCAGCCCGCCGCCTTACAATACACGGGTCAGCCTTGTTTCTGTCGATACGCAGCACGACAATGATTATAAATTAACAGCAACGGATATTTTAAACTGGATAGACCAGAACCCGGATCTGACCCCACGGGGCATTCTTATCAGCAACCCCACACCCATCGGGGCTCTGTATACCGAAGCAGAGCTCAAGGATCTGGCAGAGTGCATTATACGCCACAATCTTATTGTCTATCTGGATGCCGTCTATAAGGGCACTGAGTATAACGGCCAGAAACACCCCAGTCTGGCGGCATTGCCGGATATGGACAAACATGTTGTAACGGTAACCAGCCCTTCGAAAACGCTCGGCTGCGCTAATCTTAGAATAGGCTGGGCTTGTGGCCCCAAATCTATTATTGATAAAATGATCAAGGTCACCGTCGACAGCGTTACGACCATTTGCCAACTTAATCAGATTGGTGCGGCCGAGGCTTTAAGCACACCCCGTTCCTACTGCATCAAGAACGCAAAGGAAGCTCAAAAAAGGGCATTGCTTATTGCTGATCTGACCGAGAAACTAAATGCAAAACTGCGCCGGACCTATCATACGCCCGATCATCTACCCTTTATTAAAACAGAGGTTATTCCCAAATGCGGTTATTCAATCATGTTGAATTTCCCGGGTTTAAAAGGGCTTCGCTATGCAGAGAATGAAACCATCAAAGACGATCTGGATCTGACCGCCTATCTTTTAAATTACGGCGTTGGCGTATCGCCTTGTTATTCTACTGGCTTCCGCGAGAGTTGCTGCGTCAGGCTGGCTTTTGCTGAAATTGGCCAGCCCCATGCCCGTACTGCCACCAATAGCCTTGAAATCCAAGAGAATTTAAAAACTTTACTGGATATCGCTGCGCCCGGTCAGCCTGAGCTCTGGCCACAGGTTGCAAAACTGCTTAATCTTGATGAAAACGAGGCCCAGACAGAACATGCCGTCGATCAAGCTTTTGCGGCGACCCGTCAGGTTATTATTGCCGCCTTCGAAGATCGAATTTTTCGGGCTCTTAATGATCTATTGGGATTTAATGCGCTGGATAAAGCGGTGAAATGCAGTGCCTGATCATACCATTGCCCGCATCGTTGAAATTGAAAAGCTTTTAAACACCCATATCAAAGATCAGGGGGCTGCGCCCTGCCCGACATTAAACAGCCTTTTTACCGAATTAACCAGTTTAGTGGTTGCTCCTGATATTATCCCGCAACAGGATAAAATTCTCTCTGCCCTTCAAGTAAATCATAATGATACCCTTATCTCGTTACGGCGTCTCTGCGCTTTGGGTGAAATTGCACTTGAAAAATCTGCGCTGGATTACATCATATCTAGCCCGGTTTTGAACCAGCCGGCGCCGGAAAACTGCATAGATAAAATGCACCATTTTCAAGACGGCCTTAGTCCCGTTTATCCCTATCAATGGGGTGAAACGCAGGCACGACTGCAAAAGATGCTTTTAGCCGGACCAAACACCCCGCAACAAAATCAAACGGTACTTTTTTATGGCTTCACAGGTCTGGCGCTAAGCCAGCTATTCTGGATCTGGAATAGTGAGCTAAATGAGCAGAACCTAAAAATTCTAGCTGTGGATCCTGACCCTATACAGGCCGAAGCCGGAAAGAGGTTTGTCAGCGCCCTCGTCAACAATGGTTTTATTACAGCCGATGCAATTGAAATAAAACTGGCGTCTTCTACAGACCTGCAAAAAGAAATCGCGGATAGAAACATAAAAATCGCCTGCCTGACCGGAATGAAAAGCGGGTCTGAAAAAGGATTTGTTTTTAAATATCTACAAGAAACATCCCTAAATACGCTATGTATGACCTACCCCGATGGGCTGGTACGGTTATTATATCAACCCTTTGATATTGAAGATGGACTTCACCCCCAATGGCAACCACAAAGCTGCCTGTTACCAAACCATGCGGATCGTCCGGCTTTGCCGGTTTCTCAAACCCTTCAGCCTGAAAAGACAGAAAGTCTATGGCTATCCTCTTATATCTTTAGAAAACGCGCATAGCTTTATGCCATAAACATTTCTCAATATATTGTAACTATTCTTTATGTGTTCTCGAATGGTATATTAATATGACACTATAAGGATGTTTATTTTGAATATTAAAGTTAAGAAAAAGTGGTTTGTTCTCACTGCTTTTGCGCTTGCTATTCTGGGCGCCCTGATGTTCTTACCGATTGAATCCTATACAAAGGTAACGCTCGACTGGGTTGAAGGCTTGGGATATTGGGGATATTTCGTTTTCTTTTTAATTTATGTTCTGTTTACGGTTTTGTTTCTTCCCGGGTTTATTCTGACAGTTGGTGCTGGCGCTATATTTAATCTGTGGGGTGGTTTTATTACTGTATCACTTGCCAGCACCATGGGCGCCAGTCTGGCTTTTTTGATCGGTCGCTTTTTTGCCCGCCGCGCCATCGAGAAAAAAATCGCAGACAGTCGAAAATTCACCGCAATCGACAACGCAGTGGGAAGAGAAGGCTGGAAAATCGTTTTTCTAACACGGCTCAGCCCTGTTTTTCCATTTAATTTGCTAAACTATGCCTACGGCCTGACAAGGGTAAAATTCAGCCATTACGTTCTATCCTCATGGGTCGGCATGATGCCCGGCACACTTCTATATGTTTATATTGGCGCCGTAGCAGGAGATATCGCAAGACTGGCGCTGGCTGAACAACCTGAAACTGATGCCCTGCAAATGGCCTTCCGGATTATCGGTTTAATCGCAACCATCATCGTGACCCTCTATGTCACCCGTATCGCCCGCAATGCCTTACGCGAAGAAATGCCCAAAACCGATCAATAAAAAATGGTTTTTGCCCGATGCGATGCTTGTGATGTAAAGGCATCCTCCAGCCCCCGATGCCACAGCACCTGATCAAACCAAAAGGCGGTTCTCTGTGTATCCCCTTGCTTTATTGCGATCTGCACCATTTTCTCAACAGCACATATGACGGCAGCACGGATCTCGACCTCCTGCGGATCACCCTGTTCAAAAAGATGCCCGCTGGCAATTTTACCGGACAGATCATCGCTATAGGACAATACCCCGTCAAGATGTAGCACATGCGGCACCTGATTATCAGCAAATATGGTCACCTGATCCATATCCGTAAAAAGCGTTCCGCCATAGGACAGATGCATATCGGCGGCAAGTATTTGCGCCCGCTTCAAAAATGGAACTTCATGCCCTTTGTAAACAGAAAAATCTGCGAAATTTTCCCAGCGTGAGACAGCATCGACAAGCCCCATTGCCGAAATGCCCGTTTTCTCGAGCAGCGTTGGAACAGACCCGTTATACTCTTTGTTCAAATGGTCAATTGTGATCTGGATACTCCAGACAAATAGCGCCATTAATTGCTCTATATCCGGATCACTAATATCCTGATAAAAAACCTTCGCACAATCTTCAGGATTCAAACCTGCCAGAACTGTAATCTGATCCCAGAATTTATATTCAAAAGCTTCTTTCAAACAGGACGCGACCAAGGCATAGCCCGACAAACCGTCATGCGGTTTAATAGACTCAAAATATCCGGAGCCAAAATTAATTGAATCGAGCACCAATACATATAAAGCTGTGCGGGTCGGATTTTTGCGGTCGATCAAATGCCAGTCATCTGTCATCTCCGGTATTTCCGGTGGATACAGATTTATAATCTGGTTGGTATAATCCTCGATAACCTCATCATTCAGGCGCACATCCTGTGCCTGCTTCATGACAAGTGCTGTCTTTTGCCGGATCTCTTCAAAGATAGAGGGATATGATTGTCTTACCGCTGTCTGTTTCATGGCAAGGGTTTACGATGCTACGTGGATTCTGTCAATACAGACATTTCTCTCAGAAAATATGTTCTTGATTTGTTCTTATGATGCGATTATCATTTTCTGACGAGACGATTCTTCTGCCAAGGATAAAAACAATGAAAACGCAGGGTTTTACGCCGGGTAATGTACTCGAATATCTATTTCTGGATCTGAACAGCTATTTTGCCAGTGTTGAACAACAGGAAAATCCCGCGCTGCGCGGGCGACCAGTCGCTGTGGTACCGATGATGACCGATGCGACCTGCGCCATCGCGGCAAGCTATGAGGCCAAAGCCTTTGGCATCAAAACCGGTACAAAAATCTATGATGCAAAAAAGCTCTGCCCGCAATTAACGCTGGTTCTTGCCCGCCATGATCTTTATGTCGACTACCATCACCGTATTTTTGAGGCGGTTGCCGAACATATTCCGATCGAGAAAACCTGTTCTGTTGATGAGGTTCTTTGCCGGCTTTTGCAAAAAGACCGCACGCCCGAGCGCGCAAGCAGTGTTGCCCGCCATTTAAAGGACATCCTCATTCAGACCATTGGTCCGGCGATTAAATGTTCCATCGGCATTGCCCCGACGGGCTTTCTTGCCAAGACCGCATCAAATATGCAAAAACCGGACGGCTTGACAATTCTACAGCCCGGACAACTCAAAGACCCGATTTGCCGGTTAAAACTAACGGATCTAACCGGTATTAACCGCAATATGGAGCGGCGATTGAATCAGGCCGGTATTTTTACGGTCGAACAATTCTGGAACATAGCGCCAAAACACGCCCGACAAATCTGGGGTGGTGTCGGTGGTGAGCGTTTCTGGTATAAGCTCCACGGCTATGAAATCCCGGATATTAAAACCAAAAAGCGCGTGATTGGCCACAGCCGGATGCTTGACCCTGCACTACGCCCGCCTGACCGTGCCAGAGAAATCAGCCGCCAGTTAACCTACAAGGCCGCAACCCGCCTGCGCCGTTATGAGATGTTCTGTGGCCGTCTGGGACTGTCCGTGCGTACCCCCGATTACCGCCGCTGGGGCGGCGAAAGCAGTTTTGCGGCAACACAAGACAGTTTTAAAATGCTCGAGCGGTTGGATACGCTTTGGCAGCGGATGCTGCTTGAATTAAAGCCGCAAAGCCTGTTAAAGGTCTCTATCAACCTTGTCGATCTTGAAGATGCCGCCCAGGTCACGCCTGATTTACTGGAAGACTACCTGCCCGGCCTTAATATCGCCACGCCACAGAATAACAGGCTGTGTCAGACCATAGACCAGATTAATCAAAAGCTGGGCGCCAATACGGTCACCATCGGTATGCCACCAAAAACACGCGCCGGTTTTGTCGGCACCAAAATTGCCTTTAACCGCATCCCCACGCGTGAAGAATTTTTTGAATAAAGACATAGCGTTGATCCAGATCAGTTGGTCGTATAGACTAATTGAAAAAATGGATTTAACGTGACCACAACAGCAAAAAAATCTTCCGGTAGCCTTGGCAAACTGCGTTGTGAAACGCTGGATAAAATAGAATCCTTACTGGCACATCGTAAAGAGGACGATACGATCCGTGGGCTTTATTCAGCCGGACAGTTGCCAAAAATCCGCACGCATTTACAATCCCTTGCCGATTGGCTGACTGAACACCCGCCTGCTTTCTTACAACAGGCAGACACGGATGATTCCGCCTGCCGCTTTAATGAACACACCATTCTTTGCATCGCCTATATAGATCATATTGTATCAGACACAAACCTGAAACCGGCCGCAGTTCTCAGCCATTTTTTTAACGGGCATTTACAGGATCAATATTCCCATCTGCATATTCTGCCGTTTTTTCCAGCACCTGTGACCCATGAAACATTGCAAGGTCCGGCAAAACGTGCCGATGGCGGTTTCGAAGCAATGAATTATAAACTTGATCCGCTATATGGCCACCCTGAAGACCTGTTAGACACAAAAGCCGGTCTGATGTTCGATTTTGTTTTAAACCACCTTTCCACCAAAGGTGAGCTGTTTAATAATTTCCTTGAAGATGTAGCTGGCTATGAAGATTTCTTTGTGACCATCCCCGAAAGCAAATTGCCAGAGCTTGACCTTACACCGGTCTTTCAGCCACGGGCGCATCATCCGGTTGTTCCCTATACAAATAGCAAAGGGCAAACCAAATATGTCTGGTGTACTTTCAGCGAAACACAGGCTGACCTGAATATCAAAAACCCCGATGTGTTCTGCCTGCTTATGGAGGCTCTGGTCAAAGACTTTATCGGTCAGGGCGCCAGCTGGATCCGGCTTGATGCCATTGGCTATCTGGTGAAAATGCTGGGCATAGAAAAACACGAGGCTTTGACCGATTGCTTTGGCATCGAAGAAACGCATCATGTTTTAAAAGCCATGCGGTTATTCCTGTCTGACATTGCCCCGTCTGCAACACTGGTGCCCGAAGTCAATGCCACAGAAGATATCATCAAAACTTATTACGGTACCAATAATGATGAAGGTCATCTGGTGTATGAGTTTCCTTCTGCGCCTTTGTCTTTATATACCATCTACCGCGAAGATGCAGGGGCAATAATGGATTGGGCAAAATTACGGGCAGATGCACCCGATCAGATCGGCCTTGCTTTTACCAATTCTCATGATGGTATAGGCCTGTTACCGATGGCAGATGTGCCGCCCCTGCCCGATCAGACAAATGCTGTCGATTTTCTGATTGAACAGATCGAACAGCGCGGCGGTGCTATTAATTACAAAAGTAAAATTATAAATGGCCAAACAGCGCAGCTACCCTATGAAGGCTGCATAACCTGGCTACAAGCAATCCTAACCCCTGCTGAATTTTCAGCCTTGCAACAGGATGCGTTATCAACGGATGAAATCACACTGATCGTAAACCGGTTTATGGCCTCGCAATCTTTCATTTATGCAGCGCCGCATTGTGTTCCGGCAGATTATCTAGGCGTTACCACCGGGCTTTTAAACGATGAGACCTTGGTTAAAACCAGCAACCATCCACGTGATAAAAACCGCGGCCTGATCGATGCGGAAGCCTTTGAAAAATCGCTACGCCAGCCGCAATCAAATTATGAACAACTGCGCCATGACATTTTCATCCGTAAACAAGCGATGATCAAAGCCCGCCAAACATCTACTGCTTTTAGCCCCTATGCAGACTGCTCTGTTGATGTCATCAAAACAGAAAATCATGATGTTAATAGCTTTCCTGTATATTCTGTTCTGCGCATGACAACCGATCATAAAGAAAAAGTTCTGGCTCTGACTAATTGCACAGGAAGGCTCCAGAAGGTTGATTTTACAAGCACAGAATTTGAGCAGATAAAAAGCGGCTTCGATCTGATCAGCGGTCAAAAAATAGACCTGTCCGATATGACCCTGTCACCTTATCAGGTCTGCTGGCTACAGTTCTAAATAAACTTACGAATGTAAATTAAAATACATAAAGCGCCAATCTGGAGGACAGTGCCATTACCAAAACAGTTGCTATCATTGGCGGGGGACCGGCAGGGTTAATCGCAGCCGAAATCCTCTCTGCACAGAATTTCACTGTTACGGTTTATGAACGTAAGCCGACAATGGGACGAAAATTCCTCATGGCTGGCCGCGGCGGGCTTAATTTGACCCATTCCGAAGACCTGTCTTTATTCATCAAGAAATACACTGACAGGGCCGGTATTCTGGCGCCGATAATATATGAATTTTCACCACAGAATTTACGTGAATGGTGTGAGGGGCTGGGGGAAAAAACCTTTATTGGCTCAAGCGGCCGGATCTTTCCCGAAAGCTTTAAAGCCTCCCCGCTTTTAAAAGCCTGGATCAAGCGTTTAAAAAATCAGGGCGTTAATTTTCTCTATCGTTATGACTGGCAAGGCTGGGACCAGAACAATCTGCTTTTTGATACGCCAGAAGGCAGCGTAACAATAGAAACAGATGCGGTTCTTCTGGCTTTGGGCGGTGCCTCATGGCCACGATTAGGATCTGATGGTTCCTGGGTCCCTTTATTGAAAAAAAAAGGCATCGATATCGCGCCGCTAGAACCTGCCAATTGCGGTTTTCTCTGTGAATGGTCAGAAATGTTCTGTAACCGTTTCGCAGGTCAGCCCGTAAAACCTGTCATAGCCCGGGTCAAAGACTTGGAGCTTCAAGGCGAGATCATGATCACGGCCAAAGGCGTTGAAGGCGGCGCTGTCTATGCCCTCTCATCCCGATTACGGCAGCAAATCAACGAGTCTGGTACAGCCAGATTGCATCTTGATCTGAAACCAGATTTAACGTTGGAGATTATAAAAGACCGCTTGCTCAAACCGCGTGGCAGTAAATCTTTATCCAGTTATCTGGCAAAGACATTAAATCTGTCGCCTGTCGCCATTGGCCTGTTAATGGAAAATCCTGAACGTAAAAATCTTAATCATTATTCACCGGAACAGCTTGGCCGGTTGATCAAAAATCACACCATAACGTTACATAGCCCCTACCCGATCGATCGTGCCATTTCGACAGCAGGTGGCGTAAAATTCAGTGATTTGGATGACAATCTAATGCTTACCGATCAACCCGGTATCTTCATTGCCGGAGAAATGCTCGACTGGGAAGCGCCGACAGGCGGCTATCTATTACAAGCCAGCTTTGCCACCGGTGTCAGGGCAGCGCAGGGGATAGCCCTGTGGCTGACAAAATAAACAGAAAATGACCAGCTTTGAACTATAAGGCATTAGCGTTTTAAGCTATTATTTTCATGGTATACATAGCTTTGCTTAACTTCAGGCGGCGCATTAAATTGTAGTTGATCCGCAATTTCCTGTGCTGATTTCCCTCTGAAAAACCAATAAGCAATTGGTGGAACTCCGGTTTTATTCGGTTTACCTATTTTTAATATGAGATCAGGTTTCACCGAATATTTATCTCGTAATATCTCTTCGACATCCTTTTTGAGTTTTTCGATTTTATCAGCATGCCGGTTTATATATCCTGCCCACCACTGCTGTTCGGCCCGACCGACTTCACCTGATAACTTTTCAAGGTTA
>Ga0136589_1000486_pt1 | contig 19934 bp, 7 predicted proteins | sample AntRauMFilla3764_FD_104640 | JGI IMG/M metagenome (GOLD analysis project Ga0136589, IMG submission 104640) | Saline lake microbial communities from Rauer Islands, Antarctica - Metagenome Filla 3 #764 | ecosystem: Environmental > Aquatic > Non-marine Saline and Alkaline > Saline | place...
AACTCAGCCGGCATCGACCATCGGGTGACGCCGGCAACTCAGCCGGCATCGACCATCGGGTGACGCCGGCAACTCAGCCGGCATCGACCATCGGGTGACGCCGGCAACTCAGCCGGCATCGACACTGCTGGCCCGACCGAGGACCCGGACGGCAACCGCGCCGAAGACGAGGTTCAGTCCGACGAGTATCGACACGGCGGGGACGAGCGTGTCGTAGATGCCGCCAAAGCGGGTCACCTCGAGCACGGTCAGGACGTCCTCGCCGAGCACGAGCGCGCGAATCGCGTCGACGCCGTACGTGATGGGGTTGAGGCGGGCGAGCCACTCGATATCCGCCGCGACCGGGATAAACGCCGGCGAGAGGAACAGGAGTGGGAACATGAACAGCATCGACGCCGCGTTGATGGCTTCCTCGTCGCGGACGAGCACGCCGAGGATGTTCGCGACGGACATGAACAGCAGGCCGACGAGGAGGCTGACGCCGGCGATACCGACCACGCCGGCCACACCGGTCTCGACGGAGGCCCCCAGTCCCACGGCCAGCGCGAGGACGAGAAGCACCTGTACGAGGATACGCAGCAGGTCGGCGGCGGCCTTCCCCAGCAGGACGGCGGTCCACCCCATCGGCGTGACGGTGACCTTCTCGAACATCCCGCTCTGTAGGTCCTTGACAATCCCGACGCCCGAGGTAAAGGCAGAGCCCATCGTCGCCTGCATGAACACCGCGGGCACCAGATACGTGAGGTAGTCCACGTCGCCGTAGCCGGCCGACTGGAGCGCGAGTTCGCCCACATCGCCAAAGACGGCCGAGAACAACAGCAGCGAGAAGACGCCGACGACGATCTCGAGGAAGAAGGCGGTCGGGTTGCGCACCGCCTTCCGCGACCAGCGCCTGAAGTTGACCCACACGTCCCGGGAGAGCCCGTTACCCGCCGGCGTCGGGCGCTCGGTCGCGGCGCTCATCGAGCCGCCCCAGAAGTAGCCGCCATCGACTGTGTGGCCTCGGTATCGAGCCCCTCAGTACCTTCGTCGGCAATAGTCAGGAAGACGTCGTCGAGCGTGGCCTCCTCGACGTCGAAGCCCGTCACCGAGACGCCGGCGTCCCGGAGCGCCACGAGGAGGTCCGGACCGTGGTCGCCAGGCGCGGACGTGGCGACAGTGAGTCCGTCGGCGGTGGTGTCGAGCGTCGCCTCGTCGGTGAGCAGGCCGCTCTGGCGGGCGACCCGGGCGGCCGACTGGACGGCCTGCTCGCCGCCAGCGACGTCGATAGTGAGTCGGGTCCCGCCGACGCGGCGTTTCAGCGCCGTCGGCGAGTCGTCGGCGACGAGTTCGCCCTCGCGGATGACCGCCAGTCGGTCACACAAAGCGTCGGCCTCCTCCAGATACTGCGTCGTGAGGAAGATGGTCGTCCCGGCGTCGTTGATGCGCTCGAAGTAGTCCCACAGGCGGTTGCGGGCCTTCGGGTCCAGCCCGGTGGTCGGTTCGTCCAGAAAGACGAGCGCCGGGTCGTGGACGAGCGCCATCGCGGCGTCGAGGCGTTTCTGCATCCCGCCGGAGAAGTTGCCGGCGGGGGTGTCGGCCACGTCGGCGAGGTCGACGAGGTCGAGCAGTTCGTCGATGCGGTCGCCGCCGGTCACCCCGTAGGCTTCACAGGCGAACTGGAGGTTCTCGCGGGCCGTTAGCTCGGTGTCGACACTGATATGCTGGGCCATATAGCCGACGGTTCCGCGGACGGCAGAGCGCTCGTCGACGACGTCGTACCCGTTGATTCGCGCCGTCCCGCCGGTCGGGGCGAGCAGCGTCGAGAGCAGCTTGATACTGGTCGTCTTGCCCGCGCCGTTGGGCCCGAGAAAGCCGAAGAACTCCCCGCGGGGGATGGTGAGCGAGACGTTCCGTACCGCTTCGGTGCCGTCCGAGTAGGTCAGTGCGAGTCCGTCGGCGTCGACCGCCGGCGGCCCCTCGCTGTCCTGCGCCGTGTCCTGGTGTGTTGCATTCGAAGGCATCACCGTATACGAACGCGGATACGGCCGAGTAGCTGCTGTAGGGTATAGAAGTGGGGTTTATATACCGGGCTCGCGGGCCACTGTACATGCGAGAGATTCGGGCCACGGCCGGCATCGACCCCGAGGCCGCGCCGGCCTTCTTCGACCTGCTGGCGAACTCCCCGGACATCGAGGAGGCGCGGGTGCTGGAGGTGAACACGACGGTCGACGGCATCGAGACGTTTCTGTTCGCCATCGACGGGGACACCGAGGCGTTCGCCGCGGGCGCCGCCGAGACGCCCGGCGTCGAGTCCGTCGAGGTGGCCGACTACGACGAGGGGCCGAGTTACGCCCTGCTGGTGATGCGCCCCCTCGAAACGTCGCTGTTCGACGCGCTGCATCAGGCGGACCCCCTGTCGGGGTTCGTCTTCCGGACGCCGATGATATATCGCGACGGGGCCATGCACGGCCGCGTCGTCGGCGACCCCGAGGCGCTACAGCGCGCCTTCGCGGATATGCCCGAGGTCTTCGACATCCGGGTCGAGGAAATCGGGCGGTTCCGCGGTGCGCTCGACGAACCGGCGACCACACTCTCCGAGCGCCAGCGGGAGGCCGTCGACGCCGCCCTCGAACTGGGGTACTACGAACAGCCCCGAGCGGCGACCCAGGCCGACGTGGCGGCCGCACTGGACTGTTCGCCACAGACCGCCGGTACGCACCTCCGAAAGGCCGAGTCGAAGGTCATGCAGGCCGTGCTGGCGGAGTTCTGAACGGCCCGACGCGACGAGACGACCTGTCTGGTCACCGAGGGACACGGCGGCGGTAACGACGGAGCTCGTCTGTCAGTAACCCCGACACTCGCCCGAGTCGAGGTCGCCGTGGTCGGCGTAGGTGAGTGCCCCGGCCGTCCGGGCGGTCGAGCGACTGGGTGTCGGCGGTCGGTGTCGTGTTCGACTGCATAGTCGACTGAACGACACACGGCACCGTGGCTCGTCTGCCGCAGTTCGCTGGCGGTTTATATCCGCGGCGAGCCGGGAGCGACGTGGCGGTGTTTCACGTGTGAAACAGTGTTTCATCGGTGGCTATATATCGAATTATGCGCAGGAAGCTGTATGCAACCCTTCGTTAGCGGTGCTGGCTCGCTGCCACAGCGGGTCGTCAGGGTGGTGGGTAGCGGTGAAATGGGAGCGTCTCCGGCGACCTGCGTGCAATCGCGGCGGACGGCCAGCGGTCGGCAGGCCACGAGCGGTGCGGTGGCGGGTGTTCGATGAGCAAAGCGACAGCCAGTCGGCGGACAGCACTGCTCGTCGGTGTCGTAGTCTGTGTGGCCATCTCCGGGGTTGCGGTCGTCCCGACGAGCGGGGCGGCGACCGTCGAGGCGACCGGTTCGAGCGGCTACGTCGTTTCGGGTGGGAATCTCCTGATAAGCAGCGAGGAGACGTTCGGGTTCTCCAAGTACGACGGCTCACTTGGAAACGGTGATACGTTCTCGCGGACAGTCGAGGCGGACACCTCGACCGACACGTTGACCTTTACCAACTGGCGTATCGACGAGTTCGACGACCCGAATTTCGGCGTCAATCTGCAGGACGATGGTTCGACATCGACAATTACCGACCCGAACGGTGATAGCTTCCAGTTCGTGTCGTTCACCACAGAGGTGTTCTGTGGAACGACCTGGTCTTTCGACGTCGTCGGCTACGAAGACGGGAGTCCCGTAGCCGGGGCATCAAAGTCCTTCTTACTCAGCGACTCTGCTGGGGTGACAACGCGGTCTGTCGGCTTCGGTTCCGTCGACGAGGTCCGCTTCGAGAACTTCAACTCGGACAACACGGTACAGTGTCTGAAGATAGACGATATCGTCGTCGACGCGCCGGTCTCCGGGAACGGCGCGCCGCAGTTTGCGAACCTCGATGCGTCGGTCACCTACGAGGAAGACGGGACGCCGGTCGTCCTCGACAGCGACGCGACGGTTTCGGACACGGAACTCGACGCGGCGGGTGACTACGCGGGGAGCGCGCTCACCGTCGCACGTGCCGGAGGCGCCGACGCCGACGACAGCTTCGGTTTCGATACGAGCGCGGGCACGTTCGCCGTCTCCGGGTCGGAGCTGACGAGCGGCGGCAGCGCTTTCGCGACCTACAGCCAGAGCGGCGGGACGCTGACCGTCGATTTCACCTCCAGTGAGACGACGGCCACGCCGGCACTGGTCGACGACGTGTTGCAGGCCGTCACCTACGAGACCGCCACGCGGCCGGACACACTCGGCTACGATGTCACAGCCAGTTTCACCGACGGTGACCCGGACGGGTCGCTCACCACGAGTGAGACTGTGGCCGTGACGTACGACCCGGCACTCGACCCGATTACGGCGCAGACCACCTTCGACTTTTCCGGCCTCAGCTCGGAGCTGTCGGACCTTGAGAAGATAGATGGTCGGATTTTCCAGGAAGTGTTGTTCTACGGCTTCCAGTTCGGAGACGCGACCGAGAACAGCGAAGTCCCGTCGAACGAGTTCCAGTTCAACGAGGGAGAGGGGTCAGCGGACCCGGCGACGACGGGCGTTCGCTTCGAGACCGACGAGGTATTCCGGTTAGACTCCATCGACATCGACAACTACGATACCAACGACCCGCAGGACGTGACGGTACACGGCTACCGTGACGGGGCACGGGTGGGGAGCGTCAGTTACAGCTTCTCGGCAGCGAGTGGGTACCAGACCAAAGACGTAGACGCGGACGACACGACGTTCGAAGAGGTCGACGAGATTCGGTTCACCTCGAGTGTGAGCGACCAGGTCGCTATCGACAACGTCGTCCTCGACCAGAGCAACGTCGCGCCCTCAATCGACCTCGATACGGGCGCGGGCGGCACCGGTTCGTCGGTCACGTTCAGCGAGACCGACGACCAGGGGACCGCGACCACCGACGGCGTGGCCGTCATCGGCCCGGTCGCGCTGACCGACAGCGACGGGACCGTCGAGTCGGTCACGGTGACACTCGACAATCCGCAGGGCGACGCGGGTGAGGGACTCGCACTCGACACGGGCAGTCCCGCCTCGTCCCTCGGGGTCTCGACCAGCACGAACCAGATTACCATTACGCGCAACACGGCGACCACCGCCGAGCTCGAAGCCGCCGTCGAAGCTATCCGCTTCCAGAACAACGACGATGCGCCCGACACCACCGACCGAACCGTGACCGTGACGGCGACCGACGACGCCGGGGGGACCGCGAGTGCGACGGCCACGGTGGCCGTCCAGCCCGGCAACGACGGCCCGTCGGTAACCGCTCCCGGTGGGACGCTCGAACCCACAGAGGACGTCGCGTTCGACCTGACTGGCGCGAACGAGATACAGGTGGCAGACCCCGACGACGGTGGCGGTCTCATGACGCTGACGCTCACCGCTCAGAACGGCACGCTCGCCGTCGGCTCGACGACCGGGCTCGCCGTCGTCGGCGGGAGCAACGGCGCGAGTTCGCTCACCGTCAGCGGGACTGAGTCGGACCTGAACAGCGCGCTAGCCACGCTCGACTACCAGGGCGACACCGACTACTTCGGGACCGACACCGTGACTGCGACTATCTCCGACGAAGGCAACACCGGCACCGACCCCGGGCTGACCGGCGACGACAGCAGCGAGGTCGCCACCGCGACCGTCTCGCTGGACGTCCAGCCCGTCCCGGACGCGCCCACCATTTCGGCCATCCCGGACCAGACGACCGACGAGGACCAGTCCCTGAGCGGCGTCGCGTTCACCGTCGACGACGCCGAGACGGCCGCAGGGAGTCTCACACTCTCGTTCAGTTCGGATACCCCCTCGCTTATCGAGTCACACACCTTCGGCGGGAGCGGGACCGACCGCACGCTCGATATCGTCCCGGCAGCGAACGAGTTCGGGAGCACCGTCGTCACGGTCGAGGTCAGCGACGGCTCGCTGACCGCTCAGGAAGACTTCCTCCTGACGATAGACTCGGTCAACGACCGCCCGACGATAACCGCAGTGAGCGACCTGACGGTCGACGAGGACAGCGACGTCGCCCCAGCCAGTTTTCAGGTCGACGACGTCGAGACGGCGGCGGGCGCGCTGACCGTCGGGGCGAGTTCGGACACGCAGGCGCTGGTGCCGGACGGTAATCTGGCGGTCGACGGCACCGGCACCGACCGGACCCTCGACATCACGCTCGCGCCGGACGCCACGGGGACGGCCACGATAACCCTCGACGCCGACGACGGCGGGCTCTCGGGGAGCGAGTCGTTCACGCTGACCGTCACGCCAATCAACGACCCGCCAGCGATTACGAACGCGCCCGCGACAGCCGTCGACGAGGACTCGGCGTACAGCTACACGCCGGCCGTCACCGACGGCGGGGGGGCGACCGACACGGTCGGACCGTTCAGTATCGCCGTCAGCAACCTCAACGACGCGCCGACGGTAACGGGGACGCCGGGGACGGCGACCGAGAACGTCGCCTACTCGTTTTCGCCGACGGCGACCGACGTCGACGCGGGTGATTCGGTGACGCTCACCGCCAGCGGCGTGCCCTCGTGGGCGACGTTCGACGCGGCGACTGGCGAGCTGTCCGGGACGCCCGGCGACGACGACGTCGGAACGACCGCCGGTATCGAGATCAGGGCCACGGACGACGCGGGAGCGACGACCACGCTCGGCCCGTTCGCCATTACCGTCGTCGGCGGAAACGACGCGCCGACTATCGACCTCGGTCCGAACCAGACGATCACGAACGACACGAGCGAGCAGACGGTCACCGACTTCGCCACCGGCTTCGCGCCCGGCGGTGGCCCCGACGAGGCCGGACAGGGCGTCGCGGCGTTCGTCGTCACCGTCGAGCGCGACCCGGCGGGCGTCCTCGACAGCGTCGCCGTCACGGACACCGACGGCGACGACGACGGCACGCTGACCTACGCCGCAAACGACGGCGTCGAGGGGACCGCCACTGTCGCCGTGCGGGTGCGAGACGACGGCGGCACCGCGAACGGCGGGACCGACACGAGCGGCGTGGAACGGTTCGACATCACCGTCGACACGCGCGCACCGGCGGTGACGGGCGCACGGACCGACCAACGGACACTCACGCTCCGGGCCGACGAGGCGCTCTCGACGGCCTCCGAGGACGTTCCGGGCGGCGGCGACTTCACCGTCACTGCGGGCGGCCAGTCCATCGCCGTCACCGGCGTCGCGGTCGACGGTCGGAACCTCAGCCTGACGCTCGCCGACGATATCGCAGCCGAGGACACGGTCACCCTGAGCTACGCACCCGGACACAGGGTCCCCGAGGACGCCGGCGGGAACCGCGTCGCCAGCGTCACCGACCTGTCGGTGGCTAACACCGTTCCCGACGCGGTCGACGACGCCTACACCGTCTCGGAGGACGAGACACTCGCCGTCGGCGCCGACCTCGGTGTCGTCGCCAACGACACCGACGACGGCGACAGCCTCACCGCGACCGTCGTGACCAACACGTCGAACGGGCGGCTCACGCTGGCTGCCAACGGCTCCTTCGAGTACCGGCCCGAGCGGGACTACAACGGCGCGGACGCGTTCGTCTACGAACTGCGTGACGGCGACGGCAACACCGACAGGGCCGTAGTCAACATCACGATACTACCTGTCCGTGACGGTGGCGGCGGTGGCGGCGGTGGCGGCGGTGGCGGCGGTGGCGAGGACTCGGGCACGGAAGTCACCGTCGCGGAGCGGTCGGACGAAAGCAACACCGCGGACGTCACCGTGTCGGACGCGAAGGCCGGTGAGTCCGTCCAGATTCCACTGGCCGACGACGACGCGGGCGGCCTCGTGGCCGGAACCGACGGCGACCAGGGCAACATCGACGTCCCGAGCATCGAGCTGACGGTCGAGCGCGACAGCGACTTCGAACTGTCCGTCTCGACGAGTGAAATTCGAGCCGGGAGGCCGGACGCGACCGAGGGTGCCGAACGCGGCGTCTCGAGACCGTCCGACAGGGACCGCGAGTTCGCCGGAGCGAGCGGTGCGACACCGCTCGGGCGCGTGACGGTCGACCACAGTATCGACGACGCCGACATCGGCGAGGTGGCCTTCACGTTCCGGCTGAGAAAGTCCTACCTCCGTGCGAACGCCGTCGACCCGTCGTCCGTGTCGCTGTACCGCGACGAGACCACGCGCTGGAACCGGCTGCCGACGAGCATCGTCGGCGAGACCGACACGCACTACGTCTTCCGGGCGACCTCACCCGGCCTCTCGGTCTTTACCATCGGGACGAACGCGTCGACGGTGTCGGTGACCGACGCGACGCTCCGGACAGCGACGGTCGACGCCGGCCAGTCGACGGCTGTCGACGTGACGCTCACCAACCGCGGCACGGTCGAGCGGCGCTACGGGGTCGAACTCACCGCCGACGGGAGCGTCGTCGCCAGCGAGTCCGTCGCTGTGGCCGCCGGGGCGAACCGGACCGTGACGCTCTCGCCGGCCTTCGACGCGCCGGGCACCTACGCCCTGACCGTCGACGGACGGGCCGTCGGGAACGTGACCGTCCGGGCGCCGTCGACGACGTCCACGTCGACCGAGACGGCGACCGAGACGGCGACCGACGGCAACGGTCCCGGGATGGGTGTGGTCGCGGCGCTGGTCGCAATCGCCCTCGTCGCGCTCCGGACCCGACGGCGTCCCGGGCAGTGAGTCGCCCGTCTACGCCACTCGCTCGGCCCGGTCGCGGTAGCGCTCGAAGAGGTCCCGCGCCCACGCGAGGGCGTCGGGATTGTCGGTCGTCGCGATGGCTGCGTGGACGCCGGTCGTGTCGTCGGTGGCGATGAGCACGAGCGTTCCGTCGAGGGCAGCGAAACTGAACGGGAGGCTATCGACGGCGTAGCTCGCGGTCCGGTCCAGTGCGCGGAGTTCGGTCTGGGCCTCGGGATGTTGCTCTGAGATGGCCGCGATGGCGTCCCGCGTGAACACCCACTCGGCGCTGGCGCCGTCGGAGAGAGCCCGTGTCGTCGTCTCGACGACCGAGGGGGACCCGAACGCTCGGGTGAACCCGAACCACGCTCCCCCGCTGTTTTCCTCGACGATGGATTCGAACTGCTGGTCGACGACGTAGGGGGCGTCTGGACTGGCCTCGAGGACGGTCGCGTCGGTGAACAGGTCGACGTGCTCGCGCAGCTCCTGCGCGTCGATCCGGCGCAACAGCGGCAGGAGGTGCCGGGTTCCGTCGACTCTGGCCCGGAACTGCGTGAGGTGGTCCAGCATCGCCGTGCCGAAATTCGTCAGCGAGTATCCCCCGGCGTGCTTTGCCAGCAGTCCGTCGGCCGCCAGTTCCGTCGTCGCCCGATAGGCCGTCGTCCCCGAGCAGTCCGCCCGCTCGGCGATAGTCGAGCGGTCAGTGGGCCCGTCGCGACAGGCGGCCAGAATGGGTGCCCGTCGCAGCAGGCGAACGTCCGCTTCGAGGTCGTCCTCGCCCATGCAGTAGCATCGGGAAGCGTTACTATAACCTTCAGCAATCGAGACGAACTCGTCCGTCGGTGAGAACACGGGACCCGCGGTTCGAATCGCCATCCACCGTCACGGCGACCCCGCAGCTGGGCCGACGAGTACGGGACAGCGACTACAGCGCGTCGAGCGGGTCGGCCTCGCGGGCGTACCCTTGGTAGAGTTGCTCTGCCCACTCACGGGCGTCGGGGTCGTCGGTGGTCGCGGCGACGACGGGCTGGTTGGTCCCGTCGTCGAAGCCGACGACGATGACGACGTCGTCGATGATACCGATGGTAAAGGGGAGGTCGGGATGGGTGAGCAGCGACGTGCCCGGCGCGTTCGCGATAGTCTCGAACGCCTCCGCGGCGGCGTTCTGGTCCGCTTCGAGCGCCAGTGGGGTGCAGATGACCTCCAGGTCCATGTCCTCCGCCGCGTGCTCGACGCCCTGGTCGGTGACCGCCGGGGGACAGCCGGCGACGACCAGCCCGCGAAAGCGCTCGAACGACGCGAAGTGGTCGAGCCACAGCTCGATGGGTTCGTGGGGGTTCTGGGGTGTCGCGGCTGCGACGGTGGCGTCGGCAAAGCGGTGGGTGTTCGCGCGCAACACCGGGCTATCGATGTGGTCGAGCACGGGTTCGAGGTGCCGGGCACCGTCGAGTTCGTCCCGGAATCGCTCGATGCGGTCGAGGGCCGTCACACCGACGCCGGTGAGGCAGTAGCCGCCGTCGACCTGCTCGACGAGGCCCCGCTCTTCGAGGTCGGTCGTCGCCCGGTAGGCCGTCGTCCGGGAGCAATCAGCCCGCTTGGCGATGGTCGAACGGCCGACGGGACCGTCGCGACAGGCCGAAAGCACCGGCGTCCGTTGCAGGAGCTCGGTGTCGCGTTCGAGTGTCGACTGGTTCATACGTCAGTATCGACCGTCTCCGACATAACTTTTCACGAGGGTCACCGGCGCTTCGAGCGCCGGTCAGCCCAGCCGCTCGCCGCGCTCGCAGTGGGCCTCGAAGCGGTCGCGGGCCCACTCGAGGGCCGCGGGGTCGTCGGTCGTCGCGACGGCTTCGAGGGTCCCGCGGTCGGGGTCGAACGCCGTGAGCGCGAGCGTGTCGTCGTAGACGGAGAAGTCGACGGGCACCTCCTCTACGACGTAGACACTGGTGGTGTCGCGGGCCAGAACCCGCTCGTGTAGCGCCCCGTGCTGGCGGACGAGGCGGTCGAGGACTACCTGTGGGAGCGCCCACGCGAACTCGACGCCCGCCTCGATTCGCTCGACGGTTCGTGTGAGAGTTGTCGGTGATCCGAAACTGGACGCGGCACCGTAGATACGCTCGCTGGCGTCGGCGATGGTGGACTCGACGTGTTGCTCGACGGCGTAGGGCGCCCCGGCGTCGGCCGCGACGACCGTCGCGTCCGCGAAGAGATGCGTGTTCGCGCGAAGCTCGGGCGCGTCGATGCAGTCCAGTACCGGTCTGAGGCGTCTGGCGCCGTCGAGTTCCGCCCGCAGGCGCTCGATGCGGCCGAGCACTGTCGTCCCGAGTCCGGTGAGCCGATAGCCGCCCTCGACCTGTTCGAGCAGGCCGCGGGCCGCGAGGTCGGTCGTCGCCCGGTAGGCCGTCGTCCGCGAACAGCCGGCCCGCTCGGCGATGGTCGAGCGACTCGCGGGACCGTCGCGACAGGCGGCCAGCATCGGGGCTCGCTGTAACAGCGTGGTGTCCCGGTCGAGTGCCGACTGGTCCATACCAACTGTATCGGTGGTACGCATCATAACGTTTCAGAAACGACCCATTGTTTCGGCCGTGTAACGTTGTTCATTCGGTGGCTATAACGCCGGAATTACCCACAGTTAGCCGTGAACAGTGCAGTCGCCGCGGGCGGTCGGTTTGGGATGGACAGGCAAGGAGCGCCAGCGGTCACGCGTCAGGCGGGGCGGGGCGTCGGTGAGACTCGATGACTGGAGCCGCCGAGAAACTGCGAGCGGTCACGCTCGCGACGCTCATGGTCACGTCGCTCTTTGCCGTGGTCCCGGGCGTCGCCGCGGCCGCCGGGAACACGGGCGGGAACACCGGCAACGACGGCGGGACCGACCTCGACGGCCCCGGCCCGGCCGGGATGGTCGGCAGCGGCACCGAATCTGACCCCTACGTCATCACCACCGTCGACCAGTTGCAGGCGATGGAACAGGACCTCGACGCCTACTACGTGCTGGGCAACGACATCGACGCCTCGGAGACGGCGGGCTGGAACGAGGGCAGGGGCTTCGACCCGGTTGGAAGCGAGTCGACCGAGTTTACCGGGAACTTCGACGGCCATGGCCACACCATCACTAATCTGACCATCGACCGGCCCACCGCAAGTAACGTCGGACTGTTCGGATACGCGTTTCCCCCATTCGATAGGCGGTCTTCAGAGAACATCGTGAACGTCACGCTCACGAACGTCTCTGTCGTCGGGAACGAGAGCGTCGGCGCGCTCGTCGGAGAGAGTCTTGGGGTCGAGCACCAGCACGTACGCGTTCAGGGGACCGTCACCGGCAACAAGAGTGTCGGCGGCATACTCGGTCGCACTAGGTTAGCCCCGGCTAGCAACGTGAGTGCCGATGTCACCGTCAGTGGACGGACCGTCGTCGGCGGAATCGTCGGCTGGGGCCAACTGCGTCTAGAGCACTCGTCGGTTACCGGTTCGGTCGACGGTGAGACAGCCGTGGGCGGTGCGGTCGGCTACCTCGATGAAGGTGAAACAATCGAAACCGTCAGCTCGACCGCCACGGTCGACGGGAGCACCGAAGTCGGCGGACTGGTCGGCTTACAAGCTGGAGAGATACGGCGCTCCTCGGCGACAGGAACGGTCACTGGCGAGACGGACGTCGGTGGACTCGTCGGCGACGCCAGAGACAATATCGATGACTCGTGGGCTAACGGGACCGTCACTGGTAACACGAACGTCGGTGGGCTCGCCGGACAGGCCTCTGATAACGTAATTCGGTACAGCAATTCCGGGTTCAACTCGTCTGTCCTGCTGTCGAACGTTTCGACCACCGGGAACGTGACCGGCGAGGATGCCGTCGGCGGCCTCGTCGGGGAACTCACTGGGGGAGAGACATTCGGTAGTGGCGAGTGGCGACACGACCGCATCGACAACGCCTCGGCGACTGGTGCAGTCGTTGGCAACACGAATACCGGTGGCCTCGTCGGCGTAATGCGCGCGAGCGAGACGGGTGCGCCTCGCATCCAGGACTCGTGGGCCAACGGCAACATCACAACCACCACCAAGACCATCGCTGAGGCATATCACGTCGGTGGACTGGTCGGCTACGTAGACGCGGGCACTGTCGAGCGTGTCTGGGCGAACGCGACCCTCGATGCCGCAGATCAAGTCGGTGGACTGGTCGGACGTTCCGACGGCACCATCCGGAACGCGTCGTCGGCCACCGACGTGAGGGGCATCTATGACACCGGTGGACTGGTCGGAAACAATAGTGGCACGGTCGTCGACTCGACCGCAAGCACCGTGTTTGGGGCTGGGAGTGTCGGCGGACTGGCCGGTCGTAATTACGGGACCATCAGGCGGTCGTCCGCGACGGGGCCAGTGCTCGGTGGATTCCAGTACGTCGGTGGACTCGTCGGGCGGAATTACGGGACGATAACCGACTCGTGGGCGGTCGGACTGGTCGGCAACACGAACGAGGTCGACTATCGTGGGGACAGTTACGGTGGGGTGATCGGGACCAGCTACGGAGCGACCGAAGACACGCTGTACTGGGACCGTAACGCAACGAATCGGTCGGTCGGCGTCGGCAGTAAAGTAAACGGCGGCACCATCGAGAACGTAACTGGGCTTACGACCGCCGAGATGACCGGGGCGGCAGCCGCCTCGAACATGAGTCGACTCGACTTCACGAACACGTGGGCAACGACGAACCGCTACCCACAGCTCGCCGTCGAGCCCGCCTTCGACGTGACCGTCACCGGAACGAACGAGCCGGTCACCGCTGGCGAGAATCTGACGGTCACCGCTGCGGTCACCAACACCGGCGACGTGGCCGACCGACAGGCGATCTGGCTCACTGACACCGGCTTCACCGACACTGAGCAGGACTCGGTCGACGTCGTCTTGGAGACCGGCCAGTCGACGACGATCTCGCTCAACTGGTCGACCGACGCTGACGATGTGGGCGACGGCGCAGTTACGGTGACGAGCCCGGACGACAGCGCGAGTCGGACGGTCACAGTCGACGAGCCGGTCGTCGGCACCGGCCCGGCCGGAATGGTCGGCAGCGGCACCGATGGCGACCCCTACGTCATCACGAACGCGACGCAGTTGCAGGCGATGGAACAGGACCTCGACGCCTACTACGCGCTGGGCAACGACATCGACGCCTCAGAGACAGCGGGCTGGAACGAGGGCAAGGGCTTCGAGCCGGTCGGCAACAACTCGAACGTTTTTATCGGAGAATTCGACGGCCGCGGCCATACCATCAGTAACCTGACCATCGACCGACCCACTGAAAACGACGTCGGGTTGTTCGGCTTGAAGCGAGGCTCAGCAGCAGCAATAGATGCCGCCAATGATGTTGAGAACGTCACGCTCACGAACGTCTCGGTCGTCGGGAACGAGTTCGTCGGCGCGCTCGTCGGACGTTCCGGAGCGGCCTATCACCAGCACGTGCACGTGCAGGGGACCGTCACCGGCAACGAGAGCGTCGGTGGTATCGTTGGTGGTTCTGGGCAATCCTCTATCCGTAACGTGAGTGCCAACGTCACGGTCAGCGGGACGAAATATATCGGCGGAGTCATTGGTTTTGGCGATGTGTTTCGTATTTTGGATTCGTCGGTTACCGGTTCGGTCGACGGTGAGATGGCTGTGGGCGGGGCGGTCGGGTATCTTGACAATTCGGATGTAACCGAAAACGTCAGTTCGACTGCTACGGTCGACGGGAGCAGCGAGGTCGGTGGACTCGTTGGCTTACAAGAAGGGCTGATACGGAACTCCTCGGCAAGCGGGACCGTCAGCGGCGAGACGAACGTCGGCGGACTGGTTGGCGACGCCAGAGGGGATATTGTCGACTCGCGGGCCAACGGGACCGTCACCGGTGATACGAGCGTCGGTGGGCTCGTCGGACAGGTCACCGACGAAACGACTCAGTACGCCGATCTCGATATCAGTCCTGACGCGCTGCTGTCGAACGTCTCGGCCACCGGGACCGTGACCGGCGACGATGCCGTCGGCGGCCTCGTCGGGGAACTCTCTGGTAAGGAGACATCCGGTAGCGGCGAGTGGGAGCACGGACGCATCGACAACGCCTCGTCGACCGGTGCGGTCGCTGGCAACACGGACACCGGTGGCCTCGTCGGTATGATGCGCGCGAGCGAGTCGGGTTCGCCTCGTATTCAGGATTCGTGGGCCAACGGCAGCGTCACCACTCCTCTCTCCGTTCTTACTGACGTCGGGAACATTGGTGGACTCGTCGGCTATCTACAGGACGGGACCGTCGAGCGCGTCTGGGTGAATACGAGTATCGACGCCGAAGAAGCCGTCGGTGGACTGGTCGGACGCTCAGAGGGCACTATCCGAGATGCGTCGGCAACCGGCGACGTGGACAGCGGGCTGAAATCCGGCGGACTGGTCGGTAACAACACCGGCACCGTTACAGACTCGACCGCCAGCGCCACTGTAACTGGGACACGCCAAGTAGGCGGACTGGCCGGTGCTAATTACGGGACCGTCACGCGGTCGTCTTCGACGGGGGCAGTCCTCGCCGGGCAACAGTTCGTCGGTGGACTCATAGGGGCTAGCCTGGGCACGACGACTGACTCCTGGGCGGTCGGACTGGTCAGTAACACCGATGACAATCCCGGCGGGGTGATCGGGGCCAGTTCCGAAGCAACCGAAGAGACGCTGTACTGGGATCGCAACGCCACGACCCTGCCGGTCGGTGTCGGCACTAAAGCAAACGGCGGCTCCATAGAGAACGTGACCGGTCTCACAACCGCCGAGATGACCGGGTCGGCGGCTGCCTCGAACATGAGCCGCCTCGACTTCGCGAACACGTGGGCGACGACGAACCGCTACCCACAGCTCGCCTTCGAGCCCGCCTTCGACGTGAGGATATCGGGAACGACCGAGCCGGTCACCGCCGGTGAGAACCTCACCGTCACTGCTGCGGTCACCAACACCGGCGACGTGGCCGACCAACAGGCCGTCTGGCTTACCGCAGGCGGTCAAGAGCGCACCCGGACGACGGCGGTGCTCGAACCCGGCCAGTCGACGACGGTTTCGCTCGACTGGTCGACCGACACTGGCGACGTGGGCAACAGCGAGGTCACCGTCTGGAGTCCCGACGACAGCGCGAGCCGGACGGTCACGGTCGACGAACCGGTCGCTGAGCCGGTCGTCGACCCGGACGCCTCGACCGTGACGGCCACGTCACCGAACGTCGCCGATGGCAGCGACGCCGCGACGGTCACCGCCACCGTCGTCGATGAAAACGGCGACCCCCTTACCGGCCTCACGGCGGCCGACTTCGATATCTCGGTCGGCGGCGACGCGACGGTCGCGTCCGGCGTCACCGAGACGAACGCGGGCGTCTACGAGTTCACGCTCACCGACAACACGGCAGAGACGGTGTCCGTCGCTGTCACCGCCGACGGTGTCGCGCTCACCGACGAACCGACCGTCGAGTTCGTCACCGCGGAGACGGGGGCGTTCTTCGACGTGACCATCACGGGCACGAACACGCCGGTCAGAGCGGGCAACGACGTGACTGTCACGGTCGACGTGACGAACGTCGGCGACACCGCGGGCACGCAGACGGTGACGGCGACGGTCGGCTCCCAGCGGGACGCGGCGCCCGTCACCCTCGACCCCGGCGCGTCGACGACGGTCGAACTCAGCTGGGCGACCGCTGCCGTCGACGAAGGGGGTATGCCCGTCACCGTCGCGAGCGCGAACGCGAGCGACCGCCGGACGCTGACGATACTGGCACCGCTCGCCGACCCGAGCGACTCCACCGTCGACGTGACCTCGCCACACGTCGCCAACGGCAGCGACCCCGCGACGGTGACGGTCACCCTGGTCAACGAGAGCGGGCAGCCAGTTACCGGCCTCGACGCGAGCGCGTTCGCGTTCTCGTTCGACGACACGACGGCCACGAGCGACATCGTCGAGACGAGTCCCGGCGTCTACGAGCTCACCGCCACGAGCGAGACGGTCGGCTCCGACTCCTTCACCGTCACCGTCGACGGCATCATCCTGTTCGAGACCCCGGTCCTCGAGTTCAGCGAGCCGAGTACGGCGTTGTTCAAGCTTGCGGGCGTGGACACGAACGCGCCCGTCCCCGCCGGTGAGACCCTCTCCGTCACTGCGACAGTCACCAACACCGGCAACACCGCGGACAGCCAGACCGTGACGCTGACCGACACCGGCTTTGCCGACACCGAACAGGACGCTGTCGACGTGACGCTCGACCCCGGCGCGTCCGAGACCGTCACGCTCGAATGGGTGACCGACGACGGTGATATCGGCAGCGGCCTCGTCACCGTAGCGAGCGACAACACGAGTGCGACGCGGTCGGTCACGGTCGAGCCCGCCGTCGACGCCGACGCCTCGGCGGTCACCGCGAGTTCGCCACACCTCGCCGATGGCAGCGACGCCGCGACGGTCACCGCCACCGTCGTCGATACGAACGGCGACCCGGTCACTGGACTCACAGCGGCCGACTTCGGCCTCTCGGTCGGCGACGCGACGGTCGGTAGCGGGCCGACCGAGACGAACGCGGGCGTCTACGAGTTCACCGTCACCGACGACACGGCCGAGACAGTGCCGGTCACCGTCACCGCCCGCGGCGTCGCACTCACCGACGAGCCGAGCGTCGAGTTCGTCGACCCGCCGGCGGCGTTTTTCGACGTGAACATCACGGGAACGAACACGCCCGTCAGAGCGGGCCGGACCGTGACTGTCACCGCGAACGTGACCAACGTCGGTGAGCGCGCCGACACGCAGGAGCTGGCGATTTCGACCAGCTCGGCCACCTTCGATCGGGACGCGACGAACGTCAGCCTCGACCCCGGCGAGTCGACGACGGTCGAACTCGGCTGGAAGGCCCGCAGCTACGACGAGGGGGAGATCGTCGTCACCGTCGCGAGCGAGAACGCGAGCGACACGCGGTCGGTCACGATACGACAGCCACGCGTCAGCTTCGTGGCGTCGGACATCGATGTCACGTCGCCACACGTCGCGAACGGCGAGGACGCCGCCACGGTGACGGTCACGCTGCGCAACCAGAGCGACAGGACGCCGGTGACGGGCGTCGACCCGGCCGATTTCGACATCGACGCCGGTGACGCGACCGTCGACAACGGCGTCACCGAGACCAGCCCCGGCGTCTACGAGTTCACGCTCACCAGCACGGAGAGCGGGCTGGAGGCGGTCGCGGTCTACGCCGAGGGTATCCAGGTCATCGACCAAGAGACGGTCGCGTCGCCGAAAATGGAGTTCGTCGAACCGGGGACCGCGTACTTCGACGTGGCGATCACGGAGACGAGTGCGCCGGTCCCGGTCGGCGACAACGAGCGCCTGACCGTCACTGCGAACGTGACCAACAGGGGCGAGGTGGCCGGGACAGAGACCGTCCGGCTCGTCTTCGGGAGCGGGTCCGGCTCAGGAGTCCCCCCGAGCCAGCGAGCCACCGTGACCCTCGGCCCGGGCGAGTCGAACAGCTCGGTCGACCTCGTCTGGCAGCGCCAGGGCGACGTGACCGGCTTCAACGAGGTCAGCGTCGAGAGCGACGACGACGCCGAAAGCCAGTGGATGTGGGTCGACGTCCCGCCCGAAGAACCGACGGGAACACTCGCCACCATGGCGGGCAACGGCACCGTCGGGAACCCATACGTCATCACCAACGTCACGCAACTCCAGGCGATGGCGCAGGACACCCACGCCCACTACGTCCTCGGGAACGACATCGACGCCTCGAACACGTCGACCTGGAACGACGGCAAGGGGTTCGAACCCGTCGGTGACTTTGTCTACCAGACGCCGATTGACTCGTTCGGTCTCCGTGCGTTCACCGCGAGCTTCGACGGCCGGAACCACACGATTACGAACCTGACAATCGACCGGCCCGGGGAGATCGACGTCGGGCTGTTCGGCGTCACGCAGTACGCTCGCGTCGAGAACGTCGTCCTCGTCGGCGGGAACGTCACCGGTGGCGACTACGTCGGCGCGCTCGTCGGCTACCAGGCCGGGAGCACGATTTCCGAGGCGGGAGCCGCGGTTCCCGTCACCGGCACCGACGCCGTCGGCGGCCTCCTCGGCGGCAACAGCGGCACCCTGTGGCGGTCCTACGCGACCGGTACGGTCACCGCCAACGACGGGACCGGCGGCGGGCTCGTCGGCGTGACGGACCAACTGTCGTTGCAGTGGTACGGTCCGACGGCCGTGACCCAGTCGTACGCCACGGGGGCCGTCAGGGCCGACACGGCGAACCCGCTGCTGGCCAGCCCGGACGACACACTGGCCGAAGTGTACGCGACCGGAGCGGTCGACAGTCCCGACAACAGTGACGCCGACGCGACCGTCACCGCCGCGTACTGGGACTCGCTGACGACGGGGCGGAGCCAGTTCCCGTACGGCGAGGCCCTGGAGACGCCGCAGCTGACCGGCCGGGCCGCAACGGCGAACCTGAACGGGTTCGACTTCGCGACCACGTGGCTGGCCACGGACGGCTACCCACGGTTACGCTGGTCGCTGGAGTCCGTCGCCGTCTCGCCGTCCACCGTGACCGTAGACGACGGCAACACCACGCGGGCGGCGGTCACCGCCTCGTTCGTCGATGGGACGACGGAGACGGCCACGACCACCGCGACGTACACGAGCAACGACACCGACGTCGTGACTGTCGGCGACGACGGTGTCATCACGGCCGTCGGGGCCGGCACCGCGACGGTCACCGCGACCGTCGGCGGCCAGCAGGCGTCGACGACTGTCACAGTTCGTCCCGGCTCCACCGGCGGCTCGTCCGATGGGAGCACCTCCGGTGGCTCCGCTGGCGGTAGTTCCGGCGGGGGCGCCGCGGGGGGGTCGGCCGGTGGGACCGGTTCGGAATCGGATGAGACCGACGACACGGTCGTCACTGTCGAGCCGATGAGCGAGGTGGACGGCGGGTGGACGGCTTCGGTCGTCGGCGCGCGAACGGGCCAGCCCGTCAACATCGCGTTCGGCGACGGCGAGGGCGGGCCCAGTGTGAGTGTCAGTGACCTCAGGTTGAACGTCAGCCGCGAGAGCGACTTCAGCCTCGACCTCATCGTGACCGACGACACGGACGACCAGAACTTCACGGCCGCGACCGGCGCAGTGTCGATGGGGACGGTGACTATCTTTAATCAGCGAGAGAATCCCGCCGTTCACGGCGGGCGTGAATCGCGTCCGTTCCGTGACGCAACCGCCGCCAGTGGCACGGCCGGAACCCCCACCGAAACCGCTAAGTCGTCCGC
>Ga0136589_1000488_pt1 | contig 19908 bp, 16 predicted proteins | sample AntRauMFilla3764_FD_104640 | JGI IMG/M metagenome (GOLD analysis project Ga0136589, IMG submission 104640) | Saline lake microbial communities from Rauer Islands, Antarctica - Metagenome Filla 3 #764 | ecosystem: Environmental > Aquatic > Non-marine Saline and Alkaline > Saline | place...
CACCCGCGCCACTGGCTACCAGTAAAGAAGGTGGTCTCGCTTACGCTCAACCACCTTCTTTACAACCCTTAAAACAACAGCATTATAACTCTAAGCATGGACTCTTAAATGGGGGTTGACACAAACCCTAAAAGATATATATTATTTACGGGTATTCGTAGAAGAGGTGTTTTAATGTCTAATAGTAGCTAAAGGGAACGCTCTGTTCTTAATATTGGTTGCTGTTGCCCTGTTTGCCGCTTTATCTTATGCCGTTACACAAAGTAGCCGTGGTGGCGCTTCTATTGACAAAGAGGAAGCCCGCTTAGAAGCCTCCAAAATTTTACAAACCAGCGCATTTTTTAAATCAAATCTGGATCGTTTTATGTTGATCAGCGATCTTGATATTCGAGAAATTAGTTTCTGGGGAAGTCACGGAGAATGGGGATACCGGAATAGCCCGACATATCCTGCTTCCCGGCATTTTCTCTATTCCGCTGGCGGCGGACATACATGGCCAGAAGGTGGTTGGAGGCTATCGGCTTCTTCTTATGTGCCCGGGTTCGGACGATCGACAAGCTGTACAGCATCCGATCCGTGTGGCGATTTATTTCTAAGGCTAAGAGTACCTCTTGAAACCTGTATGGCGCTTAACAAGATGGCAGGAATAACCAATACGGATGGCAAACCACCCGTAGACACCGGTGATTTTTCAGATACTCATTTTAGAGGAACATTAGGTACTTTTGTATCCGGATCACACGCATTTGATGGTAGTAATGATGAAAACACAGGAAAGGTTTTTGGCTGCCTCGAAACACTTCAGGGCTACCGGGGCGGGCCCGGTGCTTATTATTTCTATTATGTATTAATGACAGATATTGACGCATAAAAGACATAATATGTGTTCTATCTTTTATTCATCAATTTAATGGTAGTAAATTGATGAATGCCGAAGCCGTGTCAGGAGAGCTGTTTTATTTAACAGGTTCCGGCTGCGGGGGCATATGCCCGAGCGTAAACTCGGCATTTTCATGAAGCTCGACATGTCCGGCGGCAGGTTGGATCTGATTTAAACGTTCGATATTCTGCTTGGCAATGGCTGTGGTTTGAACCGGGGTTTCCGAAGTTTGCTGAATAAGGCCAACGCCAAGTAAACCGACGGTTACAACGCCAACGGCCATGAGCATGCCCGCGATCATGACTTTGGATAACGTGTTTGGTTTTGTTTTTTTCATAGCAGTATTCTCCAGAATAAAATTTAACAGATTTCAGTTTAGCAAGAAAATAGAACAGAGGACAAGCCGTTAAAATCTGTTGCCTTTTCAATCAAAATCCATCTTAATAGCCCTGCTATGTCATTATTTTACCTTTTTATATTAGCGATCGTGCAGGGGATTACCGAATTTTTACCGGTCAGCTCCAGCGCGCATCTGGTCTTATTGCCGGGAATTACCGGATATGAGGATCAGGGGCTGATTATTGATGTTGCGGTTCATGTCGGTACTTTATTGGCGGTACTGCTCTATTTTCGGCATGATATTCTGGCGATTATCGCCGCCTTTACGCTTGATCTGGATAATCAGAGTGCAGAGGTCTGTAAAAACCGCCGGTTGGGTAAGATGGTTGTTCTGGCCTCGATCCCGGTTGTTATTGCGGGTCTTGTGATGCATATCTATTGGCCGGACGGTATCCGTGATCCGTTGGTGATTGCGGTTATGACGCTTGTTTTCGGGGCTTTGTTGTGGTGGGCCGATCAGCGACACTGTGATACGAAGCCTCTTGAAACATTGAATCAAAAAGCGGTTCTGTTTATTGGTGTTGCGCAGATTCTGGCCCTGATACCCGGTACCAGCCGGTCAGGGGTAACAATGACAGCCGGTCTGTTATTGGGCTTGAACCGGGTTGAAGCGGCGCGGTTTTCCTTGCTTCTAAGTATTCCAGCCATTCTTGGTGCCGGTTTACTCAAAGGGATTGAAATTATTCAAACCGGCAATGCCGCGCTTGGGCTTGATGCCCTGATCGGTGTGGCGCTGTCCTTTGTCATGGCTTATCTTGCCATTACTATCATGATGCGCTGGCTCAAGAGATCCTCCTTTACGCCTTTTGTTATTTATCGCATGATATTAGGAAGTGTTTTACTTTTGTATATTATGCTCTAAATCACTGTTGTTGACCGGAGAATTTATTATGAAGCGTTCCTTTTATCTTTTGGCCGCTCTGGCCTGTTTTATGACCCCTGTGGCCAGTAGCCATGCCCAGCAGGACATACCCGTGCAGCGGGTCGTGTTATCAACCAGCGGCCTTGCCTATTTTGAACATGGCGCCTCTGTTTCCGGCGCTGAAACCCTAAGCTTTCCGGTTCGGGTCGATCAGGTTAATGATCTGTTGAAAAGCCTGCTGGTTTTTGATCCGGAAGGCAGCCTTAGAAGTGTGACTTTACCGGGCCAGAAACCCTTGGAACAGGTGTTCCGTGATTTGCCTTTTACACAAGGCGATCTTAATCATCCGGTCTCTCTTTTGAATGCGTATCAGGGGGCCGCGGTTAAAATCACCGATAGCGGCCAGAGTTATAGCGGGCTTTTGATCCAGATTGTTCCGGAAACCGAGCAGGTTAATGAACGATCAGTGACCCGTCACCGGATTTCGCTTTTGACCGAAAGCGGTCTTAAAAGCTTTATTTTTGAAGACGTGCAAACCGTCGCGCTTAGCGATGAAAAGGACCGTAGTGAAATTCAGACAGCATTGAATGCCGTACGCGAAAACGGAGAGGCCGGTCAACGGCAACTGCGCATTAACCTTGCCGGTGATAGCAATCGCGCTGTGACCTTGTCTTATGTCGTTGAAGCGCCGCTGTGGAAAACAGCATACCGCGCTGTTCTGCCGGATCAAAAATCAGAAAACGGCCATCTGCAAGGCTGGGCTGTTATCGAAAATATGACCGGTGGGGATTGGCGCGATGTTCAATTGACACTGACCTCAGGCAATCCGGTGACCATGCAACAGGCATTGTACCCGTCTTATTACGTGTCCCGCCCTGAAATTCCAGTTGAAGTTTTTGGCCGTGTCATGCCGCGTCAGGATACCGGCGCCATGGATCTGGACACCAGAGAAACCGCCAGCCAGTTTAGTGACAGACGCCGTCAGGAAACAACACAAGCAGATAGCTTTAGCGGTGGTATGGCAAAAAGCATGGCAATGCCGGAAATGGCTGCGGCACCGTCGTCCAGCCGCGCCAATATGGCGCAGGCCCAACAGATTGCCAAAAGCACCGAAGCCACAGCACAAATTGTTTTCAAATTTCCCGGACGATTTGACCTTGATAGTGGTAAGACAATGATGCTGCCGTTTATTGACCGTGAAATCAACATGGAAACCGTGGCGCTGTATCAGCCAGATGTAGAACCGGAGCATCCGTTTCTATCGGTCTTTTTGACCAATGAAGGTGAGACCAGCCTGCCGCCCGGTATCCTGACCCTTTACGAAGAAGGTGCAGGTGAAAACGCCGAAGATGGTTTACGCTTTGTCGGTGATGCCCGGCTTGATTTATTGCCAAAAGGCGATAAACGCATGATCAGCTATGCGCTTGATAATAAAACCCGTATTGACCGTGAATTTAAACATAATCAATTCCGCCATAAGATGACAGCCAGTGAAGGCGTGCTTAGAACATCGGTCCAGTATCGCGAGGAAACGGTTTATACCATTGATGCGCCGGCTGAAGAAAAGCGGGTGGTGATTATCGAGCATCCGCGCAAGGCGAATTATGAACTGACCGGTGCTGATAAGGATGACGTTGAAATCACGCCAACCCATTATCGCATTCGCGTAGCTGTTGCAGCGGATGAAACCGTAACCCGGAAGATCATTCTGGAGCGCACGGGATGGGAATCTATCCGTATCGAGAATATCAACCTTAACCAGCTGCGGGCCTATGCGTCTGCGGACGGTAAGCTTGATTCCAAAACACGTTCTGTTTTTGAAGATCTGGCCAAGCATCGTCAGGCGATGGCGGCGGTTAAACAGCAGATCAATGACCTTGAAGCCAAACGTCAGGAAATCTACAAGGATCAGCAACGCTTGCGCCAGAATATTCAAAGCCTGTCGGGTAATTCCGATCTGCGTGACCGTTATCTTGAACGTATGAATGATCAGGAAGATTCTCTCGAAGACATCGCCGAAGATCTTGATGATCTGAACAAGGCCTATCAAGAAAAACGCAATGATTTACAACAGTATATTCGCGGTATTAAATTTTAAGATCCGCGGCCTGATACAGTTCTGTCAGGATATCTTCAGCCTCGCTTAACGTGGTAGGTGGTGAGCTGAGCTGATCAAACTGCTTTAAAAGCAAGTCTTCGAGCATGGGTGAAATATTCTGCGATTCAATATTCTGCAATCCACTTAGCCGTAGCACACCCTGAATACGTTTGAATAGCCGTAAGGCTTGTTTTACCTCTGCCACTTTTGCAGCGTCAATAATGCCGGCATCACCAAGCGCCGTTAACAGGGCGCGTGAATCCTTTTGCAATAGCTCTGGATTATCAGCCGCATGTAACAAAGCAAGATATTGAAGCTTTAGCATAATATCCATCAAACCGCCGCGGTGATATTTCACCGCCCACAGGTTGTCAGTTTTGAATTCACGAAAGGTTTTCTCAATTAGCTTGTCTATTTCGGCGCTAAGATCATCGGGATTACGGCACCGGGTTAAGATCGCGCCTAATCTATCCTGAACCTTGTTATTAAAGGCCGGATCATGGCCGATCGGGCGGGCACGGATCAGACTTAGGTTTTCCAGTAACCAGGAGTCATGGTTATAATAATGTTCAAAATCGGCCATACGGATGGCCATGGGGCCGGCATCCCCATGTGGGCGAAGCCGAAGGTCGGTTTTATACAAACGGCCTTCCTGCATGCGGACGGAGAGGGCAGTATTAATCCGCTGCATCAATCGTGCATAATATTGCCCGATCAATAATGGCGTGTGACCATCACTGACGCTGGCGGTCTTATCGGCATCATAGAGCATCATCATATCCAGATCAGAACCGATCGTCATTTGCCGGCCACCAAAACGGCCAAGCGCCAGCAGGCAAACCTGTCCCCCGGGTATTGTGCCGTGTTCGGCTTCGAAAATGGATTGGATGTCTTTTAAAATCTGCAAGCTTGCCGTTTCGGCAACATCGGTAAAGAATGCAGCTGTTTTCTCAACAGGGGTGACTGATTTTAAAATCTGCAATCCGGCTCGAAAGCGCTGTTCACGGGCCCAGCGGCGGATAATTTCCAGACGCGGTTCCAGATCAGATTCCAAAGCCACACACAGATTAAGATCTTCGCGTAATGCGCCCAGATCAGGTAAATTCTGCATGATGTCTTCCAGTAAGACAGCATCAAGGCTTTCGGGATGACGGGCCAGATAATCGCCTAAACGGGGAGCAATGCCAAAAACCAGAGCCAGAATATCCAGAATTTCCGGATTGTGTTCAAACAGGGCAAACAGGGATACGCCGCTGGTCTGTTGTTCAAGAAAGCGGTCAAAACGGGCAAAGCCGGTATCGGGATCTTGCGTTTTACCAAAGGCCCGTAAGATCTGTGGCACCAGATGGGTTAAAATTTGCCGCGCGCGGGTGCTGCGCGTTGCCCTGTAATGACCATGATGCCAATCGCGTATACGCTCGGCAATATGGCGCGGGTTTTTAAAACCAAGGCTGGATAAGGTTTTCATCGTCGCGGCGTCTATATCATTGCCGGTAAAAACCAGACGTGCGCCACTATCGGCTGTCAGGCTACCGGTTTCGGCAAACAGGCTGGTAAAAGCATCCGAGACGATCTGGCGCATGTTTTGCAACTGGATGATAAAGTCAGCCGTTTTATCAAAACCACAAAATTCGGCCAAGTGATCGAACCCTTCGGCTGTTTTGGGCAGACTGTGGGTTTGACGATCATTGCGCATTTGCAAGCGGTGCTCGACTTTGCGGAGGAATTCATAAGCCGTTGTTAGCTCTTGTGCCATCAGGGCAGAAATATGATCGGCATCGGCCAAAGCAGTCAGCGCGCTACAGGTTTTGATTAGCCGTAGCGCCGGTTGCCGTCCGCCGTAAATCAACTGTTGAATCTGGACAAAAAGTTCAATTTCACGGATGCCCCCGCAGCCCCGTTTTAAGTCCAGATCATATAAGGATCTCTGATCGGCATCGAGGGGAATATCGCGATTGTTAACAGCGCTCATCTGGTTTTTAATCGAAACGATATCCTGAATTGTCGCAAAATCGAGACTACGCCGCCAGATCCATTGCGACATCAGGGTCGTAAAAGCTTTGGAAACGATGGGATCGCCGGTCACGGGCCGTGCCTTGATCATGGCAGCGCGTTCCCAGTTTTGACCAAGACTGCCGTAATAGATTTCACAGGCCTTTAAGGAGACGGCAATCTGCGTGGCGCCGGGATCAGGGCGAAGCCGGAGATCCGTTCTGAAGACATAGCCATTGGCGGTATTTTTTTCAAGAATATCAACCAGCCTTTGGGTAAAGCGCACGGCCAGTTTCTGCGCATCATAGCGGTCGGATATCGGCATGGATTCGGGATCAAAAATGACCATAAAATCAATATCACTTGAATAATTAAGCTCCCCCGCGCCCCATTTACCAAGGGCAATCACGGCAAGACCGCTTTGCTCTGCCGTTGTGTGGGCTGGGAAATGTTTGTTTTTGATAAATTCCTGACAGATTGATTCAAAGGCCTGTTCAACAGCGAAATCGGCAAAACCGGATAGATATTCTGTTATATTATCCAACGCCCAGTTATTACTCAGATCATGTAGAGCGCTATATAAAGCGACCTTTTGCTTTAATATACGCAGCCGGGGCATAATATCCGTTGGTTCCTCCTGCTCTGTTAACAGGGGGTCCTCTGTGCTGATATCACCGTAAATCTTAAGTAATCTGTCAAGATAAGGGCTGCAGTCAGCAACTAGCGCAGCTGTTTTTGATGTATTTACAGCGTTTTGATTATTTTTTAGTGTACCCGACATGGTTTTTTCTGTTCTCTCCTCCCGGGACATCGTAAGATAACGTTCGACAGTCATGTCACCTGCATAGTTTACATGAAGCGCGTCATTGTGAAAGTAAACTGTTAAGCGAAGTTATCAAAGAGCATCATGCGACGGATCATATCGAAATCTAGCAAACATCTGTTTGTTCTCTGGCTTGAAATTCTGGCAGCGGTACTGGCAGTGGTTCTGATGATCTGGATTGGACTGCTCTTTCGCCTTAGTCAGGGGCCAATTCCGCTGGATTTTATTTCCCGCCCTCTACAGCAAAGCATTAATAGCGGTCTTGAACATTATCAGATTGCTATCGGCACAACACAATTAACCTGGAAAGGTTACCGCAGCCCGATTGAATTGCAGCTTAGAACGGTTGAAGTTCATGAAAAAGAAACAGGAGAACCGGTTCTGGCGGTATCTGGTGTTGGTCTTGGCTTATCAAAACGTGCTTTGCTGGAAGGCAAAGTATCACCAAAAAGCCTGAGTTTCTATGATACAGCATTACGCTTTTACCGGATGGAAGACGGGCAGATATCGCTGCGTATGAAATCACCGGAAACAGAAGATATAGAATTGCCCAAGGATATTCCGCCATCAGCACCAGATCAAAAGCAAAGAAAGTTCTGGTCCGAATTTATGGATCAGATGCTGGATCGAAAGCTGACCGATCAGGGGGATAAATCAAAGCTTTATTATCTGGATACGATCAGAATTTTGAATGCGGAGTTTATGCTTCAGGATGAAACCCGTGATCAGGACTTCCTTTTGAAAAACGTGCGTCTGGTTATAAAACGCAGTGACCGCGCCTTGATTGGCACGATGGAGGCGGATGTTAAACTGTTTGAAACGGATACGCCGATCCGGACAAATTTCCATTACGGCGCCGAAAATGGCTTAACCCGTGTGCTGACCCGCTTCAGAGACTTACCTTTTACCGAAATCAGTAATTTTCTACCCGAAAATATTGTAAAAGATTATCGATTGGATGGCGCGGTCGGCGGCGTTATTTTTGTGTTGCTGGATGATGCATTTAATCCGGTGCGTTTGCGACTGAACACCACAGGATATGATGGATCGGTTATCGCGCCGGATGTCTTTAATAAACCGCTAAGCTTTGATAATTTCACGTTGAAATCGACGTATGCCTATAAAACACGGCTTCTGACGATCGAAAGTTTTGAAATGAAAAGCGGCGCGGCGCGGTTATCATTTACAGCCAAACGCCGTTTTGACCAGGATGAAAATCTATACCGGATTGATGTCAATGCTGGTGCCAGTGATCTGCCGATTGACCGTATTGACGATTACTGGCCATCATCACTGGCTTTACCACCACGCGAATGGGTGACCACCAACTTGTCGCAAGGTATGGTCGATAGTGCGACGTTAAACCTGAGTGCATCGCATAATCCGGATCTTAATCCAGCGGTAAAAAAACGTCTGAAGGTTGACGATTTGTCAGGGGAAATCAATTTCAGCACGGCAGATGTTAAATACCTGCCCAATTTTCCAAAAATTAAAAATGTGTCGGGACAGGCACAGTATACGGAATCTGCGTTTACGATCGACACCACCGGCGGGGTTTTCGAAGATATTCAAGTTGAATCGTCAAAGATTATTATTGATGGCTTTAAAATCGACCGTCCTGCGATTGATATCTCGATTGACCTTAAAAGCCGACTGAGCACAGCACTTGATTTAATTGATAATGAGCCTTTCCGTTTTCCGAGCAGGATGAATCTGCCGGTGAGTGATATCAAGGGTCAGGCGGCCGGTACGCTTCATTTCAGCTTTCCTTTAAAGCGAGACCTGACCCCTGCAGATGTGAATCTGACGGTTGATGCCGATCTTGACGATGTGTCCTGGAAAAATATTGTTCTGGGTCAGGATATTGAATCAGGTCAGCTTAATCTTCTGATTAAAAAGGAAATCATGGAGGTTACCGGCGATGCGCGGATGAATGGTGAACCGGTTGATATAAAATGGGCCAGTTATTTCGATGGCGCCGGTCCTATCAAAGCCCGTTTGGAAGCGCAAACGACCCTTGACCGCAGTGTTGTCCTGCCTTTTATATCGAATGATGAATTACGATTGGACGGGCAGTTCCCGACCAATATCATTTATACGCGCCATGCCGATGGCCGGAACACGGCTGCGGTCAAAGCTGATTTAAATCCGGCTGCTTTTCGTATTCCGCGACTGGATATTGAAAAACCGATCGGTACAGATGGCCGCCTTGTCTTTACACTTGATCTATTGGGGGATCAGTTGAAAACGGTGCGGGATATTGATTTCCGCAGCCCGTCACTGGCTTTTCAAGGGACGATTGGCCTGGCCCAAAAATCCGGTGGCGGTGTTCAATGGCAAAGCGCGGCTTTGTCTAATCTGCGTTTTTTGAAGAACCGTTTGAATTTATCGCTGACACGGAACAGCGGCAATGAATATGCTCTCGATATTCAGGGGAAAGTGCTGGATATTTCCCCATTTCTAAAAGCCGGTAAACTCGGCGATCAAAACAACACACAGCAACCCAGGGATCAGCAAAAAGATCGGGCTTTGTTAAAGATATCAGGTCGCAGTGATACGTTGATTACGTCTAATCGCGCGCCTTTAACATCGGCAAAATTATTCTTAATCCGTGATCGGCAAGGGTTGATTGACCGGTTGGAACTGGATGCCATGGCAGGTCGGGGGCAGGTTTATATCCGTTACCAGCCTGATGACCGCAAACGGCACAGTCTACGGATTGAGGCCGATGATGCCGGTGCGGCGCTCAGCAGTTTCAACCTGACTGATACCATCCGTGGCGGGACATTGATTGTCGATGGCCAGCCGGTTGAACGCGGTGGCCTCCGGGATCTTCGCGGACGTATGCAGTTAAGCAATTTTACAGTTGTCAAAGCACCGGTGCTGGCTCGATTGCTGAATAGTTTATCACTTGGCGGGCTTCAATCATTGCTCTCGGGCGAAGGGCTGAGCTTTGCACGGCTTAAAGCAAATTTCCTTTGGGATGAAAATCATGATGTCAACGGACGAATGACCCGTAAATTTATCAAGATTGAAAATGGCGCGACATCGGGCGCATCGCTGGGGCTGACTTTTGAGGGCTCTATTGACTTATTATCCAGTAAAATTGATGCAGACGGTACGATTGTTCCTGTATCGGGTCTGAATAAAGCGGTTGGGGACATTCCGATTATCGGCGATCTTTTGACCGGTGGCGGCACGGGTATTTTTGCCGCGACCTATACCATTCAAGGGCCGGTACACGGGCCAACGGTCACCGTTAATCCCTTAGCCGCGCTGGCACCGGGTATTTTGCGGACGATCTTTTTTGAGGGCGATTACTAAGCTTGAAAAATCAGCAGATTTTCACCAGAGCATGACGTTTTTTCCCTGCTGAAAGTTTGATTGTATCATTGGCGGCAAAATCTTTTAGCGTAATCATCTGGTCTTCAGCCTCGACCTTTTCATCATTAACCTTGGCGCCGCCACCCTTGATCAGCCGTCGTGCTTCACTGTTCGAGGCCGCAAGACCGGCGTCTTTGAACAGGGTAAAGGCCGGCACACCCGAAGACATAGCTTCGCGCGGGATTTCGATGACGGGCAGGCCTGCACCGGCAGTGCCTTCCTCAAAAGTTTTTTGTGCGGTTTCATGCGCTGCGGCGGCCGCGTCCTGACCATGAATGATTTTGGTCGCTTCATCGGCAAGAATCTTTTTCGCTTCGTTAATCTCAGCACCTTTAAGCGCTTCAAGGCGGGTGATTTCACCCAGCGGCAATTCCGTAAATAGGCGTAGCATTTTGCCGACATCCGCATCTTCGCAATTACGCCAGTATTGCCAGTAATCATAGGCCGAAAGCATATCGGCATTCAGCCAGATGGCGCCATTGGCGGATTTACCCATTTTAGCACCAGACGCCGTCGTCAATAGCGGACAGGTCAGACCAAATAGTTCGGCATTAATCGTCCGGCGGCCAAGTTCAACACCATTGACGATATTGCCCCATTGGTCTGATCCGCCAACCTGCAGGCGGCAATTATATTCACGGAACAGCTCAAGAAAATCATAGGCCTGAAAAATCATATAATTGAATTCCGTAAAGCTAAGAGGCTGTTCACGTTCCAGTCTGATTTTTACGCTTTCCATGCTCAGCATGCGGTTGATACTGAAATGGCGGCCATAATCGCGCAGGAATTCGACGTAATTCAGCCCTGTCAGCCAGTCATCATTATTGACCATGGTCGCGCTATTCTCGTAATCAAACAGGTTCGACAAGGCTTTTTGGATACCGGCAATATTGGCGTTGATTTGATCCTCGCTGATCATCCGGCGAAGCTCTGTTTTGCCAGAAGGGTCACCAATCTTTGTCGTCCCACCGCCGACCAGAGTAATAACGTTATGGCCGGTCTTTTGCAGCCAGCGCAGCATGGTCAGGGGTAAAAGATTGCCGGCATGCGGACTGGCAGCGGTGGCATCAATGCCTTGATAGGCGGTCACGGTTTCGGTGGTCAGCAGCTTCTCCAACTCCTCGAAATTGGTGCATTGATGGATAAAACCGCGTTCCTCCATAATATTTAAAAAATCGGATTTGTATTTTAAAGTCATCTTTCACCCTTTCCCGCACCCCTAAAGCACGCTATTCTTAATCAGTGACGCAATAATAAGGAAGAAAGCCATGCCAGACAACCAAATATATACCGTAATCGGCATGATGAGCGGCTCCTCCCATGACGGGGTTGATGCAGCGCTGATCAAAACAGATGGTTATGACTATGTCGAGCCGATCCTGTCGGTGACAACGCCTTATGTACGCGATTTGCGCGAGAAAATCTGTAGTGTTCTAAATCCGGACCCGAAAAGTGATCTGGATATTGAAAACCGGATTCGTAATGTTGAGGAAACACTGACCCGCTCACATATTGCAACTTTGTATGAATTGTTGAACAAGGCCGGTCTGACCGAAGGTAAAATTGATTTTGTCGGTATTCACGGTCATACGATCCATCATGATCCGAAACATGGCATTACCCGCCAGATCGGTGATGCCCGGCTTTTAGCTGACGAAACGGGTATTCCGGTTATTGCCGATTTCAGAACCGCTGATGTGAAGGCAGGCGGGCAGGGCGCACCATTGGCGCCGATATATCACCGTGCCCGCGCCGAAGGGCTGGCAAAGCCGTTGGCGGTTCTAAATCTGGGCGGGGTCGGTAATATCACCTATCTTGGCGAAGCCGGAGAAATTATTGCCTTTGACACCGGTCCTGCCAATGCGTTGATTGATGACTGGGTCTATGCCAAAACCGGAGAAAATTTCGATACCGATGGCGAATTGGCCAAACAGGGAAAGATTGATGAGGCGCTAGTCAAAAAATGGATGCAGAATCCTTATTTTAAACGTAGTGACCGTAAATCCCTTGATCGCAATGATTTTGAATATATCAAGGAAGACGTTAAGGGGCTTAGCCTTGAGGATGGGGCAGCGACCCTGACGGCCTTTACGATTGAAACAATTGTTGCTGCGCTGGATATTCTACCGCAGCTGCCCAAACGCTGGCTGATTACCGGCGGTGGCCGCAAGAACAGCTTTTTGATGTACACTTTGATGTGCCGTCTGGATGTTCCGGTTGAACCTGTCGAGGCTGTCGGCTGGAATGGCGATGCTCTGGAAGCCCAATGTTTTGGCTATCTGGCTGTGCGCCGTTTTCTGGGCTTGCCGATCAGCTTCCCCAGCACAACAGGGGCGCCGCAGCCGATGACCGGCGGCGTAATGTTTGAACCACAAGAAGGCCGCAAACGCGCTATATGACGCAATTTTTAACGCCATCCCCCGCGGTTGTGAAATCGGTCGCAGCGTCTTTGGCTGCGGGCGATGTTGTTGTCTTGCCGACTGAAACTGTTTATGGACTTGGCGCTGATGCAACCAATGATCAGGCCGTGGCGCGGATCTATGAAATAAAGGGTCGCCCTGATTTTAACCCGCTGATCGCGCATGTCAGCAGCCTTGATATGGCAAGACGTTATGCCGAGGTTTCGCAGATGGCAGCATTACTGGCTGAAACCTTCTGGCCTGGTCCTTTGACGCTAGTGTTACCCTTGAAACCGGATAGCGGTATTGCCGGTGCCGTAACGGCAGGGTTATCGACCATTGGCCTTCGTATGCCGCGTCAGGACACCAGTTTGAAAATTATCGCCGCGCTTGACCGGCCTGTGGCCGCGCCCAGCGCCAATGCTTCCGGCAGGCTCAGCCCGACCAAACCCGAACATGTACTGGCCAGCCTTGGGGATCAGGTAGAACAGATTGTCATAGGCGGTAAAACTATTGTCGGATTGGAATCAACGATTCTGGATCTGACATCGGATATACCGGTTATTCTGCGCGCCGGATATATCACCCGAGAAGACATCGAAAAACTGATTGGCCCCGTCAAAGATGCTGCCGGTGAGAATGAGGACTCCGCACCGAAATCACCGGGCCGCTTGTTAAAGCATTATGCACCGAAGACTCCTTTACGGTTGGAGGCTGTTGATGTCGGCCCGAATGAAGCCCTGTTGGGGTTTTCCAGTGTCAAGTTTATGGGCAAATCCGATGGTGGCTGGGCGCGTGATCTACCGCGTGGCTGGTATTTGAATTTAAGCGAAACTGGTGATCTTGGCGAGGCTGCGGCCAATCTGTTTTCTATGCTGCATGAGCTTGACCGCGTAGGCGCAGCGCAGATTGCAGTGATGAAAATCCCTGAAACGGGGATCGGTATGGCGCTGAATGACCGTTTGCGCCGTGCAGCAAAGGCTTGAACGCTGTCAACATCGGTGCTACAAAAGCGCGATATAACAGACTCGAAAAGAAAAACGATGAGCGATAAGCCTGAAACACGAAAAATTACGCCTGCCCCCCGGGCACAGGAACAGCGGGCGATTAAATTGAATGAAGGTTCAGCCAAGGCGCGGCGTTCAGCTGCGCGGCTGGCGGCCGTTCAGGTATTGTATCAGATGGAATTCAATAGTCAGGGCGCAAAAGAAGCCTTGAGTGATTTTATTGATACACGCATTGGCTATGAACTGGATGGCGATGTTTTTGTTCCGGCTGACCGCGAATTACTGGCCAGTATTATTAATGGCGTGTTTGACAAACAGGCTGAATTGAATGATCTGGTCAAGGCGCAGCTGGCGCAAAAGGATAAAACGCAGGTTGATCCGATTCTTGAGGCCATTTTATTGGCAGCCTGTTATGAATTGATGGCCCATCATGATATTGATGCGCCGATTATTATCAGCGATTATCTGAATGTCGCCCATGCCTTTTACGAAGACGGCGCGCCGAAGATGATTAATGCCATTCTGGATACCGTCTCCAAGGCACTGCGGTAATTGTTATACGGGTTTTTCCTGACCGCTTACCCTAACCGTGAAAGCGCCGATTCAAGATCATTTTGTAAATCTTCTACAGCCTCAAGACCGGGATGAATGCGGAGCAGAAATCCGTCGCCTGACCATGGCTTGGTTATGCGCTCGGGGCTTAACTGTTCGGGAAAAACCAGAGATTCATAACCGCCCCAACTAAAGCCCATTTTGAAAATTTGCAAGTGATCGAGCATATTACCGATTTTATCGGGATCGGTTTCGTGAAGGACAATGGCAAAAACGCCTGATGTGCCGGTGAAATATTTCTGCCAGTTTTGATGGCCGGCAGAGGAGGAAAAAGCCGGATGCAGAACGGTTTTCACGGCTGGATGATCGGACAACCATTGGCCAAGCGCTAACCCCGATGCTGTATGCTGTTTCATACGCACATCAAGGGTCCGAAGGCCGCGCAGGCCCAGATAGACTTCTTCCGACCCGGGGCAGTTGCCCGTTTGCCGGATGGCGGTCAGGACGCGTTTATATATAGTCTCGGTCTTACAGGAAACAACGCCCAGCATAGCATCGGAATGACCGCTGATATATTTGGTGGCCGACATGATGGCGATATCAATGCCATGATCAAGCGGTTTGAAATTAAGCGGCGTTGCCCAGCTGTTATCGCAGGCGGTCAGTATATCATGAGCCTTGGCAACGTCGACAAACATGCCGATATCCTGCACTTCGTAAGTCAGGGAACCAGGGGATTCAAGGTAAATTAGGGTGGTATCCGCGGTGATCAGCGCCTCAAGACCTGCGCGGTCGATCAGAGGATCGTAAAATGTTGTCGTGACCCCGAAACGTTTCAGGCTGTCTTCGCAGTATTCGCGGGAAAAACCATAAAAATTATCCGGAACCAGAAAATGCGCGCCTTGGCGGGCGCAGGCATTAAGGACGCCAACAATGGCGGCAAGGCCGCTTGACGTTGCAATCGCGTTATAAGCGCCGTCCAGTGCCGCGATGCTGGTTTCAAAGGCCCGGCTGCTCGGGGTGGCTTCCCGCCCATAGCGGTAAGGCGCTGTAAAACGGTTTTTAAAGTCTTCATAATTTTTGATAATAATGGTTGAGGCCCGATGCACAGGTGGATTGACGACACCGCTGTATTCCAGAGGAGTGCTGCCTAAATGAGCAAGCTGTGTTGCGGTGGTTGTTTTTTTCTGGTCACTCATTTTTGTATGGCCTTATGCATTTACACGGTTTGGGCAGCGGCTTTATAAAGCCTTAAAATGGTATCACCGTATTTACGCTCGTCAAACAAATTAAAGCCGGGAATGGTTTCTTCCTCTGGATTTTTTGCGGACATCTCGACAATAATGACGGCATTATCAGCCAGAATGCCCGCTTGTTTAAGGCGGGTTACACCCGGCACAGCCAGATTTTTGGCATAGGGCGGATCGACAAAGACCAGAGATATCTTGTCCTTTGGTATATAGCTGTCCGGCCAGTTGGTGGCGGCATTATGTTTTAAAAACTGTGCCTGATCAAGCAGTTTGAGTTTGGTGGTATTCTGCCGGGCCAGCTGGAGTGAGGTCTTGCTGTTATCGGTAAAAATACAAAAGTCCGCACCACGTGACAGGGCTTCTAACCCCAAAGTGCCCGCACCGCAAAAAAGATCCAGTACCACCGCACCATCAAGGGTTAGCTCGGGACAATGATCCAGAATATTAAACAGTGATTCGCGAACCCGGTCCGCTGTCGGGCGGATCAGGTCATTTTTGGGTGAGGCCAGAGCAAATCCTCTGCATTTTCCGCCGGTTATACGCATGATGATCTCTTGAAAAACATAGGGTTGATTAAAAAAAGCCGTTTACAATGAGACAAATAGCAAAAAATCTGTTAAAATGAAAGAAGTAGGGTTACTTATAGAGTATAGAACTTATTTTGAGGGAAAAATGCGGATAGTACTATCTTTGACACTGGCGTTTCTGTTTTTAGTCTCCTCGCCCAATGATTCTCATGCGCTTGTAGAAGGTTGCCGTCCCGATGTTTGGGAAGCAACCAAGGCCACCGCCGAAGGGCGTGTTGCATCAAGTGTCGCTTCATCAGAAGAAATAGTAAACCAGCCGGACAGTGTTCTTGCTTTGACCTGTGCCGATCAGGCTTTCCGGGTTTCAGCCAATGAAGGCGGACAGATTTTCTCGGGCGATTTTACGTCAGAGATGAATCAGGTTGTGAATGATCCGATGAAAGAATTGTTGGGCAATAACTTTGTTGACAGTATCGGTAACAGTCCCGAATTTTCCAATGTTGTCGGGTCATCACTGACGGAACTTATGGGGGATGTATGGCCTTCGGTCTTCCGTTCCGTTGATTTTAATTGTCCGGTGATGCAGGATATATATGATGATTACATCATTAGCGGGATAGATAGCAATGCCGCTTATCTTAGCCTTGATGATATGGTGACCACCGCGTTCAGTGGTTCAACCGCGACGAATTTCCTCGCAAATATGAGTGCGGAAGGCCCTGGCGGCGTCTTTGGTAACCTGCAGGCCACGCGGACAGCGCTTCCGCCCAATGTTATCCCGAGCGCAACAGGCGCAAACAGTTTTAATGATGTTTTATCAGCGGTGGGGATTATACCGTAATGATTGTATCTGGACATAAGTATATTCCGGCTTTTAGAGCCTTCGTTTTCGCAGCAGCAGTGCTGCTGGTGAGTTTCACACCGGCGCAAGCCTTACAGCCAGGCTGTGATCCTGATTATAAACAAATCCAGGATAACCACGCCGCGGCCAATACGATTAAAGATACGGCTTTTGCCAAGGAAATCATCAAAAGACCAGACAGTGTCATGGCACTCTCCTGTTTTGATCAGGCTATGGCGGCGTCGGCCAAGGCCGGTAGTATATTCTCGGATCAGCCACCGACATCCCTGCCAACCTGGGACAGTATCATTTCTACCGGTCTTGGTGCTGCTATTGGCGGGCCATTTGGTGACGGGACGACAACAACATTAGTTGAACAGGTCAATGGCGTTGTTGATCCGGTTTTGGATGATCTCCTGTCATCGTTCGGTGATGCCGTATCAGCGGTTATGGGGAGTGTATTATCCATTTCTTATTCAGCGATTATTGCCCCATTGTTAAGTATACCTGTTCTGGGTCCATTGTTGTCTATGTTACTTGGTCTGAATATGAATTGTACGGTTGGTAATGATCTTTTGATGAACTATGTTATCCGCCAAGGGATCGATAATGGCGTTAATTATGTCACCTACGAGGATCTGGTTAATGGCGTAGTAAGCTGGGGAAGTAAAGCTGGTATTCAGCTATCAAATCCTGGCAATGTTACTGTGCTGAATGATGCAAAAAATGATCTGCTTAATCTTAATACCCCGGGCTTTTTCCCTTTTAATCCGGTCACGCCTATTATTCCGCCAAATGCGACGGTGTCCTCTATTGTCAGTAGTATGTAAAGGGATTGTTGCCTAAGCGCGGTGAAAATCCGGCAGTTAGCTGTCCATGCGCTGTTTTAATGACTTCATGAATTCTTCTTTATCGGGGTGTGCGGCTAGAAATTTCTGTACTGTATCGCGGGCGGCATCCTTATCATAGGGCACGCTATCGTCTTGATCGCTGCTATGCAGACGGTCTTTGATATCGCGGATCTGGTTTAATATCTCCTGTTCAATCTTTTTACGGTCTTTCATGTCTTACCGGGCTTTCCAGTTGGGATTCTACTGATTATACTGGAAAATCGGCAGAATATATGGTTAACAGACCGTAGAGGAAATTCAGCCAAGGTCTGAATACAGTAAGTATAACACAAACAGGTAAACAATGCTTTCATCGCTTTATAATTGCTCTACCCGTTTATTGCGGCCGGTTTTTGACCGGATGCTGCAAAAACGACTGACGCGGGGCAAAGAAGATAAAGCCCGTTTATCCGAACGGCGTGGAAAACCTGGTTTGCCGAGGCCATCGGGCAAACTAGTCTGGATTCATGGGGCAAGCGTGGGCGAATCATTATCAGCTTTACCTTTGATTGAGCGCATTCTGGGTGCTGATCCGTATTGTCATGTCCTGTTGACCACCGGCACGGTGACATCGGCGCGGCTGATGGAACAACGTCTGCCGGCGCGGGCTATTCATCAATATATACCGTTGGACCATCCGGATTGGGTCGAAAGTTTTCTGCGGCATTGGCAACCCGATGCTGTGATCTGGCTGGAATCCGATTTCTGGCCCAATATGCTACGCGAAATCCGGTCTTTAAAAATTCCGGCGGTTCTGATTAATGCGCGGATGTCTGAACGGTCTTTTTCACGTTGGCGCTGGCTGGGCGCTGGTATGTTGCGTGACATCCTATCCAGCTTTGATTTTTGTCTGGCCCAGAATGAATTCGAACAAAAGCGTTTACAGGCTTTCGGCCATAAACAGGTTTATATTTCGGATAATTTGAAATATGCGGCCAATCCTTTGCCGGTCAACAAGGAAACAGCCCAAGCCTTGAAAGACGGGATCGGCGACCGGCCTGTCTGGCAATATATCAGCACACATCCTGGCGAAGAGGAAATTGCCTTTACCCTTCACCAGAAATTAAAAGCGGATATTCCTGACCTGTTGACTGTCATTGTGCCGCGGCATCCGAACCGCGGTGAGGAAATTGCCGGACTTGCCCTGACACAGGGATTAAATCTATCGCGCCGTAGTCAGGACATGCCGATCACGCCGGAAAGTGATATTTATCTCGCCGATACAATGGGCGAGCTGGGCGTATTCAGCGCCACAGTGCCGCTGGTAGTGATGGGCGGGAGCTTCGTCCCCCATGGCGGCCATAACCCAGTAGAACCTGCCCAGTTCGGTTGTATGATCATCTATGGGCCGTATATGTTTAACTTTAAAACGATTTGCGCTGATTTCGAGGCCGTGAATGCGGCGCTACCGGTTGAAGATGAGCAGGCTTTGGCGGATACCCTGACAAAACTTCTGCAGAATCCGGCACAGATGGAGCCTTATCGCGCGGCGGCTTTAAAGCTGACCCAGGATAAATCCGGCGCTATAGAAACCTTATGGTCTTATCTATATCCTTGGCTGGAACCGGATCAATCTGTAGATACCGGAGCAGACCGCAAAGCAGGATCAACATCATGATGAAAACCCCTGAATTCTGGTATGATGCAAAACCGGGTCTGCTAGCAAAGCTATTGAAACCGCTAGCCGCACTGTATGCATGGGCGCGCGATCATCATTATAAAAAAGCCGGTCTTTCCCCGTTGCGTTCCTCATCCAAAGTGATCTGTATTGGTAATGTGACAGCCGGTGGTGCCGGTAAAACACCGGTCGCAGCTGCGCTTTATACGATATTGGAAGACATGGATTTACTGCCAGCCTTGGTAAGTCGCGGATATGGCGGGACGCTCGAAGGTCCGGTGATGGTTGATACCGATTATCACGCCGCAGCAGAGGTTGGCGATGAACCGCTGATGCTTAGCCAGCAGGGGCTTAAAGTCTGGGTTGGTAAAAACCGTCGTCATGCG
>Ga0136589_1000492_pt1 | contig 19746 bp, 16 predicted proteins | sample AntRauMFilla3764_FD_104640 | JGI IMG/M metagenome (GOLD analysis project Ga0136589, IMG submission 104640) | Saline lake microbial communities from Rauer Islands, Antarctica - Metagenome Filla 3 #764 | ecosystem: Environmental > Aquatic > Non-marine Saline and Alkaline > Saline | place...
GGAGACGAAGTAATAATCTGGGAGATTATTACGGGAGGATTCGAAAAGGTTGCCAGCTATTTTGTAAAAATAGCGACAACCTGTACTGAACATGTAATGTTCGAATCCTCTCGTCTCCGCAGCAAATATCCGTTATCGGATGACCCATACACCTATATTTTAAGCCATATTTCCCCGTGGCTGTTTTCGCCTAGCCTGGACCCCTCTAAAGGATTCGAACCGCACACGGCTTAATTTTGTGTTTTTGGTATACTGGGTACATATGAAAACTAAATTTATTCTGCACGGAGGGATGTTAAGTCGCGGCGGTCCAGATAATGAATCCTTTTTTCAAGAATTCACTAAAGATCTCAAGGATGGTGATACTGTTCTTTGGATTGGTTTTGCTCGTAAAGAAGGTGAAGAAAGAGAAAATACATTTGTTCGTGATACTGGTTGGATTGAACAATATTCAAATAAAAGCTTGCAGTACGTGAGTGCTACTCTTGAAGCTTTGCAAACACAGATAGAGAAAGCTGATGCTGTTTTTGTAACCGGAGGAAGTAGTGAAATATTGATTAAAGCAATGAAAGAGTTTCCAAATTTTACTTCATGGATTGAAGGTAAGATTTATGCCGGTTCGTCTGCTGGAGCATGCTTAACTTCAACTATCTATTATCATTGTTCACATAATAAAGTTAGTGACGGGCTTGGACTGCTACCAATCCGAGTAATGGTTCATTACGGCAATCCTGACTTTAATTCTACAGAGGAGTCGCTTCTTGAACTAAAAAAGCACAGAGACGAATTGGAACTGGTTGTACTACCAGAATGTGAATGGGTAGTTAAAGAAATTGAATTATGAATATAGGAGTTTGGGGAGATAGTATTACCCATGGATCGTGCGATGGTGAAGCACTTGGTTGGGTTGGTCGTATTAGGAGAGCACTGCCAGCTGACGATTACAATCATATATACAACTTTGGTGTTTGCGGTGATACCTCTGATGATTTAATAACCAGGTTTGATGTTGAGCTAGCAGCCATACATCCAGAAAAAGTTATCTTTGCTGTGGGTATTAACGACTCCAAATTTCCAGAAGGATCAGATACACACCTTGTCTCGTTGGAACTATACGAACAAAACCTACGGCAACTAATTGAGAAAACTAGAGTGCATACAGACTCAATCACCATTGTTGGAGCTACTAAAGTAGATGACGAGTGGCGTTCTGCTCGCGGTAGTCGTTTTATGAACGAAGAGATCGCTAAGTTCAACGAGGTGATGAAAAAGGTTGCTGATGAGAACAAACTCGATTACATTGATATATTTGAGACCCTCGACCCAACTACCGACCTGGCTGACGGTCTCCATCCAAATGCGCAGGGATACGACAAGATGTTTGAAGTTATCAGAGCTAATCTAGATTGGGTATGAAAAACGCAATAATCCTGCACGGTACCTGTGATGAGGAAGAGTACTACTCACTAGAATATCCATCAGCGAGTAACTTTCATTGGCTACCTTGGTTATCTAAACAACTGCTCATAAAAGATATTCATGCAGTTACTCCTGAAATGCCACACGGCTATATGCCTGACTACGTGTTATGGAAGCGGGAGTTTGAGCGATTTGATATTACACCTGATACTATTCTAGTAGGACACAGTTGTGGGGGTGGATTTCTGGTACGTTGGCTTTCTGAAAATAAGAAACAGCAAGTTGGAAAAGTAGTATTGGTCGCTCCTTGGCTTGATCCAAACAAAACCAAGGGGAACGATAATGATTTCTTTGATTTTGTAATAGATTCAGAACTAGTATCACGCACTCAAGGTGTAACTATTTTTAACAGCGATACAGATGTGGAAGCAGTGCACACAAGTGTCGAGAAGATTGTAGATACTATTCCAAACATCAAGTTGGTTGAATTTCAGAATAAGGGACACTTCTGTCTTAGTGACTTGGGAGGAGAAGCTTTTCCTGAGTTATTAGAAGAAGTCCTAAATTAATATGGCATTAGAAGCAACTCACATCCGCTACGCACTCGACACCAAAGACCGCTTTGGTGTGTCTGACGAAACTAAATACATCTCTGGCTCTATCTACCCAGACAGCCGTTACCCGACTGGTACCGACCGCACATTAACTCACGACGATTCTCAAATGGAGAAAGAATTTTGGAGTGACGATGAATTCCGTAAGGGTTGGTCAGCTCATTTGTTGTACGACAAAATTCAACAATCAGTCCATGGTGACTGGTTCGCAGATATGCTTGCTGCTAAGAATCCTGGAATGACCAAAGAAGAAGATTGGATTGTCTGTACAGCCCTAAAAATCTTACAAGATATTGACGACATCAAACACTTTAATATCAAAGCGCATTTGGCATCTTTGTCTTATGTTGAAACACCTAATGGTGAAGATGAGGTGAAAGTGAAAACATATAATCAAATGTTTGTGGACATATACAGCAAGGCTCCAAACGTTTCGATTGAAGACCTTGAACGAATGTGGATTGACTGGAGTGTTCCAGCTGATACAGCCGCTAGAATGCGAGAGAAATCATATGAAATACAAGTTGATGATGTTTTGATGGAGAAAGTTCGAGGTATCTACGCTGAGACGTTGAATCGCACTGATGAATTCTTTAATCGCTATTGCATATGAGTATTAGAGCTATCTGCTTCGACCTTGATGGTGTCTACTTTACCCCTCAAGGAAAACAATCATTTCACACTGCTCTGAGTGAAGAATTTGGAGCTGACCCAGCAGTTGTCGATGAAATTATGTATCGCAGCGATGCTATGCGTAACTTGGTTACAGGTACCATTGAACCTGCCGATTTTTGGAAATACTTACGAGCAGAAACAAGTATTCTTGCTACTGATGATGAATTAATTACTCGCTGGATTCGTGATTACAAAATAGATGCAGATGTACAAGAAATAGTTTGTGTAGCTAAAAAGCAAGGATTTATTACTTGCGTTTGTACCAACAATAACGCAGCCAGGTTACCAGCACTTGAAGAAAAGTTTAGTTTCTGTAGTGACTTTGATGCAGTAGTATCATCTCACGAGGTCGGGCACACCAAGCCAAGTAAAGAAATCTTCGAGGCATTACTTGAAAAAACAGGAGTACAAGCTAGTGAGCTAATTTACTCAGATGATAATCCAGAGAGATTACGAGGTGCAAAGAATTTAGGGATTACTACATTTGTGTATACAGATTTTACTCAATTCCTAAGTGAATTAAAAGTACTCGGAATCACATTATGAAAAACTGCATCATCATACATGGCGGCCCGCTGACCGACACTCCAGAAAATCCTCATAACCTACACACACTCTACTGGCATCCTTGGACTAAGGTTGAACTAATTAAGCGTAATATTGAAACATTGGTCCCAGCCATGCCACACCCTTGGAATCCCAAGTATCAGGAATACAAAGAGGTAATGGATAACCTACCTATAACAGAAGATTCAGTATTAGTGGGACATAGTAGAGGTGTTGCTTTTCTTTTGCGCTGGCTTGGTGATACAAAACAAACTGTGCGAAAAATTATAATGGTCGCACCCAATCTACGAACTGAAAGTACCAACCTCGAACTACAAAATTTTTATGATTTTGATATCGACGATTTGATAAAACAACTGGCTGCAGAGCGAACAATTTTTACATCTGAAACTGATGATTTAGAGAATATGGAAAGTGCAAAATTACTAGCGGGTGTATTAGATTGCAAAGTAATCAACCTTCCTCAGCATGGCCATTTTATTACACAAGAGATGGGTAGAGATGAGTTTCCAGAGTTAATTAAAGAAATACTCGGTTAATATGAAAAAGCAAAATGATTATTTTGGCGAATTGTTACTCCATTTCCTAAATCACTTTGATCTTGATCTGCTATTTCATAAGCAAAAGTATTCAGATTATAAAGAGCGTCTAGCTGTCGATCTATTCGACCGACTAAATGATTTAAAAACAGTATTCGATAGATTGCAAAAGTACCCTATATATTTTGAGTATTTCTATACTAGCGAAAAAGATTTAATCTCTGATGCAGAGGCTATCGAATACCACTTACATTCCTTTATCCAGGATATCTACATATTACAGGAGAGACTCATACGTATTATCGGGCATTTAAGAAAAGATTTGAAAACCTTTGGACTTGACCACGATGAGGATTTGAAAAAAATATTAAATCATCTTGACGAACAAGTGCGCTTAGTATTAGGTAGTGTTACAACTGGCTCACGTAAGAGGCATGTGCATGACGCTACTGTTCGTGATTCTGATTTATCAGAAGCAAAACTATCAGATACTTTAAAGAAAGTTGACCCAACCTTGGCAGCATTAGTTGAGCAAAAGAGTATCGAGTTAACAAGTAAAGCTAAAAATCACTATATTCAAGAAGCGAAGAGGAATGCGCAACATATGGAGCATTTACAGGACTTTATTTCACCCAGGTTAGGTTTGATAATTGCTCATTTCTTTGAACAAGACGAATCAAAGTTTAGGTCTAGAATGAGTGATAGTTAGAATTATTTTTCCATTTACTTACGGATTGTTACCACCTTATCCTTCACCACCACCTTGCTCTCTAAACATCCCATCAGCTCACGCTTCTCTTCATTAGACCCATCATTGAGGATGTACTTAGCGTAGGTCTTGAGGTCTACATCCTTATGCTCCGCCTTCTTGCCTGAGACCCCTAGTACACCGCGGTGGAATTTATTAAATCGTTTCAGTTCTTCTTCAAATTTTATCTGCACTGCGGTTGGGTTGAATGTAACCTTACTCATCAGTTTCACTAGCTGCTCAACTAAGTCTTCTTCACGTATGTAGGGATTCTTGCAGTGGCGGTCCTTTGACCTTCCGCATCCATAGTAAATGTATTTAGCAGAAGTGCCGTCTTTCAGTTGTTTGTATTTTTCTTCAGCAGATATGCCTGATTCACACCGCCCGCAGGTCATCAGTTTTGTAAAAGCGAATTCTTTGGATTGTCGCACTATGTTGTCTCGCTTCAGTTGCTCTTGGACTTTATCAAACAATGCTTTATCTATCACTGGTTCGTGTTTGCCCTGATACCAGTTGCCGCTACCCATAGGGTACTCAAACACTCCGTAGTAGAAGGTATTTTGCAGGGCACGATATACGTTGCTGAGCGCCAATGGTTTATTACCTCTAGTATGGAAGTTCAGATCAAACTTGAGCCAGTGATATATCTTGCGTCCAGACCATTTCTCATACGCCATCTTTTCAAACATCTGCTTTACCACGTTCGCTCGTTCAGGATCTACAATCACCTGACACTTTTTATCAATGTGTTTTTGGTTGAGATACCCAACTGGTGCCATCCCAGGCCAGAGCCCCATCTCGCACCGTGTCCGCAGCCCTCGCTTTACATTGATCCCACGGTTGTCGTTCTCAAGTTTTGCCTGTGATCCCAGAATCATTAATAAGAACTTCTCGTTAGGATTGTTTGAAAAGCTTTGTCCAAAGGTGCGTATTTCGTTTAGTTTTCCAGCGTCCATCAAGTCCACAATCTTCCCCAGGTCGCCAGCGTTTCTAGAGATACGGTCTGGAGCCCAAGTGAGTATGCCGTTGTATTTCTCCGCGTGCAGTTCTTGAATGATCTCGTTAAACACCGGACGGCAGCCTGTCTCCTTAGCTGAATGACTCTCTCGCTTCATTGCTACAACTTCCAGCCCATCCCGTTCTGCCAGCTGTAGCATTTCTTTAATTTGCGAATCAATCGACAAGACTTGCTTCTCTTCAGACTCAGAACTCTTGCGCGCGTATAGTACGTATTTGGTCTCGGTCTTTATAACTGGCTGTGTCCCGAGGCCTGCCATCAATGCATTTGCTGTGTTCTCCATATAGACACATTGATGACGCAACGGTTCTGATAAGTCTAGTGCGACCCTGATCCCTTGAGTTGGCAACCAAGGCTTCGCAAGCTCCAAAAAGTGAGTTAAGGTTGTAATGTATAGCCCAGTATACATATATTAATATGAAGAATTTTTCATATTAAATGTTAAAATCATTAAGTAATGTTTTGGTTACTTTCAAAATTCTCTGGACGACTACCTGCTTTTAAGGTTAAGTACTAAATATGGCAAAAGATACAAAAAATCAGGCTGGCGTAGTGAATGGTATTAAGCTTTTTGAGTACCTCGAAAAGCTCTCCTTATTGAGTGTAAACGTTAGAAAAAGTGTTAAAAAACTAGGTAAGGAAGAAGAGTGGTTCGATCTTGAAGATGAAAGTTTCTTGCCAGTGCTTGATAAAGTGTATCTCAAACATCGTGCAGATGAAAAAGGCACGGACGAAAATTTATTTTTCTCTATCCAAAGGTATGAGATTGAAAAAATGCCAAAGCTACCCAAAGAGCTTGACCGCTGGATTAATACTGAAACGGTTTCATTTAACCAGCCTGAACCCTCATCCAAAGTTATCGTTACTGAATCCTTTGATGACAGTGCTGACCGAAAGGGTCTCTTTAAAGATCTTGACCAAGACAGTGATATTCCTGATGAGCTTCAGGATTGGGTAACAAAAAGTGATAAGGGTATTTATAAAAAGATTGAAGTTCGTGATACAGAATTATTTTTTAATGATTATCCTGAGTTACAAAAACTTTACGACAGCTGGATTGAGAATAAATGGACAGAATGGCAAGAGAGAAATCATGATTATTTAATCGCCAACAAAGCTTATGATCGATTCTATGCCTTACGATCGTTTCTTAAAACTGAATCTGATAGCTATGACTTGATCTGGGGTCACGATGTGGTGACTATGAAAAAAGGTAACGATGAGATTTATCACCCAACTTTCTTTACCCCAGTTACTCTAGACTTTGACACAGATGCAAATATTATTTCAGTTTCTGCTGATGAACAATTGAAATCATTTTGTGACGTTTCTTATATCCGAGACACTATCGATGAGGAGAATGTAAACCTTGCAGACATAGATGAATTGGCTGAGCGTATAAATACGGCTGATGATTTTGATGTTTGGGATAAAGATTTACTAAACCAGTACTTGCGTTCGTTTATGAGATTTATGTCTCCAGACGGTGACTCTCACTATAGCAATCGAGACGTTGAATTGACCTCTACTAGTCGTCCAACTGCATTTAACAAACATAATCTATTCTTATTTAAGAAATCAGGTAAGAGTTGGGCTGAGTATGCAAAGAAAATTCAAGCTGATATTGAGGAGAATGGTGAACTAACACCGTTTCTAGAAGATTTAATTACGGGTGAGTATGTTGAGCGTGAATCAGAAGAGGAGAACGAATCATTGTTTGATACTAAACTGCATGATGGTGAGCTTTTGTTCCCGTTAGCATCTAATAAAGAACAACAACAGATTTCACGACAAATTGACAACTCCTATGGCTCGGTAGTTCAAGGGCCTCCTGGCACAGGAAAGACACATACTATTGCTAATTTGGTCTCAAGGTTCTTGGCTCAAGGTAAGTCAGTACTTGTAACTTCGCAGACAGGGCAGGCTCTTTCAGTTTTAAAACAAAAACTACCAACTCAAATTCAGAACTTGGCAGTATCGCAAGTTGATGACGATTCAAAGACTAATGATTTACAGAAAGCAGTGTCTGAGATTAATACGAATCTATCTGATACTAGTAAATTCACTGAGTCTACTAAAAAAGATGCTCGACAAGAGTTAGATCTGATTAGAAAAAGCATCGCCGCAAAAAGTAAGGAATATCAGCAGAAGCTACTACTCGATTCAACTGAATCTATCGAAGTAGGAGTAGATGTTTTTAATCCTATGACAGCTGCACAACTAGTTGCTGCATTTGAGACTAAGCATTCATTTAGAATTATTGATGCAGTAGATTACGACCTCGATTTACCTTTTACTCAGGTTGATTTTGATAATTATGTAGACGCACTCAAGAAGCTAGATAAAAGTGCTTGGGAGTATGCAAGCTATGATGATTTTCCAACGGTTGGTTCATTGCCTAAGTTAAAAATTGTAAAAGATTACATTGAGACTAGAGACAGCCTCTCTTCGGAAGAAGAAAAATTACACAAACAATATATCCCTAATGAGGCTCAACTAGAGTCTATAGATTCAATAATTAATTACATTGAAGAGTACAAGAAGCAGGTTGAGAATGTAGACGCCTTAAGAAAAACTTTGAAAGATAAGGGGGTGGTATCAGTTGATAAAACTATCGAAACAATTGTCAAAAAGACGGACAGAGAAGAGGTTGCCGCTCTACTGACTCAAATAGAGCAAATAAGAAAACATCTCAACTCGTTTGATGCTGATTGGGAAAAAGAACTGCTCAAAATTGTTGGTAATAAATCTGAGAAACAGAGATGGGATGACATAGTGAAGCTTTTTGATGAAAAAATTAACATCTATCGTAAGGCAGACACAGTCTTAATTGGAAAAGATGTTTTGGTCGGAGGCCTTGGGTATAAAGAAGCACTGAGCGCAATAACAAGTATTCGTGTAAAAAGCAAAAACGGTAAGTTCCCATCAAAAATATCTTTTATGCTCGATGCTGGTATCCGCAAGTTACTAAAAAATGTCAGTGTAGACGGTGACTCAGTAGCAACAATTGAGAATTTAAATATAATCAATTCATATTTTGATAAACAAAGATCAGTTCAAGAATTGAGTGTGCTTTGGAGTCAGGCCTTCGAATCCTTAAAGGATAAGAAAGATTTTATCGACCCGTTTAGTATCGTTGATTTTGAAGCAGATGTCGCCACAGTTAGACGTATTGTTTCTTTTGGTGATCGAAAAGTAGAGTTAGCTGAATCGCTCACTAAGTTTTCTTCTATTACTGATACGGGTGTGAAGTCAGTCCATTCTTTTGAAGATTTGCAGCAAACATTCAAGCAAGTTGAGTCATTATTTGTAGTTGAAGAAATTGAAACCATTCTTAATGGACTGAAACAGGAGCTATCTGGGGAACATACTCATTCTGCTGTTAAGGATTTGTATACTTATATAGATAAAAAAGATACTGATAGGATAATCGCAACCAAACAAAAATTAGTAGAGCTGAATGTGCGTAAGCTGGTCTCGAGTAAACTTATTGATTTAGAGCAAAAAGTTTATACTGATTCCTTAAACACCGTTTTAAACAGTAAAAAAGTTTCAACAAAAATCAGTCAATTCTCTACGCTCATTGAGAAAAGTGATATTGGTGGTATCAAACATTTTTATGAGTCCCTCCCAGTTCTGATTGAAGAGCAAAAACTGGCGCATAAAATCAATAAGTTAGATGTCGAATTGAATAACTTCATACCAGAGACTCTAAAGAAGATTAGGTTGTGTATACAAAACGAGGAAGAATTTGAATTACCATTGGTAGACAATTGGACGTATGTACGACTATCAAGTTGGTTGGATCACTTACATAAAGGAGATTCAATTTACAAACTAGTAGATCAAATTGAGATTCTAAAAAATAAAGAAAAGGATCAAGTCAGAAAACTTATTGAAATATCAGCGTGGATTAATCTGAAAGACAGAGTTACCAAAACGCAGAAAGAAGCTTTGGCATCGTTCGCTCTTAGTATGAAGCAGCGTGGAAAAGGAACAGGAAAATACGCTGCTAAACACCTTAATGATGCAAAAAACGCTTTGATGATTGGTAAAGACGCTGTTCCTGTGTGGATTATGCCTATTAATGCAATTCATCAATTATTTCCCGACCCCAAAGCAGGGATGTTTGATGTAGTTATTTTTGATGAGGCCAGTCAGGTAGATGCACGAGGTCTCAATATTGCTTATTTGGGTAAGAAGTTGCTGATAGTTGGAGACGATGAACAGGTGAGTCCTACGTCTTTCACGAACTTTGCCAAAGTTACTGATCTGATTACTCGTTATATTTCTGGTGTGCCTAACTGCAATCAATTTTCTACCAAATCGAGTTTATTTGATATTGCAAAAATTAAGATGACCGAGACTGTAACTTTAACAGAGCACTTTCGTTCAATTGAAGAAATTATTGGTTTCAGTAATAAGTTGTCATACGATGGTAGTCTAAAAATCTTAAGAGATCAGTTACCAAAAGACCGCTTAGATCCAGTGCTTGAAGCTGTGTATGTTGATGCAGGATATACACAAACTAATGTACAAGTTAATCAGGCAGAAGCAGAAGCTATCGTTGAAAAGATTAAGGAGTTTTTAAATGATAAGAAATACAGCGAAACAAAAATAGACGGTGTCACTCGTGCAACTACTATTGGTGTTATTTCACTTCTTGGTAAGGATCAGTCGAAATTGATTACCAAGTTGATTAGTGAGAATATTTCGTCTAAAGAGATTGAAGCTAGACAGATTATCTGTGGTGATCCGTATGTGTTTCAAGGGGACGAAAGGGATATCATCTTGCTCTCGATGGTTAAAGCACCTGATCTAGATAAACCAGATGCAGCTATTTCTCCGTACACATCGACAACAAAAGCGTATCGACAGCGTATTAACGTTGCTATGTCTAGAGCTAGAAATAAAATGGTTTTGTTCCACTCAATTCCGAAAGACAAAATTACAAACAGAAATGATTTGCGTAAACAAGTGATCGACTGGTTCTATAATTATAAAGCAGAGGATCGTCAGTCAGGATTAAAAAAAGTAAGAGAAGAGGTGACTAAAGGTCGAGCCTCAGAGTTTGAATATGCTGTAGCAGAGATTATCTGCAATAAAGGCTTTACAGTAATTCCGCAATACGAAGTGGCTGGTTATCGAATTGATCTAGTAGTTCAAGGAGAAAATGCAAAGTTAGCGATTGAGTGCGATGGGGATCAGTATCACAATGGGCTTGAGAAATGGCATGAGGATATTGAACGTCAACAAATTATCGAACGTTCAGGTTGGCAGTTCTGGAGATTGTCCGGAAGTTCGTTTTATAGACACAAACATAAAGCCTTAGATAGCTTGTGGGAAAAATTAGAAGAGTTAGAAATTAAGCCTACAATATAAACATGTCAAATGTTCTTACGAAAACAGATTTTCTGGTTGCAAAAGGATGCAACAAAAATGCTTGGCTAAAAGTGAACAAGCCTGAGATATATAAGCAGAAAGAATTATCTGCGTTTGAGTTGAACATTATCGATACTGGTAACGAGATTGACGAGCTTGCAAGAGAGCTGTTCCCTGGGGGAGTATTGGTTGAAGATCGTCATGATCAAACTCTCACTAATGAGCTCATAGCTAAACGCACTCCTGTTATATATCAGCCTGTTTTTATCACCGATAAGTATTCTTCAATTGCTGACACTATTGTCTGGAATAATAGAACTGAGGCGTACGACTTATACGAGGTAAAATCTTCTACCGCTACACATGAAGGAGAGGGTGGTAGACGAGCAGAAGAGTATAAAAATGATGTGGCATTCCAAAAGAATGTGATGGACACGCTTTCTATTCCTCTAGGGACACTGAACTTAGTTCGGCTAGATAAATCATACGTTCGCTCTGGAGATCTCTCTATAGACGAGCTTTTTATTACAAAGGATATTACTGAAGATGTTGAATTAATCGCCGCAGATATAGCAGGTCAAATGGCTGGAGTGCATGAATACATCAATCGTGGAGAAGAGCCTGTGGGCCACTGTGACTGTTGGATGAAATCTAAAAGTAATCATTGCACAACCTTTTCTTACTCAAATCCAGATTTACCCGAATATTCAGTACATCAGATTTCACGCATTGGAAATAGTCCGAAAAAACTCTCAGCACTAGTAGAGAGTGACATCGTAGATATCCAAAAAGTACCTCACGACTTTGAGCTGACTGACAACCAGAGACGTCAGGTGGATGTTGCTCAATCAGGGCGAACTGTAATAGATTCAGAAGGAGTAGATACATTTCTTGAGAGATTAGAATATCCGTTAGCTTTTATAGATTACGAAACTTTTCCTTCAGCTATACCAAGATACTCTGGCTACCACCCGTATCAGCAGATACCATTTCAATTCTCGCTACATATCATCGAAGAAGAGGGCGGCGAAATGACTCATGCGGAGTTCTTGCATACAAAGAATACAAATCCAGATGAACAATTTATTGAAGCAATTAAGCATCACTTGCCAGCAACAGGTAGTGTCTTGGTTTGGAGTCAGAAGTTCGAGAAAGGTATAAATAACCAAGTTGCAGAGAGGTTGCCTCATCATCAAGAATTCATTACCAGTATCCAAGACAGGATAGTTGATCTTATAGAACCATTTGACGGAAAGACTACTGTCTACTGGCACCCTGCTTTTCTTGGTAAGTCCTCAATCAAATTTGTGCTACCTGCTTTAGTGCCAGAGCTTTCATATAAGGATCTTGAAGTACAAGAGGGAGGAGCAGCTGCAGATACATGGAACAGAATTGTCTCAGGGGAGTATTCAGCAGAAGAGGCTGTAAGAAAAAGGGATGCTTTGTTGAAATACTGTCATTTAGACACACTAGCAATGGTTGAAATCTGGAAGGTGCTCAAACAACTCTAGGTCGTCTGCTATTATAATCAGTATGGAAAATCCCGCCCTAGATATCCCTAAAATAATGTTCTCCGCCTTCTGGGAAGTAAAGGAGTTATTTTTTATAATGATTGGTATAGCCGTACTCGCTCTTGCACTTCGAGTGATGTTAGATCTTGCAAGTCGCCGAAGCAAGATCAAATGGTATCTAGGTAAAAAGAAGGTTCAAGACCTCCAGCAACTTACCCCAACTCAATTCGAGGAATATATAGCAACTCTATTTCAATCGCTTGGATATGAAACAAAAGTGACAGGCGGAAGTGGTGACGGAGGAGTAGACGTAGAGGCTGTTAAAAATGGTAATGTTCACTACATCCAGTGCAAGAAGTACATCTCGTCCAAGGTTCCTGTTAGTGCTGTTCGTGATTTCTATGGAGCAATTGCAGATCGAGTTGATGGTGGTAAAGGATACTTTATTACTACGAACGTGTTTACTCTCGATGCAGAGAAATTTGCTGAAGATAAGCCAATTGAACTTATCGACAAGTTCAAGCTAATGGATTACATGCAGATGGTGGACACAACAGTACCTGAAGCGAAAGCCTCTGTCTGTCAAAAGTGCGGAAGTGAGCTAGTCAAACGCAAAGGTAAGTACGGCGCTTTTCTGGGTTGTAGTACATATCCAAAGTGTGACTACACTGAAAAGATTTTGTAATGAAAAACAAACAAATCAACAATAAAATAGTTAAACTTTGGAATAAGTATTTTGAAGGAGACAAGCAAGTTTACGGACCACTGTTCTACGATTCATTCAAAAAAGATACGTTGTTATTTGTCGGAGTAAACCCTTCCTCTAGTGCGAAAGGATTTAAAACAATTGTAAAAGATACTGAATATTCAAAATTACACCCTGAGGAGTTTTTCAAGTGGGACAAACTGTCTAAGAACCTTGATTTAATTGATGATTGTATAAACATTGAGAACTACGCATATAAAAAATACACCTCATATTTCGCCAAGCCTGCCAAAATAGCTGAATCCGTTGGACTAGATTGGCAGCATGTAGATCTATTTTTATACAAAGAGACAAACCAATCGAATTTCATGAAGCGTATTCTTGAAAAGGGTGAACTTAATCAGTTTGGTCTGGATCAGTTATCTATTTTTAGAGACGCTCTTAAAGTAATAGTGCCTAGAGCTATCGTTGTGACAAATGCCTTTGGTTCAGAAATAGTACGTAAACACTTAGCAGATGACTTAGTATGGGATGAAGAGCGAGGTCATCATTGGTTCAGTGGGGGAGATAAAAAAGTACCTATTTTCTTTTCATCAATGTTGAGTGGTCAGCGAGCATTGGACCGCTGGTCGTGCGAGAGACTGGTGTGGCATATAAAGCAGTCGCTTAAATCTTAGTTATGAGTAAAAAGCTTACAATAATTTTAGTATTGACGCTATGTATTGGAAGTTTGGTGCTGTTCCTCTCGCAAAGAGAGCCAGCAAAGGCTTTACAAGAACCAGTAGAGAAAGTCTCTGAATCGCCAGAAGAGACAAGGATAATCGCAACCATGCTTGAGTCACGAACATATGGTCGAGTATTTCTTCAAAACCAGGATCAAGATTCTGAATACTTATATGTTCTTGCAGAGCCTAATGATGTAGTTTCTGACGGAGGTTTGCGCTATAGTCCTACTACTCACGATATGAATATGGGAAACGTCTATGAAATACATGGAATTATTTCAGATCCTTGTTTCGATCGCCACGAGGTTGTAGAAGGCGAAGGGAAAGTCTGCATTGCTTGGATGGATTTGGACAAATCGACACTTATTGAACAATAAATATGAGAATTGATAATTTTAAAAATAAAGAAACACTAATAGTAAAGCCACAGAGATGTTATACCCTTCTAATTAGGGATTGCATTTTTTTCGTTGCTTCGTTAATTTTCAGTCTCAGTTTTGTGTTTCCTGCTGACGTTAACGCTCAAGGTTTTAACAGTCAGGAATTTTGGCCCACTAATGCATGTGCCTACGCTGCGAAATACGGATACTTTGGTACACCCACGAATGATCCTGATGACTTGTGGTCGATGTGTGCTTTCTGGGTTGAAGACGAAGGTACGTATGAGCATGAAAGTGCTATTTACGCTCAACTACAAAGTATTAAACAAATTAATAGACAACTTGAACAGTCGAGCGATCCACGAACACTAGCGACATTACGGATGCAAAAATCACATCTTGAATCAGAGATTGAAGATTATTTTCAGGGTATCAAGACCGCCAGAGTTGTCACCAGTCAGCGTGCTGAGAAAGAGGCGCTAAATAGAGCCGCGGATGAAAATAAATCCACCTTCCTCAGTTTGTTTTTCTTTGGTTTAGGTGCATGGCTGATTTTTGTTTTTGTAAAATGGTCCAGACAATATGCTAGCCCTGAAGCAGTTGAAGAAAGAAGTAGATTGCAGGCGGAAGAAATAAGGATAAGAACTGAGGCTGAAGAAGAATCAAAATCTCTTATGGAAGCTCAAGCTGCTGAGCGACAAGCTATTTCTGACAATAGATTTGCTAAGTATCAAACAATTCGTAAAGAAATTGAATCTATGCCACGCTACCAAACATGGAGAAATGAAGTGCTAGAAAGGCATGGTAAGAAGTGTGCTGTTTGTGGCTCGACTGATTACATAGAAGTCGATCATCACCCAATTTCGATGTATAAATTAGTTAAAAATAGCGGATTACTAAATATTGAGGATGAGGAACAGAGAAAAATAGCAGCTTACGAGTATCCGTACTTTTGGACAGTTGAAAATGGAACACCACTTTGTAAAAAACATCATGATCAGACCAGTTCATCAAAAAGATATTTCGCTAATAATGGGTAGTATATTCATTACTAAGTAAAAATTTGGAGAGGTGTATTAAAATTAGTCTCTATCACTGTCCCGTTTATCCTATTTACGTTTTCAGAGGGTAGACCTATAGGCATCCCATTCACATAGTTTTAGCCCCTAAAATACCCTTGTGGGGTCTAGAAGGGTGGGTACTTAACCTGAGTGGCCCGCAGAAACTGACTTCCTTGGAAGTTAAAGAAAAACCCGACCGCACCGTAGGCGCGGGAGAAGAAGATTGCGACAAGAAACGCTGTCGCTGTGCGACAAATTGGAAAGGTGAAGAAAAAGAAAAGCACGCGGTTTTGTCACGAACCGTAGGGTTCGTTCCAACTTTTTTGACGTAGCGGGCAATTTCAGAGAAATTGTCTGCGGAGGCTAAAAAGGTGGCTTGTTTTGTATCTAAAATCCACTCCCGCAAGGGTTCGACCCAATCATTTCCTCCGCTGGCAAAAACTTTCTGCTTTTCAGTTAAAATCAGTGAAGACCGCATGAGTGTGTCTTTTTGTTTAAGATACACCACCTTTGGTATATCGCCATCGAGATACGTTGAAACCAACTTGTTCATGCGGGTTTCGTTAGCTGTTATTTGGGCAGAAAGTTTTTGTGTCTCGCGGTCTAACACCGACTGACCCTCACGCTCCCATTCCTTCACTTGCTCCAACATCCAGTTGGTGTATCTATCTGGGAGCGAGATTGTGTGAAGCTGTACTTTTAGTTGTTGCGCGAGCTCTTTCTCTTGCAAGTACGACTGCCCACAACGACCGCGTTTTTTAGAGCAGCGATAATACCGATACTTCGTACCATGACGATTGGTAGTCCACTGAGCAGAAATCATACTGTCACATTCGCTGCATCGAAAAATACCGACAAACGGAAAATCATGTTTGATTTTTCGTTTGCGCGGTCGTTCTCTATCTTGCAATACAGACTGAACAGCTTCAAACAATGGCGGAGAAATGATTGGGGCAAAGTTTCCTTCAAACCATTCGTCACCATGTTTGATAAACCCAAGATACGCGCGGTTAGTGAGGAGCTTTTTAATGGAAACTTTGGCAAGTGGCGTACCCTTTCTACTCGTTAAACCTAAGTCCGCCAAAAACTGCGCCAGTGAAATGTATGTGTGGTTTCCTGTTGCATACTCCTCGTAGGCTTTCTTAATAATCCGTCCTTTTACCTCGTCAGGTTCTATATTTCGTATATTCTGATTGTTCACATAGCCAAGAGGAGCTAAGTTCAACCATTCACCACGGCGCAATTTTTGGCGGACGCCTCTTTTGATATTTTCAGATAGATTATCAGAATAGTATTTAGATTGTCCGAAAGCCACTTGCAACATAAACAGTCCTTGCGGGGTGGGTTCAAACCAAAAGGTCGGAAAGCGTAAAGACACGACTCTTTTAGTATCTACGGCGTAGATTACTCGTCCTCCGTCTATGCTATTGCGTGCCAGTCTATCAGGATGCCAAGCTATTATACCCACTCCCTCCATAGACTCTACTTTCGTCATCATCTCACCAAACACAGTCCTCCCAGGTGTCTTTGCGCTTTTTGACTCTTGAAACTCCGCTAGGATTTCAAGATTTTCTTTACGAGCAAATTCTCGCAGTTCAAACAATTGCGCTTCAATCGACATCATTTGTTTATCATCGTCTTCTGATGACTTCCGAGCGTATAGAAAATATTTTGGTTTGGACATATATAAAGTTTTTAGATACGAGACAAGAGACAAAACCGCGTGCTTTTCTTTTTCTTCACCTTTCCAATTTGTCGCACAGCGACAGCGTTTCTTGTCGCAATCTTCTTCTCCCGCGCCTACGGCGCGGTCGGGTTTTTCTTTAACTTCCAAGGAAGTCAGTTTCTGCGGTGAACTATTAACCTTTGCTCGAACCCACTTTGAAAACAAAGAATGATTGCAACGCGCGGAGCGCGTGGTGGCTTTGTACTTCAACGTACGCATTCGGGTTCGTGGTGATGCACCTCGGACGCGAGCTAACACTCGCGTGCAAAACCAAAAACTTTCCTTCCTTTATTTCTTTAAGCGGAGAGGGGTCTGGGGAGAGCCGCCAAAAAGATGAAAGGAAGTTTTTGTTTTGCTTCGCTACTTGTCCTCCAAAAAGTTTCGTTTCAAGCCCCATTCAAATTGAGGGCTTTCCACTACACTTTTCTCCGTACCAGTATCGACCGAGGCGCTACGCGCATACAGAGTGCGTGGTAACTCCAACCAGAGTGCTACACACTACCACACCTCGCACTGGCCGCTCACATCTGTTCACGTTGCCTGCTCGGTGTGATGATGTTCGCTCGATGACTTCGTTGAAAGTTTACATCTGTTCATAAAAAACTACCATGTCCTCAACTTTCGTCTGTAGTCTCTCTGCATTCCCATGTGAGAGCAACCCAAGATACGATTGTACTGTTTCTTGTTTACCATTTTTCTCTACTATCGTCCTGAACATCTTCCGCTTGACAGCAGTCCGTAGGACGCGATGATCAGAAAAATGTACCCAACCAAGAAAGTCAACACCAGACGCCACTGTTTTAATTTGTAATTTCTTTGGATGAAGTGAAAGTGCCAATTCAGATTCGAGAAAGTCAGTAATCCGTGGGATGACCGACACAAGCCACTGTCTGTCTTGAGATAAAAATACAAAATCATCAGCGTAGCGGATGTAGCGCTTGGTTTTGAGTGTATGCTTTGCAAATTGGTCAAATTCATTCATGTATATATTCACGAGGAGTTGCGAAGTTAGATTTCCAAGTGGTAATCCTTTACCCTCAACTCCCACATTAAAACTGCTAACAATTCCGCCGATAAGCTTGATAGTGTCAGAGTCTCTAATATTCCGAGAAACAATATTCATCAGTATATCTTGGTCAATCGAAGCAAAAAACTTTCTAATATCACATTTTAATACCCAACAAGTCCGCGTATGGTTTTTTGATACTTGGTATGCATACGAACGAAAACAGCCTAACGCCTTATGAGTCCCTTTCCCAACTCGGCAAGAGTACGAATCTGCTATAAATTTCTTATCAAAATATGAATATAACTTTCGGTATATCGCGTGATGGAGCAATCTGTCACGTACGCTGGCTTTATGAATATTGCGCGGTTTTGGGTCGGAGATGTTGAATGCTTCATATGCACCATGAACGTATGTTTGATCACGCAAGTCACGATGGAGTGCAAGGACGTTATCCATTAGGTTATACTGAAATTCTTGCACATCTTTTTTCTTTCGTTTGCCGCGTAAAAATTCTCGCCAAGCGGCGAGCAAATTTTGTGCCGAGATGATATCCTGATAGCCATGAATGGAAGAATCAATCAAGTCACCCCCCCCCCCGCAAAAAGCTGCTCCCCATTTTGGAGCGAATCAAACAAGCTTACTTGCTCTGGCATACGTACCACGCTAAATTACCAAAACTGCACCGATACTCACTCGGTGCAAGAATAGACGAGTTGTTTATCGAAAGTATAGAAGCAATATCAGCTGCTGCGTTTCTTTCGCGAGAGAAAAAACTACCGTATGTACAGCTGGCGACGAGAAAAGTGGACACATTGAAGTTATTACTCATGGTTTTATGGGAAACGAAATCACTTGATACAAAGAAGTATATCGCATTATCTGAAGTGCTGGATGAGGTTGGTAAAATGTTGGGTGGTTGGAATGGACAACTTAATAAAAACTCAACCCCGACAAAGCGGGGTGAGAAATAAAAAGAGTTGCAGAGACGAGGAACGCGAACGCACCGTTGTCATTCCACTGGTTGTCAGGGTTGTCGAAGTTCGCATTGACCCACTGACCGTCGTCGTTCCGGTTCGCGTTGAGCACGTTCGGGTTGCCGTCAGAATTGTACGAAATGCCGTCCATGCCACTGCTCATTGAATATTCTCCGAGCTGTATCGAATTCGGCATCTTAAATGCATTAGCAGATCGCACCAAGTATTTTTACTTTTGAGTCTGTATATAACACACTGCATTAAGCCGTAGCCGAGAACACTCTGGTATATATAAAAACTGGATTCGGTAGCGAGAAACCGTAATCGCCCGCGTATTCACTTAGTACCGTCTATATTTTAGCAAAAAAAATTGGCTTCGCGCAGAGCGCGAAACCAAGGACAAAGGATTCAAGTGCAAGCACATAGAATCCAATATCAAGTTCAACTTGCAGAGACGAGGAACGCGAACGCACCGTGGTCATTCCACTGGTCGTCAGGGTTGTCGAAGAGCGCATAGACCCACTGACCGTCGCCGATCCGGACCGCGTAGAGCACGCGCGGGTAGCCGCCAGAATCGGTGATGGGGTCATGGAGCGCGGCGATGTACCAGAACCCCATTTTCTCCATCATCTCATCCGAGACAGCTTCGCGAATGCGAGGGACGACACCAGCCAGCGCTTGTTGGTAGCCGA
>Ga0136589_1000502_pt1 | contig 19554 bp, 26 predicted proteins | sample AntRauMFilla3764_FD_104640 | JGI IMG/M metagenome (GOLD analysis project Ga0136589, IMG submission 104640) | Saline lake microbial communities from Rauer Islands, Antarctica - Metagenome Filla 3 #764 | ecosystem: Environmental > Aquatic > Non-marine Saline and Alkaline > Saline | place...
CACCAGCGTTTCGGCGAGTACTGGAGTGCGCGAGCCTCTGGGAAATCCGATTCGCCGCCACCATTCATCCACTTTTAGCCTACCGAGGAGAGTCATCTCTCCCCGGTGGGCTTTCCGTATTTATATGATACATCTAACTACGCCGTTGCGAAGAGAGACATCTGTATGACGCGCGAGGTCAAGCTCAACGAGCTCACCGAATTACTCGAATCGGCATCCTACCCGCTCTCGGTCGAGACGGCACAGTCGGAGTTCAGCGACGTACGCCTGCAGTACGCGGACGGCTCCGAGCCCCTGGACGAGGTGCTGGGCCGTCTCGAAGACGACCAGTTCGACTCCGCCGAAGAGGCCCAGTCGTCGATTTTCAACACTGTCCCGGTCGAAGGCGTCGGCGAGCCCGGCCAGTCGGAAGGCGAGGGCTAGCTGAATTCGCTACCCTTAAGCGACCCACTCATTTAGTGTGAACTGCGCCAAGGTGGCAGAGTCCGGCCTAACGCAGCGGCCTGCAGAGCCGCCCATCGCCGGTTCAAATCCGGCCCTTGGCTTGCTGTCGCGAACAAAGTCGTGAGCGACAGCCACCGAACGGCCGCGATTTGAAGCAGGGAACAGCTTTGCTGTGACCGCGGTTCAAATCCGGCCCTTGGCTTTCTGCTGCGAGCAACTCACGAGCGGTAGCTGTCGGTGCCGTCTGGACCGGCTCTGGGCCCCGCTCACCGTACGGTCGAAAAGTAATCATTAAACCGCGCCGCGACTGACGGTCTGGATATGCAACGACGAGCCGCGGCGGCGTACTTCCTGTTCTTCCTCGTCGTCAGTGTCGCAGCGTATGCGTTCATTGGCGTCGCGGAGAGTCAGCGGCCGGAGGTGCAACTCGACGGGCCGGAGCTGACCAACGACAGCACCTTCACCAGCGGGGGCCAGACTTACACCGTCTCGAACATCCATCAGACGGGCGGTGGTGGCCACGGCGGTGGCGGGTCGATGGCCGCAGACCTCGCGTGGACGAACAACTCCTCGCAGTACACTGCGACGATAGCGAGCGGGTCTACGCTGGACCGGGACAACACGACGTACAACGCGACGATAGCGAACTCGACGGCCACGCTGACGCTCACCGCCCAGCAGAACGTCACGGCGCTGCTCCAGAACGACCCCGCCGTCGAGAACTCGTTGGCGACCCAGAACGGGACTGACTACGTGGTCTACCGCCAGAACGACACGCTCCGTCCGGTCGCGGAGTGGCTGCCGGCGCCGGAGACGCTGACCTACACCACCGGCGACCAGTTCGTCTATCCGGCCGACAGTGGGACGCAGGCGACGACCATCACCAACGTGACCAACAGCACCGCGACGCTCGAGTGGACCGCGCCGCGACAGCGGACGGTCGAACTCGGCGAAGGTGGGAACGTCACGCTCGAAGACGGCCGGTACTTCGCGCACTTCCCGGACCAGAGCACGGTCCAGGTCGTCAGCATCGACCAGTACTCGCAGTACCAGGAGACGCTTTCCGGCCAGAGCTACTTCCACGAGCGCAAGAACGGCCTCTGGGGGATCTCGATACTCAGCGGCATCGCGTCGGTGCTGATGCTCGGGATGGCGTACCTCCCGAACCGCGGCTGATACGGTTGACGCAGCGTTTTCTCGCTACTGGCGCCGTGGCCGGCGCTCTCGTCGATACCCGACACTGTCCCGCGAGAATTTCGTCTCTTACTCGTCGTTCCAGCTGACGTACGCGAGCGCGGCGCCCAGCACGCCCATCAGCGCTGCGCCGATGACCTGTACGACTGCGCCGCCGATGGTTATCTGTGTCGTCCAGGGCATACCGATGATGGTGCCAGCCGCAGCGAGCACGAGGAACACGCCACCGGCAACGCCCAGCGGCTTCAGCGGGTCGTCGAGTCCGTCGGTGAGTACGTTCATATGCCACCACTGAACCGAGAGGGTTCTAAATCATCCGGTCTGTGCTCCAAGCCGCGCTGCACGTCCGCGCGGTTCCACCGCTCACTTCTCCGAGACGTTCCTGTCGGTCACGTCTCGCGTTCGTCGCACGGGCCGGGAGGGACTGAGCGAACGCACCGCGTTCGCGAGGGTCGATAGGTGAGCGAAGTGAACCTATTGGGAGTTGAACCGGAGCCAGACGTGCTCGCTTCGCTGTGCGCGACTGGCAGGGTTCAACTCCTCCGTAGCCGCTCCGCTCCTCACGTCCGTTCGTCGCAGGAGCGGGCCGGGAGGGAGTTGAACCCCCGACCATCTGGTTAAAAGCCAGACGCTCTGCCTAACTGAGCTACCGGCCCTACAACTGGGTGGGGGAACTGACGGCTAAGTACTTACGGTCCGTCGCCGAGTGTCGATTCCAGTGACTCGGTGACGACGTCGCTCGGGTCGGTCGCGTCCAGCGCGGCGCGGCGGCGGAGTTTGCAGTAGGCGTCGGTGTCGATGTCGATGGTGAGCTCGCCGAGGCGGTATCCTTCGGCCCAGAGTGCCTCCTCGATGGTCGCGCCGTTGTTGACGCCGCTGGCGACCGAGCGTATCTGTCGGACAGTCAGGTCGTGGTCCAGGGCGGCCCACGCAAGCAGGAGGCGGGCCTCGCCGGCGAGACGGGCGATGTGTTTCGCGGCGGTGGGGGCAATCTCTCCCTTGGCGACGTGGACGCGAATCGAGCGGGGGAGGTCGTGGACGCGGGACCACTTCCGGATGAAGGAGACGGTCGCGTCGCCGCCGGCTCGCTCGGCGGCGGCCTTGTAGGAGCCCTCGCCGCGAACGAGCGCGGCACACGCCGCCGCTCCGCGAAGCATATACACGTTGTCGTCGGCCCCGGCGGTGTTCTCGGAGAAGCGCCGCACGGTCTGGGCGGCGAGTTCGAGACTGTCGGGGTCCTCGGGGTCGAACTCGACGGCTTCCTCGGCGTGTTGTCCGGTAAAGGCCGGGTCGCCTCGGATGACCGGTTTCCCGACCGGCGACTCCCGGTCGGTCGACGGTGCGTCGTCTGGCATCAGTACGGCGTTAGCGGTCCCAGCACAAAAGCATCCCGTCCGGATGTGTGGCGGCAGCGCTCAGACGTTGCCGGTCGCCGTCGGAAAAGACTGTCCTAGTCGTCGGACGCGCTCTCGCGCTCCTCGGACATATGCTCCCAGATCTCGGTGCAGCCACAGCCGTCCTCGACGTTGTCGAGGTGGTCGGTTGATGGTTCGTCGACTTCAGCGTCGGCATCGTCGTGCGTTTGGTGTGCGTCCGTCATCGTTTCTGAGTAGGGCGACGGGGGTCGTCGCGTGTCGCTACTCCACCGTAACAGCCCGCTTACCTTAAGCCCGCACTCTCCTGTAAGAACGACCCACACTGCGGCTTACCGGCAACGCGTGCAGCTACCTTGTACGGCCGCTGACAAATCGGGAAACGTGGTGGCTAGTCACATGGGCCACAAGAGGGCGTACGGACTGTCCCGGCACCGGCGAAAGTTGACAGCGCCGATGCCCTCAGGTGTCACGGAGATCTAATGAGATGTAATGACGACCGACGTTCACCAGCTCGACGACGGCGCGTGGATCTCCGTCAACGACTCCCGGGAGGTGAACGTCTCGGACCTGTGGCGACTCGCGCAGACGGACTTCTGCAGGTGTGAGATGGCCGATTTCCTCGCCGAGGGGTTCGTGAAAGTCGGCGTCGATTACCCGAATATCGAGGCTCGCATCGCTGGTCAGTGTATCGCCTGTGGCGAGAGCGGTGTCACGGACTGGCTGACGGTCGGCCGCGTCGTCGACCCGGATTCGGGGGAATTCTACGGTGTCGTCCACGAGAGCGTCCACTTCCCGGGCAAACACGCCGCCGATGGCGATTCGGAATAGGTGGCAACATTCTCCTGTTTCGGGTAGTGGGGGAGACGGTTGACGAGAAGGCGTGTCGTATAAGGTTGGCTCTCTAGGCAACAGACAGAACCAACCATGCCCACAAAAGTCGAAGGCTGGAAAGACGAGGTATACGGCAACGAGATACGCGAGCACCTCATGGAGTTCGCAGAGGAGGGGTGGGAGTCCATCCCGGAGGACGAACACGACGCCTGGTTCGAGCGCTTCAAGTGGTGGGGGCTGTACCACCAGCGTTCGGGCCAGGAGTCCTATTTCATGATGCGAATCGGGACGCCCAACGGCGTCATCAAGCCCGGACAGCTGGAAGTCATCGGCGAGGTCGCTCGTGACTACGCCGCGGGCCCGGCGGCGAACCCCGAGTTCGGCGCGGCCGTCTGTGACTGGACGACGCGACAGTCCATCCAGCTCCACTGGATAAAACTCGAAGACATCCCGGAGATCTTCGAGAAGCTCGAATCTGTCGGTCTCTCTACCCAGCAGGCCTGTGGTGACTCCTGGCGCAACATCGTCGGCTGCCCGGTCGCCGGCAAGGACAAACACGAACACGTCGACGCCTGGCCGGTCGCCGAGGAGCTCCACGAGACGTTCAAGGGCAACGACGACTACTCGAACCTCCCGCGCAAGTGGAAGGTCGCTATCACCGGCTGTGACGAGGGCTGTGGCCAGGGCGACATCAACGACCTCGCCTTCGAGCCCGCCGAGAAGAACGGCGAAGTCGGCTTCAACGTCCGCGTCGGCGGCGGCCTCTCCCGGAAGGAGGCCCGCCTCGCTCGCGACATCGACGTCTGGGTCCCGGCCGACCAGGCCGCAGACGTCGCCCACGGGATGTCCGCCCTGTTCCGCGAGTACGGTGACCGCGAGGACCGCTTCAACGCCCGCATCAAGTTCCTGATGGACGAGTGGGGCCCCGAGAAGATGCGACAGGTCCTCCAGGACGAGTTCGTCGACTTCGAACTCGAGACCGCCGGCGAGGATATGCGCGATCAGTACACCTACAACTCCGGCGGCCAGACTGGTCACAACGACCACGTCGGCATCAACGAGCAACCCGACGGCAACTACTACGTCGGCCTGAACGTCCTCGTCGGTCGCATGGGCGCCGAGGACACCCTCGAACTGGCCGAACTCGCCGACAAGTACGGCTCCGGCGAAGTTCGGTTGACCCAGCGCCAGAACGTCATCATCATGGACGTCCCCGAAGACGAGCTCGAGGACCTCAAGAGCGAGCCCCTGCTCGACGATTACTCGCCGACTCCCTCGCCGTTCATGCGTGGCTCTATCGCCTGTACCGGCACCGAGTACTGCTCGCTCTCTATCGTCGAGACGAAGAACCGCCAGGTTCGGTACGCCCGCTGGCTCAAGGAGAACGTCGAGCTGCCCGCCGACCACGAGGACTTCCACATCCACCTCTCGGGCTGTACCGCCTCCTGTGCCCAGCCCCAGATCGCCGACGTCTCCCTGCGCGGCATGAAGACCCGCAAGGACGGCGAGCCCGTCGAGGCACTCGACATCGGCCTGGGCGGCGGCCTCGGCGAGGACCCGCGCTTTGCCGACTGGGTGGAGATGCGCGTCCCCGCCGACGAGGTGCCCGGCGCCATCAAGAACCTCGTGAACAGCTTCAAAGAGCTCCGCGAGGACGGCGAGACGTTCCGTGACTTCGTCGAGGCCCGCGACGAGGAGACGCTCGCGGAGCTCGTCGAGCCCGAGGAGACGGACTACGACGACCCGTATATGCACAACACGAAGATGACGTGGTATCCTTACGCCGACGAGGACGATATGCAGTCCTCGCCCGCGCCGACGAACGGGCAGGGCGAGCCGCTGGAAGCCGACGACTGAGTCCTCACGCGGTTCTTTTCTCTCTGTCGCTGCCGGTCAGCGACCGCTACACCGGCGTGTCGGACTGCGCCCTGTACGCACTCGCCTTCTCGTAGCGTTTGTACAGATACACCAGTGGAAAGGGGACGAGCGCCAGCGCCAGCAGATATCTCTCACGGGCGACGGCATAGCCCGACAGCGCCGTCGCGAGCAGGATGGAGGCGTGGCCGTATAGCCAGAGCCACCGCGTCATCGACTCGTACTCGCCGTAGAGATACGCGTAGTAGAACGCGGCGATTCGGTCGCGCATGGTAACCGTCACCTATCCGCTGCTCTAAAATTAACTGGAACGCCACGACTCGATACTGTGGAGTGGCCGGGCGTGGCCTCTGTGCCACGCCGACGGGGGAGGGCAGGCTGTCAACTATCGCATACGGCGGCCGTAGGCCGCCGTATCACCGAGTGCGAACGGTGCGCGGTCGCTTGCGACCGCGAGAGACGAACGGCGCGAAGCGCCGTGAGTCAGTGAGCGCTCGGCCTTTTTCGCCCACGTTTTTCAAGGAGTGGTCGCCGGAGGCGACCCGACGCAGAAAAAGGTGGAGAAGCAAGCTTAATCAGCGCCAGTAATCTACCTTCGACTGGCAGCGGGAGGCCGGCCCCCGTGCCGAGAGGCATGAGGAAAGTCCCCCCACCCGTCGGACAGGTGACCGGGCACAAGCCCGGGGCGGGAGACCGTCGGCTATGGAACAGCAACGACACGTCGTCCGGGGACCGATGAGGTGTGCGAATCCCGAACGAGACCTAACGTGGCGTGTCTCCGACACCCCACGCGAGCGAGGGAGAGTTAACCCACCGAGGGCCATCGTGGTGTGCTTGCGCCCACCACGCTCCGGACGGACCGATGGAACGGCGAATCCTCACCGGTGCAAGACCGCGTCGACAGGTAGTCCGACACCGCGTGCAAGCGCTGGACGCGGTCGCTCAGCCGAATGCCGGCCCGAACAGAAGGGGGCTTACTCCCCGCAGCCACAATCTACACGTGCGCCGAGTCCTACCGATAGCCAATGGATAGCCGACGCGCCGGCACGCTCGCACTCCTCGTTCTCCTGGGTGGGCTGGCCGGCTGTGGCACCCTCGTCGACCAGGTGGACTCGCTGGCGGGCAGCGACGAGCACCCATTCGCCGGCGAGACCGTGGCGGTCGCCGTCGAGGGGACCGACCGCGAGCGGGCGCTGGTCGCCGACGGGCTGGCCTTCTGGGCGGACAACGCCAGTGAGTACGCCGGCTTCGACGTGGGGTTCCGTGTGCTGGAGCCGGGGACGACACCGACGAACGGGACCGACGTCCGCCTGCGCTTCGTCGAGACGGTCGGCCCCTGCGGTGACACCGACTTCCCGGCCGGCTGTGCGCCCCGAATCGACGCCTCGACCGGCGTCGACCGGCCGGCGACCGTCGAAATCCGTCGCGGGCTGACCAACGACTCGACGCGGCTGGTCGTGCGCCACGAGGCCGGCCACCTGCTGGGGCTCACCCACACCGACCGGCCCCGGGACGTGATGGCGCACGAGCGCGATCTGGCGACGCTGCCACGGCGGAACGCCACCGACCGTGCGAACCCCTGGAACGACTCGACGCTGACAGTGGCGCTGGTCGGGGACAGCGCCGGCTATCGCGCGGGCCTCGACTACGCGCTCGACTACGTCCGCGAGGGGGCCGACGGGGCCGTCCCCGCCGACGTCTCCGTTCGTGTCGTCGAGGACGCCGGGGCCGCGGACGTCATCGTCCGCCCCGTCTCGACGGACGACTGCACCGCGGGCGAGGGGTCGTGTCTGTTCGTCGAAGGGACCGACCCGGACGGGGACGGCGCCATCGAGCGCTACCTCAGCGCCGAGATACGGCTCGTCGGGCTCGACACCGACGCCGCGAGCTGGCATCTCGCCTCCCAGCTCGTGGGGACGTTCAACACCGGCGACAGCCCGGACCGGCTGGACGAGGCCGATACGCGCGAGCGGCGCGGGGCCTGGCATGGCTATAGTAACAATTGAAACGATTTACACACCGAGCGCACGACGACAGTGCGATCGGGTGTGCATCAATGGCTACTATAGGTCGATGGTTACAAGCCCGCGCCGGGCCCACTCGGGCGTATGAACGCCGCCGACCTCATCGACGCCGTCCGAGACGAGAAGCAGACCGAGCTCTCCCGACTGGGCTCCTCGAAGACGCTGTACGCGGACACGCGCGGGGAGATGGAACCCGACGCTATCCACGCGGCCGCCGCGGCCCGCGAGGCCGCCGCCGTCGACACGTTCGAGACGTGGGCCGACGACGCTGCCGACGCGGCTGCCGACCTCTTTACCGACGCCGCGAGCGAGGCCAGCGAGCGACTGGGCGACACCGACCCCGCCGACCGCGAGTTCCATATGCACGACACGCTGGCGGGCCTGGACGCGACCGTCGAGCGTCTGGGCGGGCTCGTCGGCTGGACGCTCGTCGACAAGAAGGTCAAAGAGCAGCTCACCGGCTTCTTCACCGGCCAGGCCGACCCCCAGACTGCGAGCACCTATCGGAGCGCGGGCAGCGAGGTCGAGGCGCTGCGCGAGGACGCCGCCGACCTGCTCGATTCGACCTGCGACGGCGAGGACTGGGACGCCGCCGAGGCCGCCGCCGTCGACGTGGTCGCGGCGGCCTACGACGACTACGTCGAAACGCTCGAAGAGCTGGGCGTGAACCCCAAGGACGTCTGCTGAGACGGACGTTTTTCAGCTGCGGCACTCTCCGTCGAGATATGTCCCACGACGATACGAACGGTGACGATATTCCCTCCGTCGTCTCCCGCGAGATGTTCGTGGAGACGATGGCCGGGTGTATCAACGACGAGACGCGCGCGGACGATGCGAGTCCGTGCGCCCCACTGGAACTGAAAACCGACTGGACGACCGACCTCCCGTAACGAGGCGCGCCGCTCAAGTCTCTCCAGCCCCACCTATCGCCAATGAGCGACGCAGGCGGCCCCCTCTCCATCGACCGTCCGGACGCCGACACCGAGTTCCGTGTCGACGCCCCCTTCGACCCCGCCGGCGACCAGCCCGAGGCCATCGAGCAGCTGGCCGACGGCTACCGCCAGGGGATGGACACGCAGACGCTGCTGGGCGTGACGGGCTCGGGCAAGACCAACACGGTCTCGTGGGTCGTCGAGGAGATTCAGAAACCGACGCTGGTCATCGCCCACAACAAGACGCTTGCGGCCCAGCTCTACGAGGAGTTTCGCAATCTGTTCCCGGACAACGCCGTCGAGTACTTCGTCTCCTACTACGACTACTACCAGCCCGAGGCCTACGTCGAGCAGACGGACACGTTCATCGACAAGGACGCCTCCATCAACGACGAAATCGACCGATTGCGCCACTCCGCAACCCGGTCGCTGCTCACCCGGGACGACGTCATCGTGGTCGCGAGCGTCTCCGCTATCTACGGGCTGGGTGACCCGCGCAACTACATCGATATGTCCCTCTCTATCGAGGTCGGCCAGGAGATAGACCGCGACGAGCTGCTCAAACAGCTCGTGGACCTGAACTACGAGCGCAACGACGTGGACTTCACGCAGGGCACGTTCCGGGTGCGCGGGGATACGCTGGAAATCTACCCGATGTACGGCCGCTACGCCATCCGGGTGGAGTTCTGGGGCGACGAGATAGACCGGATGCTGAAGGTCGACCCGCTGGAGGGCGAAGTAAAGAGCGAGGAGCCCGCCGCCCTCGTCCACCCAGCCGAACACTACTCCATCCCGGAGCAACGCCTCGAACGCGCTATCGAGGAGATAGAGGCGCTACTGGAGCAACGCACCCGGTACTTCGACCGCAAGGGCGACGCCGTCGCCGCCCAGCGAATCGAGGAACGCACCACCTTCGACATCGAGATGATGCAGGAGACGGGCTACTGCTCGGGCATCGAGAACTACTCGGTGCATCTCTCGGACCGCGAGAGCGGCGAGGCGCCGTATACGCTGCTGGATTACTTCCCCGAAGACTTTCTCACCGTCGTCGACGAGTCCCACCAGACCTTGCCCCAGATTCGGGGCCAGTTCGCCGGCGACAAATCGCGCAAGGAGAGCCTCGTCGAGAACGGCTTCCGGCTGCCGACCGCCTTCGACAACCGCCCGCTCACCTTCGAGGAGTTCGAGGAGAAAACAGACAACACGCTGTACGTCTCGGCGACACCGGCCGACTACGAGCGCGAAGAGAGCGAGCAGATAGTCGAGCAGATTGTGCGGCCCACCCACCTCGTCGACCCAGCCGTCGAGGTGGCCTCGGCGACCGGGCAGGTCGAGGACCTCATGGACCGCATCGACGAGCGCACCGAGCGCGGGGGCGCGTCGCGCCCGGACGGGGAAGGCGGCGAAGCCGCCGACGGCGAGCGTGTCTTGGTGACGACCCTGACAAAGCGCATGGCCGAGGATTTGACCGAGTACCTCGAGGAAGCGGGCGTCGACGTCGCCTATATGCACGACGAGACCGACACGCTGGAACGCCACGAACTCATCCGCTCGCTGCGCCTGGGTGATATCGACGTCCTCGTGGGCATCAACCTCCTGCGTGAGGGGCTGGACATTCCCGAGGTGTCGCTGGTCGCGATTCTCGACGCCGACCAGGAGGGGTTCCTGCGGTCGGAGACCACGCTCGTCCAGACGATGGGTCGCGCAGCGAGAAACGTCAACGGCGAGGTCGTGCTGTACGCCGACGAGCGGAGCAATGCCATGGACGCGGCCATCGAGGAGACCCAGCGTCGCCGGCGCATCCAGCAGCAGTACAACGAGGAACACGGCTTCGAACCGACCACCATCGAGAAGGCCGTCGGCGAGACCAACCTCCCCGGAAGCAAGACCGACACCGGCGGTGTCACCGGCGACGGACCCAGCGACGAGGACGAGGCCACCGCCCAGATACAGCAACTCGAAGACCGCATGGAAGAGGCCGCGAACAACCTGGAGTTCGAACTCGCGGCGGACATCCGCGACCGCATCCGCGAGCTGCGCGAGGAGTTCGACCTCGACGGCGGCGGGGACGAGGGCGGGGTGCCCGCGCCCGGCCCCGACTTCTGAGCACCCCGGCTTCTACGCCCGCGGCGGTCGCCGTCTCCCGCGCTCGTCCCGGCCACGTGGGTTTATTTTGACCGACGCTCTTGTGCCGGTATGACCGTCTACGAGACCGACGTGCCCGGCGTCGGCAAGAAGTTCGAGGTCGAAATCGGCGGCGACGAGCGGCTGGTCATCCTGTTGCACCACGACGGCAAGCGCGAGATATTCCACAAAGCCGACTCCGACGCCGACGCCGAGCGGCTCTTTACCCTCCAGGGGCGGCTGGCCCGCGAGGTCGGCGCCATCCTCCAGGGGGCGTACTTCCAGCCGGTCGAGACCGACGAGGTCGAGGTCCCGCTGGGCGAAGCCATCATCGAGTGGATCGACGTCGACGAAACGGCCGAACTGGTCGACCAGACCCTCGGCGACGCGAACCTCCGCCAGCGGACCGGGGCCTCCATCGTCGCTATCCAGCGGGGCTCGGACACCGTCCCAAACCCCGGCCCCGACGAGACCATCGCTGCCGGTGACATCCTCGTGACGCTCGGCACGCGCGAGGAGCTGACCAAGCTCGAAGGGCTCGTCGAGGCGGACGACAGCTAGATGGCCGAGCTGCTGCTCGAAGTCGGCATCGCGCTGACTGCTGTCGCGCTCGCGGGCGCGCTCGCCAACCGCGTCGGACTCTCTGTCATCCCCGCGTACATCGTCGTCGGCATCCTCGTGGGGCCGAACCCGCCCTCGTCGGTGCTCGGGATTTCGCTCAATCTGGTCAGCGACAGCGAGTTCATCCAGGTGCTCGCAGAGCTCGGTATCGTCTTCCTCCTCTTTTTCCTCGGACTGGAGTTCAGCGTCGACCAGCTGCTCCGTGACCGCGGGCGCATCAGCGCCGCCGGCGGCGTCGACTTCGCCGTCAACTTCGGCCTCGGCGTGGCCATCGGTCTACTCTTTGGCTGGACGCTGCTGGAGACGCTGTTTCTGGCCGGCGTCGTCTACATCTCCTCCAGCGCCGTCATCACCAAGTCGCTCATCGAGGAGGGGTGGATCGCCAACGACGAGAGCGGCCCAATCCTCGGGACGCTCGTCTTCGAAGACATCCTCATCGCGGTGTATCTCGCCGTACTGGCGGCGGTCGCCGGCGGCGGCGACCTCGAGTCCGCCGCGCTCTCGGTCGGCACCGCGTTCCTCTTTCTGGGCGGTCTCACCGCCGTCGCGTGGTACGGCTCGGGCTGGCTCGACCGCTTCTTCCGGACCAGCTCCGACGAGCTGTTCATCCTTCGCGTCGTCGGCGTGACAACGCTGGTCGCCGGCGCGGCCCTGGCACTGGGTGTCAGCGAGGCCGTCGCCGCCTTCTTCCTGGGTACCGGTATCAGTCAGACGGCCCACGTCGAACGCATCGAACACATCGTCGCCCCCGCTCGCGACATATTCGCGGCGGTGTTTTTCTTCAGTATCGGGCTGACGACCGACGTGACCCTCATCGCGGGTGTGGCCGCGCTGCTCGCGGTCGCGGTCGTCGCGACTACCGTCGGCAAGTTTCTCAGTGGGACGTTCTCGGGACGGTTCTACGACCTCGACCGACGTCGCTCGCTGCGGGTGGGGCTGGGACTGGTCCCCCGGGGGGAGTTCTCGCTCGTCATCGCCACGCTGGCGGCCGGTATCGGAACCGGCCGACTGGCCTCGGTCCTGCCGGCCTTTACCGTCGGCTACGTCCTCGTGATGAGCGTCCTCGGGTCAGTGTTGATACAGCAGGCCGACACCATCACCGACGCGCTGGGCGCATCGTCCGGGTAGGCCACGCGGCCGCTGTCGAGCGTAATACGGTTTTTAGCACTCTACAGCCGATACTGGAGCGGCCCGCAGTCCGACCGCCAGTATGTAATGTGGCAACGTTTCTCTATACCGATAACTCTATATGCTGGTGTGCTATACCATAGCACGTATGGCGAGCGCACCGAGATCCGACGAGATGTTCGACGAGTTCCTTTCGCAGCGCGGTCACGAGGTCGACGACGTTGGATGGGAAGAAAACTACAACAAGAAGCAGTGTCCCGACTGTGGCGGGCTTCACGGGTCGGCCGCGAGCGAGTGCTCGGTGTGTGGCTGGACACCGGTAAACTGAACCGCCGCCACCTTCTTTCGATATCTCGCCCGTCTGTGTACCGCCGAGCCACGGCTGCCATGTGTCGTTCCGTCGACGGTCCGGCCGCTCTCGCGTGGTACCGTGGAGCCAATCCCCGGCCGGCTGGGGTCAGGAGCCGGCCGGAGGTGGATAGATAGATGTGGGATGTCAGACAGCGTCGAGTGACGCGTGCAGGAACATCCCGATGACGAAATGCCTGTATGCCGCTTCCTCGATCTGTGACGCCGCCGTTTCGGTGTCGTCGATCGAGTACTGTTTGGTCTGCACCAGTTCGTGAACGGTGAGCGTGTCATCCGCTTCGAGGTCGTGCAGCCGCGGATACACCGTGCCCGGACTCAACTGCGCGTCGAACAGACGCGACAGTGCCTCCATGAGCCCTGTCCCGTGTGTCTCATCGTCCGACAACGCGATCATCGCGAGCAGGATTTCGTCCAGACTCTGGGTCACAAGTCCGTCGTCGACGGCGAGTTCGCCGTCGGCGATATCGTCGATGACCGAAGCCAACAGCGACTCCGGGATGGCGTCACGACTGGCGCTACCATGGGTGGTTGGGTCGGTCGAACCGACGAGGGGGGTCAGTCGCTCGTCGGTTCGGTCACCCATCGTCTTGCCCGTCGTCACGCGACGGAGGTTGTCTCCGGACATCGTTGATCTGGACGCAATCCGGATTTACGGGTACCAGCGCCAATATCATATAAACCCCTCAGCGTTTTCCGAGCGTGAAACAACCTCACTGCTCGTAAACGCTTATATGAGATGGGGAGTAGGAATGGATAGTGGCAGAGGACAAGAGCATCGAGGAAATCCTCGATACAATCGGTGACCAGCACGCCAGGCGCGTGCTGGCCGCCATCAGCCGGGAGGCACAATCTGCGAAAGACCTCGCAGAGCAGTGTGACCTCTCCCTGCCGACCGTCTATCGACGTATCGAGCTACTGGACGAGTACGACTTGGTGAAAGACCACACGCTCGTCGCGGAGGACGGCAACCACTACAAGGTGTACGAGTCCAACTTCGAGTCGACGGTCATCTCGCTCGAGGACGAGGAGTATAAGGTCCGTATCTACCGCGAGGAGAACCTGCCCGACCGATTCAGTCAGCTTTGGGACGAGCTAAACCCCGAGTAACCATGGATAGAGGGCCTTAACCGATGCAAAGCGGGGTCGTTATCGCGCGCGGGGCGCTCGTGTTGATGCGGATGGTCGTGTTCGGGCTCACACTCGGTATCACGCTCATCAGTTTCCAGGCCTACCGGAAACGCCCCTCCGAGCGCCTGCAGTACGCCTTCGTCGGGTTCGCCTTTATCAGCATGGGCGTCGCCATCACCAGCGTCATCACCCAGCTCTCGACCGGCCAGACCACGCCTCTGGCCTCGGTGTTCTTCCAGATGGCCGAGACGATCCCCTTCATCCTCGGCTTCGCCATGCTGTACGTCTCCCTATACCGGTAGGAAATCTGACATTCCATAGTTATATATTCGTTGACAGCTACCTCTCAGTAGATGCTGTCCGAAACCGGGACAGTATCGGAGAGAGGGAATGCCAGAGTGCCAGAACTGTGGGTCCTTCGTAACGAAGGACTACGTCCGTGTGTTCACGCCGTCCGACTCCGATGACCCCCGCGTCTGTCCCGCCTGCGAGGACATGATTCGGGACGGGGCGGAGATTCGGGAAGCACGTTCACCACGGCAACCGTAGCATCGTCACACAAACACTGTCGACTGTCGCCGTCTATCGGGCAACCGCACCAATCCGTGCGGTTGGCCGCCGAACAAACGAGAGTCGACAGTGTCTCCGCCGTTTTTCCAAAGCACGTTGTTTATTTGGCCGGACCGCTAGTATATGTGCAATGACTGATTCGACCACCGAGGTTGTCCGCCTGTTCGGTGGGCCGGGGAGCGGGAAGACGACTGCCCTCCTCGACAGAGTCGAGGAGCTGCTCGAAGACGAGACCGTCGACTTCCGCGACGTACTGGTGGTCTCGTACACCCGTGCGGCGGCCGCCGAAATCCGTGAACGGCTGGCCGAACGGCTCGATGTCACCCCGCGTGCCCTCCAGGGGAACGTCTGTACGATGCACGCGAAGGCGTACGAACTGCTCAACCTCTCGCGGGGCGACGTGGTCGGCGAGAACGACAAGGAGGAGTTTTGCGACCAGTTCGGTATCGACTTCGAGGACGAGTACGAGGGGTCGCGTCGTCGGTCGGCCCGCTCGACCACGCTGGGCAACAAGATAATCGCGACGAGCCAGTGGCTCCAGCGCACCCGCCGCGACGTCGCCGACTGGTACGACGTGCCCTTCAAGTGGGACGACGAGGAGGTTCGGCTCCCGCCCGAAATCGACGACAACGCCCAGACCGGCAACAAGTACACGCCGACCTGGCCCACCGACGACGACCGCGTCGACGTCCCCGCCGCCATCCGAGGCTGGCGGACCTACAAGGGCGACAACGAGTTGACCGGATTCGCCGATATGCTCGAACGGGTCGCCCAGCGCTCCCTGCTCCCGAACGTCGACTACCTCATCATCGACGAGTTCCAGGACATCACGACGCTGCAGTACGACGTCTACGAGGAGTGGAAACCCCACATGAAACGGGTCCTCATCGCCGGCGACGACGATCAGGTCGTCTACGCCTGGCAGGGCGCCGACCCCGACCTCCTGCTCGAAGAAGACGTCACGCAGGACGAGATTCTCCCCAACTCCTACCGGCTGCCCTCCCGTATCCTGAACGTCGTCAACCGCGAGGTGCGCCACATCGAGAAGCGCCAGGAGAAAGACCTCAACCCCCGCAAGGAGGGCGGCCGCGTCGAGGCGGTCCAGAACCCCTCGATGTTCGACCTCGCCCGCAACGTCATCGGCACGGTCGACCAGACCGACGAGACCGTGATGGTCCTGTTCCGGGCGCGCTACCAGATGTTCCAGTTCATCGACGAATTCATCGATGAGGGGATCCCCTTCTCCTGTCTGACCGACCAGCGGATGTGGACCGACCGTCTGAGCCAGTACGTCGCCGGCGTCGAGGCCGTCGAGAACGACGAGCCCCTCACCGTGCTGGAGGCCCGCCGACTCGCCGATATGCTCGCCGACTCGGCGTTTGGCACCGGCGAGCGTGACGACTTCTTCGATGCGCTGGAAGACATCGAAGAGGACCACGAGGCCGACGACATCGCCGAAATCGAGATCGAGCCCGACGTCGTCACCGACCACGTCCCGTTCGTCCCCGACCCCGCCTCTGCCAGCGATATGCTCAGGAAGGTCACCAACTTCCAGGAGCGCTCCGTCGGCGCCTACTTCGCCGGCGACTACCAGGGGATGGACCCCGACCAGGTCCGGCTGGGCACGATCCACTCCGCGAAAGGTCGCGAGGCCGACCACGTCTTCGTCGCCACCGACCTCACCGAGAAAGTCGTCGAACAGATGGCCGCCACGGTCGACCAGAAGGGCATCGAGGTGCCCGAAGTCGAGGAGTTCACCAAACACACCAGCCCCGTCCCCACGCTGACGGACAACGAGCGCCGGGTGTTCTATGTCGGGATGTCACGCGCCCGCGAACGCCTCGTCCTCATGGAGAACCTCGTCGACGGCGCGCCCACGCTCCCCATCGACGTGTTGCTGGAGAACGCCCCCTCCGAGCGCTCCATCGACGAACTGTTAGACGAGGCCGGCGAGACCATCGCCGCCGACTGATACGGAGTGTTGTAGGCGGTCGCCCCGACCCCGAGGTCGGGGCGTACCAGTACAGCGCTACAACAGTCCGTATGACTACTCGCGCTCCGTCTTCTCGGGGTCGGACTCCTCGGTCTTGGCCACTTTCCCGACCGTCTCTTCGGCGACCATCCCCGGCACGTCCGTCGGCGTCGTGAGATACTGCTCGACGAGGACCAGCCCGATCGCGATGCCGACGTAGACGGTGCCCGCGACCAGCTCTCCGCGAAGCAGGTGCTCCGCACCGAACAGCGCTATCGGAATCGCGAGGACCAGCGTGGCCGCCAGCCCGATCGTCTCCAGGATGCCCCGTGCCATGGCTAGGTGCTTGCGACGACGGGAGAAAAACGCAGCGCCCTGCATCGGTTGGAACGGAGTGAACAGCAGCGCCACGCGAAGCCGACGGTGGGACCGCGGCCGCGGGGACGGGCCACTCACCAGCGGTAGCCGACCACGCCGGCACCGATGGCCCCCACCGCGGCGACGGGTACGTAGAGCAGGCTGCCGACCTCGCCGAAGGCCAGCCCGCCGACGAAAAACGCGATGACAGCCACCGGCAGGAGCATCCGACCGACGAGCCACATACTGTCGGCCGCCAGCCCGATTGCCAGCCCCGTGAGCAGAAACAGCGGGAACGACCCGACCGCAAACACCGTCGGTCCGTAGAGCGACAGCAGGTAGTGGCCCAGCCCCAGACAGAGGACGACGCTCATCTCGACCCAGTAGGCCACCGGATTGAGCATGCTCGTGTACCACCGCCCCGAGTCCCCGACCATATGCCCGGACCTGTCCCTGACAGCACAAGTCGATTTCGGCTGCTGTCGCGGCCGGCCGCGCTGTCGCCACCACGCTCTTATCCTCAGACACAGAACGACGACCCATGCTAGTCGGTATCGTCTCGGACACGCACGACAACGGCGAACAGGTCGACGCGGCGGTCGCGACGTTCGAAGACGCGGGCGTCGAGACGGTCGTCCACTGTGGCGACTTCGTCGCGCCCTTCTCCGTGACGCCCTTCGACGGCGACTGGGACTTCTATGCCGTTCGCGGGAACAACGACGGCGAGTGGGCCGTCGAGGCCACCGTCGAGGAGTTTGGCACCTACATGGGCGAGATGGGCGAGCTCACGCTCGACGGACAGGAGGTCGCCGTCTACCACGGCACCAGCGGTGCCATCGTCGACGCCCTCGTCGAGTGTGGCACGTACGACTACGTCTTTCACGGCCACTCTCACGAGGGGGGCACCGAGGAGTACGAGGGCACCGTCAGAGTGAATCCGGGTGGCATCTCGATTCCGCCGGCGCCGAGCGCGTTCTCCGTCGCGACGCTGGACACCGAGAGCGGCGAGCTAGAACTTCACGAACTGGGGTAGTGCCGGACGGTATCGAGCACTGAGCCGTCCGTAAGTGGTTAGCGCTCGGACCCACGACAGTGACCCGTGTCCGACTCGCGTGGCGCCTCTGCCGTGGTCTCGAATCTCCTCCTTATCGCCGTCGTCGTCGTCCTCGCGAGCGTCATCTCGGTGTTCGCACTCGGCTTCGCCGAAGAAACTCGAAATCCCGGACCCACTGTGTCAGATTCGTCTGCCCAGTATCGAACTGGATCTACGACTTGCGACACTGATATCGTCCGTCTGACGCACAACGCCGGCGACACCGTCCAGCTGGCCGAGACGCGGACTATCGTTCGCTTGCCGGACAGCGGCGGTACAGAAGCGACGATAACCGGATTTCCGACCGACGGGACCACACTCGACAGTAGCGACTACGACGATCCCGGCAACATCGTCTACAGTAACGGGTGTGTGGGTGGTGAAGCCGCAGAGGGTGACGGCGGAACGGGTGACTGGGCTGCCGGCACCTCGTTTTCGTTCAAACTCAACAGCGGAAGTGGTGATATCGAACCCGGTGATACGATTGACGTCCTCGTGGTCCACGAACCGTCCGACGCGATACTTGTGAAACACTCGCTCTCGGTTCGCAACTGAGCAGTTTGTGTCGCCGACTCGGTGTTTTTCACTGCACGGCCCGGAATTGGACAGTACTGTCGATCCCCGATTGTCATCCAGAAACTCGTCCTCGGACTGTCGGCGCGACCACACTGGGACGGCGATCCGCCGCGAGCGTGACGACAGAGTTACTTACACGTCCGGCTCGACGACCCGCTCGTCCCCGTCGAAGTGCGCGGAGTTGTCCTGCGGGCGGTAGTTCAGGGCCTCTTTGGCGCGCTCGATGGAGTAGTACTTGCGGTCGATGTGCCTTCGCTGCGCTCGGCAAGTTTCGTTCATCAGTCGGTTCGGAGCTACAATGAACTCGCAACATACCGGCCCGAACCAACACGCACAGACTCTAGAACCACTGGCACCCACGGAAGCAAAATCACTCTATCTCCAATCACGGCAAGACGAATTAGCCGACCGTTCACTCCAACTCCACGAGAAGCACGTCGGGTCGTTCGTGGACTGGTACACTAATTCTGGCGAGAAGCGGGACAACATGAACGACGTCACGGCCCGCACCGTTCACGAGTATCAGCTCCACATCAAAGATGGATTTGCTCAGTCTACAGTGAGCATCTATCTCAGTACTGTCCGTCAATTCGTGGAGTTTTGCGAGAGTATAGACGCTGTAGTCGGTGGGACGTCCCAGAAGATTGTTCTCCCCGACCGTGACCGCAATGCTCGCACTGAGATGCTTGAGTCGGACAATGCCACGGTGATACTCTCGTACCTACGCAAGTACCACTATGCGAGCCGTACCCATGCACTCATGGCTCTTCTCTGGCACACCGGGATTCGGACGGGGACAGTGCGAGCCCTTGATGTAAGAGACTCAGTACCTCACAAAGCATCCTCGGCTAGCTGTTTCTGCGGCCTGAGTTCTGTGTCGAAGCGGTTGTACTGACGGTCTCGACGAGAGAATTACGGACGGATCGACGGAGAGCTGTCG
>Ga0136589_1000521_pt1 | contig 19220 bp, 26 predicted proteins | sample AntRauMFilla3764_FD_104640 | JGI IMG/M metagenome (GOLD analysis project Ga0136589, IMG submission 104640) | Saline lake microbial communities from Rauer Islands, Antarctica - Metagenome Filla 3 #764 | ecosystem: Environmental > Aquatic > Non-marine Saline and Alkaline > Saline | place...
ACACACACACACACACGTACACACAGGGCAGCAGCGTGCTCATGACCACATCGCCTCTCTGCACTGACAAGCTGAGTGACATCTCCGACTGGGATGAGTTTGTCAGTGCAGTGCAGAGAACAAGCGAGTTCAACTCTGAAGACGGCTGCACCGCGGGCCTGTGTAGCCCATCTGCCGCTGACAGAGGTGTGCATGTGTGTGTGAACTTGTATGAGTTGACAAGAGAGTGTGTACTTGTGCTTGTGTGAAATTTGAGGCTTGTGAGTGCGTGCCCAAAGTAACGCATGTGGCCGTGCGCATCACCCTGGGTCGGCATGGCCATGCTAAATTCGACCTTCAGGTCGATGCCTCTCATTTCGTTTTCATGATTGATGCTTCACTCCGGTGCATTGGCAATAATTGCATGCCATACACGCACTGCCTTGCAAGCTCAGACCTGCGTACCTGTTTTGTGAGCGTAGCTGCCCAATCGCAAACAGCGTTTCACAAAGTGCAATCTTATGGTAAACTCCAAACGTGCCCCTTCATACGGAACATGTGCAGGTCAATGCCCCGCTGGACGCTATGTCGTAAGGTGCGTGCTTGGTTGTGTTTGTTGGTTGTCGCCTTGGTTGTGTGTGTATGCAGTTGTGCATGTGTAGGAATGACTAACTTTATGTGTGTCCCCTGCATCCTCATAATGTACCAATGCAATGCATGCAAGAGTGCAGTCAGGACAGCTCTTTCCCTCCCTTGCACTGTGCCTCATCAAGGTGTATGGTAGTGTAGTGCTTCATGACTTCATGAGTGTCACTGCCCAGCTGCTGTTGCCCAGCTGTTGTTGTATTTACAGATTTTAAAAGGAATGTGCTTGCAGGAATCTTTCTATGTTCTGTGACATGCCCTCATAAATAGGTATTAGATGGATGGTTGTTTTATACACTTGCTTGCAAACTCGCTTTGTTGGTCGACATCTGTTCCTGCTGGACCTCAATTCTTATGTGCGTGCTGCTGCTGCATCTCAGGTATTCCGCAGTGGACTCTCAGAAGCGTGGGAGTGAGATGAAGCTGGTGGCGCGCGTGGAAAATGGAGCCAGGTGGGTGGCCAGGATTTTCGAACTCCTGTAGTTTTATGGCCATGGCAAATTGCTTAGGGCTCAGGTTTTTATGTAATTAATTTAAAACGACCAGTACCTCAAACTGCCAGTGCAATGAATTGAACAGCTGGGCTGGACATAAGCAAGATCTAGGAATTCTCAGCTGGCTTCCTTTGCCCTTGCATGTGTCAGAATGTGCCACCATTGTACACGCCATCCATGGCATCATCGTTAATGCCGTATTCTGTCCCTTGCTGACCAGGCACCGCCTCACTATTCTCGGTGCACTCACATGCGCGGACGGCCCTGAGGCACTGGATGTGGAGGTGTGTGTGTGTGTCATCAGCTGTTTGTACGTCTTTTTGAGGCACTTGGTGTATCATGCGCAAAGCATGCAGGGTGTGTGTATGACTTGCTGTCAAGGAGCGCTTTGCCTCAAGTTTCAAAGTTATAATGTTCAAGTGAGGACCACCTGCGCCATCGCCTGGACTGGGCTGCAGCAGCAATGTGTTTGATGATCTGCAGCATGAATCCTTGTGCTGTTCTGTCAGCTACTTTTATGCTGAAGGTGCTGTGCTGTGCTGTGCATTTGCTTTGCAGTCTTCCACAATAATTAGTGACCAACTTTCACGTGTGTGTGTGTGTGCCTGCTCCTGCAGCTTAACAGTGGGACGCCTGTGGTGAATGGCCTGCCATACCTCAAAGTCATCGTGCCGGACATCTCCATCGTGCGCCAGGTAAATTTGGCTCTCTTTTCCAGACTGTGGGATTTGTGTTGTGCACAGAAATAAGATATTGCCTGATGCTATAGCCAGATGCTCCCTACCTTTATTGAACACACAGATACACACACACACACACTCACACAAACACACACATGCTCGTTCAGGTGGACCTGGTGGGGGGCACAGTTCGTGTAGGCAGCACGCCGATCCACCCAGGCATTGACACCATGCCGCAGCTGTGCCTGGCCAGCTTTGTGATCGAACTGCAGGTGGGTTTTGGCGGGGTCTGATGGAGTGGGTCTTTTCCTTTTGCCCTACTTTTTCCTCGTCGTCAGAGTTTGATGGAGTGCTTGCACACCGTTCTGTGTCCAGCCTTCCCTGCTGTCCTCTGAGTGAAATAAGACAGCTGTAGTCGAAGCTCGCCCTGCCTGATCTGCATTGCAGGTTGGGCTGTCTGATACAAATGTCAGATTACTCTAAGCTCATCATTTTTAAAGTACTGTATATAAGTGCAAAAGTGCAAATTGTGGAGCTAGCGTGCATTCGCGCCCTGCCTGATCTGCATTGCAGGTTGGATGCACGCCAGAGGTGACCGGCTTCAAAAAGGGTCCCAGGCTTGCAGAAATCGAAGAACAGTGGTGGTGAGTAATATGCATGCAAAAAAGGGTGCTCATGTACAGGCATGTGTACCCATGCACACACACACACACGCACACACACACACATGATTATGCACCCACAAACAGAATTTATGGCTATTGTGCTCACCACCACCAACCACTTGGCACTGCAACCAATCTCATGGGTTTTGCATCCAATTGTTTTGCTCGCAGCCCGTGCGACATTGAATGGCCGCCCACTTATCAGCGCCGTGGCTATACTCTGGATCAAGACCGGGGCTTCCCCATTGTTGCTGGTGTGTGTGCTCCCTTGCCTTCCACCCAGCTGATATTCCTGTGTCTTTACAGTAGCTGTCGGTACCTTTGTATCTTCTAAATCTTGGAAGTCCCTGGCTGTGCTCTGTCTTTCCCTTTACATGTTGGTTGCATGCTGCAAGAAGGTTTGGCACTTGGCTTTGGGACTCATAGTTCATTGAAGGTAATCTGCTTAACCCTCTTCAATGTTTTCCGTCTCTCACTGTGCTCCCCTCTGTGATTGTGTGTGCAGACACTCGTGGCGTCCCCATCTACGGGCCCCTGCTGTCCTACTCTCTAGAGACGCCCACAGGCGCAGCGGAGGGGGGGCAGTCCCCGCTGTGTAGTGCCATGTGAGTGAGGGGTGATGCTGAGGGAGGGGGGGGTGCCCCGCTGTGTAGTGCCATGTGAGTGATGGGTGGTGGAGTGATGGTGGGAGGGTTAGGGAGGAAAGGGGATGGGTTGCCCCGCTGTGTAGTGTCATGTGAGTAGGGTTATCGTTGCTGTTGCTGGTTGCTGAGGGTAGGTGGGTGGAGTACTGGTTTATGAATGCTTAAATTTGAGCAGTGCTTCCCGTGTTTTAAGAGCTGCCTTGACAGTAAATTAAGTGTGTTACCATGCCTCAGGAGGGAGCGCTGTGACTTTCTTGTGCTGTGTGCTGTGAGCATGCTCTGTGTGCACATGTGATGTGTGCTGTGTGCACATGTGCTGTGTGCTGTGTGCAGCTCACATATCCATCATACCACATGCACTCACAGTACACCCTCGGGTGAGAGCTCTGTGGCTCGCGTCCAACAGGGAGGTGCAGCCCTGAGTACCCTTGAGGACGCCTCCTTCACCCTGATTGCAGTGCTGGAGAGGTGGGTCCTAACCTAATGGTCAATACTTGTCTTGGCCTTGAAGCAGCTGTGCTGAATGAGCATGTCTGGTGATAATGCCTGAGACCATGCCTGTGCTCAGTGACCATGTTTGGGCGTCTTGTCTTGGCCATGAAACAACTTTGCTGAGTGGCTGGGTGTGCTGAGCTAGCTAGGGGCTTATAACTGACCTATATTGCGCCAGAAAGTGACCATTCTGAATGGTTAATGGTGTTCATGGTGCACCTAGTGATTCCAACATTGGTGTTGTGCCGCAGTTTGAGACATGACCACTGGTGTCATGACATGCTCGTTGGGACCGTGCTTCTAGCTGACCTATACTGCGCCAGGAAGTGACCATTTTGAATGGTTAATGGTGCTGCACCTAGTGACTCCAACATTGGTGTTGTGCCGCAGTTTGAGACATGACCACTGGTGTCATGACATGCTCGTTGGGACTGTGCTTCTAGCTGACCTATACTGCGCCAGGAAGTGACCATTTTAAATGGTTAATGGTGCTGCACCTAGTGACTCCAACATTGGTGTAGAGCCGCAGTTTGAGACATGACCACTGGTGTCATGACATGTCCGTTGGAACTGGGCTTCCAACTGACCTATAATGCGCCAGGAAATGACCGTGCTGAATGATGGCTGGAGCTGCACCTCATACATTTAACATTGGTGTAATATCACGTGATATATGACCACTGGTGTCATTACATGTTTGTTGGGACTGTGCTGGCCAAGACACACCTCATGCCCTGTGTCAGCACTGCACAGCCTGCGTATACTTGCTTCACCTGACGCTCACATGATGCCTTGTGCAGCATTTCACAGCCTGCGTACTCACGCACCCCTGTGCAGGTTGAGCAAGTCTGTGTTAAACATTCTGGACAATAAGCACAACAGCACGGATGCCCTGATCGAGAAGGAGGTGAGATACATGCCATCTCTGCAAAAGAAATTTTGTGTTTCAAGAGGGTGGTTTTGTTCTTCTGCTCTAAGATGTGAAACCATGCTACGCCAAAGTGTGGGAAGGCACACACACACACACGCCCACCTGCAGTGGCGCGGCCTGCTCACGCGTTTTGGGAACGTTCAGGACTCAAATGTGCGCAGCTTGAACAGTCTTGAGCAAAGGATCAGTGCCGCGAGTGATGCCCTGACTTCAGCCGCGTCGCTGCAACCGGCAACAGCGTACACGTGAGTGCAGGGTGGGGGCAGGGATGCATTGGTGCCTGTTCCTTATCAGTGCAAACATTCGCTGTTATTGCAGGCTAACGATTCACACATTGCCCTGCTGCCCTGTGTGTATCCAACACCAGCTTTCCTATGCCTCCCTGGCATGTTTGGCAGTGTCACAAAGCTTCTGAGTTGTTTGGCAGTGTCACAAAGTTTCTGAGTTGTTTGACCGCGTGACAAAGCTTCTGGCATGTTTGGCAGTGTCACAAAGCTTCTGAGTTGTTTGGCTGTGTGGCAAACTTTTCGAGTTGTGCAGCCGTGCTGCATGTGCTCCTGCATCAATTAGCAACTACACTTGCCACAAGGCTGTGTATGTCCAATAAGCTGCCTGATCATGAAAAGCACTCTGCACGGGGTCTTCCAGGAGCTAGCTGTGCTACTGCAGCTGTGGCCCAATCAGATGCCGCTCCATTTTTTTTTGGTGCAGAGTCGATGTCGATGCTTCATTCTCTGTCGGTTTCCTGTCTGACAACGCTCGCTCCCTCACACAAGAAGTCGGGAAAGAACCCCTCCCCTCAGCCTCCCCTGACCAGCTGAGCAATGACATCCAAGAATGTGAGTGTGTTGTGTGTGCGTGTGTGTGTGTGCGTATTTAGGAATGCATCGCAACTGGGTGAGTTAGTTGATGGCTGGATTAGCACCACAGCGCTGTCCCCTGCGCTTGCCTCAAACTCTGCAAACACACCTGCACCCATAACGCAGCTCATAGTGCCAAATGATGCTCTACCTTCCACTAAGAGTTCCTCATGCCTCATTTGGCAGCTGTTCGTTTTACACTAGCAAAAAACACTCTTGCCACACATTGCGGTTGACCATCAGCCACCATGTATGCTTGTCTTGCATTCCATATTACTCCATTGACTGCCCCTTGTGGGAAAAGCATGTAGCATGTCTAATAACATATCAACAACACAGCTGTGTTGCCCTCCTGGGAATGCAAGTTCTGATGTCCATGCAGCGAAGGAGCGAGATACACGAGCAAGTTTCCTCCACACTGCAAGCAATCAAATTTAGAAGATCGCAACCCAACCCCATCCATGCCATGCCTCTCTTCTCAATTATGTGGTCACTGCTTATTTGCCACAAGTCTGTCATTTGACTGCCCAGTACATTCTGTCAAACCGCATGCGCAGGCGTTGCAAGTGACCGGGGCGGTGAGAACACGCGCTTTGAGTTTGTAGTGGGTGGGGCTGCAGCTTCGGTTGCCCCTGTTGATATCCCAGTGCAAGACAGCCCTGACACAACACCAACAGCTGCAGGTGAGTAGCTGGGTGATGATGGAGAGGGGGGGTGTATTGATGCTATTTTGTCGTGCAGGCTTGCTGCTAGACCCACGCAGCTTCCTTTTATATTTTTTGAGCAGACAATTGTCTGCTGCCCAAATCTGCTGCCCTCACAGCCTTTGCTCTGAGCACAATGTTTGCAGTGATGTTTTGAAGATTACATTAAGCATGTAATATTGTGGAGTTAAAGGAAAGCAGGGAGTATGAACGTGTCCATCTAGGGGCTATTCTAAAAGATGTGCAAGCGTGATTGTGTTCAAAAATAAATGCAATAAATGCTAATGGGGGAAGTATGCGCACTTAACATTCAAACACATTCACACTCACAGGCCCTCGTGCCCTGCACCGTCGGCTGCTGCTGAATGAGGGCGCGCAGCTGGGCTACCAAGTGACGGTAAGGGGTGGGATAGCATTGCAAGCAAACTCTAAATAATGGCTGTATTATGAAATAATGTGCATGTACGGCCGGGGCTAGAGACCCAGCATGTCCAATGACTCAGGCGCGCACGTGCACACACACACACACACACACACACACACACACACACACACACACACACACACAGGATGAGGGCAATCAGAGCACAGAGGCATCATTGCCAGGGCAAGGGGACACACTGTATGGCAACAAGCGCAGCATTGGGCTGCGAGGAAACCAAGTGCTGGCCGGCTCCATGTTTGTCCAGGTGCATGTTTGCTCTCTTGTTTGGCATTGGCTGGCTATGGATGTGGTGCTAGGTGTTGCGCTTGCCTTATTCCATGCTCTCACCTTAATACTGAATTAAGGCTACCCGTCATTGTGTTAGGTCCTTGCTTAATCATGCACCTAACCTCATACAGCATCTGTAATTCACAGGTGCAACGCCCCCAAGAAAGCTTGCTCCCTGGGGGGGACAGGTTCACCAGCATCTGCACGAGAGGTGCGTGATCACTACACGGTTTTTAAGCAAGCGTATAGATGCAAATTTGTGCGTGTTACGTAGGCCTTTTCAGCATATGCATGCATTGCCCTTGTGTGTGTTTGGTTGTTGTGTACCACAGTGCCTATCCTGTGATGCGCATTCAACCTGCCTTATCTTTTTAACCTTCCCCTTTGAGTTGTGTTAAACATGACCTTATCATGCTTTGTGTTTGGCCCTTTTCGCACTTCACGCTCCTTACTCACTGTGCCAGGTTGCCCTCGCCCCGCTCAGCTCAACTTGCTGGTCCTGCCTTGACTTCCAGTTCTGAACTTCTTCTAATGCACTGCAGGCTCCTTAGGCCCTCTGCTGGCAGCCGAATGCAGGCCCTCTCGCCTCAAGGCTACAGCTGACGAGCTGGCATTCAAGAGAGCCCAAGGGCTTGACGCAAATGACCCCAAGTGGATAGGTGGGTGATGGGTGGGGTTGCCCACTGGAACTAATACCTCCTATAAAGCATAAATGACCACACCAGTGTATAAATTTGCTGTCTGGCTGCAAATTGCGACGGTGGTGAGACACGCCCTTGTCCTCAAGTTCCATATGCTGTGGAACCCTAGAGTGTGTTTCTTGTGCACCAGCACTATTGCATCACAGGCACAATTCCTGCGCATGCACAAATTTGAAGCCTTGCTTTAGCATCACCGGTTCTGCTTTGTTTCATTGCTGCAAGCCCCAAACCCAAAAGGGCACGCACCAAAGCCTGCTTATTCAACATATTAACCTGGCACTCTGTGCTTGCAGCCAATCCAATGAAGAGACAGGAATAGTGCACGTGCAATTTTATGAAGAAAAAACATGTGTATATGCTTGCTGTGTGCTGCAGGCGTTGACCCCAGCTTTGTTTCCACCAGCTCCCTCTTCGACCCCAGCCTCTCTGCAGGCGGATGGTGCGTAGACAGCAGAAAGCTGATTATTGCAGTGGGCTGACATGTCATAAAATATCATTGCAATCAGCCAATCCTGGGTTGGGATAGCTGTTAGGCCATGCAATGCAGTCAAGAGCAGCAGCAGCTAGATATGTGCCTGCTAAGTGCAGCCTTCATGTCCGCATACCTATGTTGCTTCGTATCAGCTTGCATGTCTGACAAATCTTGCAACAGCAGCCAGCACTCATGCATGTTTTGTGATGCTTGGCAACCTTCTAGCAAATCATACTCCCAGTCATGCTGGCTTGTATAACATGCTCAGCACTTGACGCTGACTCATATTCACCGCACAGGTACAACACGTCAGCTGGCTCTCCAGAATCCAACCGATTCGGGGTGAGTGAGTACAGAAGCACAGGCCATCGTGTGCATTTTTGGCTCACCAGAAACCAACCGATTTGGGGTGAGTGAGTACAGAAGCACAGGCCATCGTGTGCATTCTGTGAGTGCAGAAACACAGGCCATCGTGTGCAATTTTGGCTCACCAGAAACCAACCGATTTGGGGTCAATACAGAAACACAGGCCATCGTGTGCATTCCCTGCTCAGTGTCTGTGTGCACGTGTAAACGTTTTTTTTTGCTTCATGTTCTGCCTTTTGCGTGTGCATGTATGCAGGTTGTATTTGCCTCTTTTAAAGACTAACGCACCTCCTTTGTCCACGTGAAATTCGCATCGTGAATGCCTGGTTGGTACGCATGCGTCAGGTCGTACCTCATGCCATCACCTGTGCACAACAACTTGCAGGTGCCTCATGGATTCCAGAGCGCTTCTCGCCCAGTCATGGGTAAGCTTGATCTCTGGAGAGAAAACCAAAAGTAACTTGTCGTAAAGGCAAAGGGTACATAACTTATTTATTATTGAAGTAAATAATCCATCTGCTCCGGTAACACACTCACGCCGTTGTATGCATGCATGTAACACACACACACACACACACACACACACACGTGTAAATAGCAACATGCGCATGTGTTAGGATGTTTATCAATTCATGCCTTATGTGCAGGCTTGTTAGACTAGAATAGATACACCAAAAACCAGTGAGCTCCATCACCAAAGGCATCATTTCACAATGTATGCAAATGTGAATACCTTGATCAACCTATGTCGTTTGGCTTGCCATAGACTTGCCAGAGGAACCCGACCCAGTGTACCCCATCATGGTGGACATCAATGCCGGGAATGAGCAGATGCGGCGCACCTTGAGCTTCATGAAGGAGGGCAGCTACTTCAGCCGCATGGCCACAAAGTCTGTGAAGGTGGGGGGATGAGGGGGGGGGAGAGCACAGCATCTTGGAGCACATGCATGGATTATGAGCCACGACTCGGGATGAGCAGACAGCAGGGCTTTTGCTGGTTTCAGAGGGCACTGGGCTGCTTTCTGTGATTGGGTGGCAGGAAGGTGATAATGCAATGCTAATGATTGATGTGATGAAAATTAAACTAATGATAGGTGTAAGGGAGAGAGTTCTAAGCTGAAAGCCAGGAATCAAATTGTTGGAGTGAGAGGGCGGAGGCTGTTTTCAGGAACTCATCATCGATGGGTGGTAGATGGGTGATACACGGTCGACAGATGTGTGCAGCGTTGTAGGCTGATGACTGAGCCAGGAATCAAACTGATACTTAGTGCGTCACCAATTTCATTTAAAAGGCAGCTGAGCAAGCAAATGAGCGTTGCAGTCAGCAAGCTTGGGCTGCACCATTTGCAGCAAAGCAGGAAAAGAATGAGCCTGGACTATGGGCCCTAGTAGTTTCAAGGAGCAGTGTTGCTTCTCTGGCTGACACAACCTATCGTGCCCTCCATCTGTCCTTGCAGTTCAAGATTGCATCCTTCAGCCTGGACCTGCAGCTGTATGGGTATCTCCTGGTCGATGCCGTGTGGAATGATGCAGGTGCGTGCTTTGGTAAATGAGGGGACAGGGGTGCTAGGCTGTGCGTCTGGGGATACAGCCCTGAGAGGGGGATGGAATCCTTGGAGGGATTAGGATGCAATCATTGCAATCATTGGATTAGGATGCAATCATTAAGGGTGGGCAGTGCGTCAGGGTGTATGATGCCAAGAGGGGTGTGTGATGGGTGTTCGAGAGAAAGAGATAGACAGTGACAAGGATACATGCTGACTTGGGGGAGTCAATGGGGGATGAGGGCTGAATTTGAGAGGCGATCGGGGGTTTAATGGATTGTGCAAGTGCCGGGTGCTTTGTCCACTGCTCTGTATTAGGAGTGGAACACGCTGCAAGATGGAACTTGCTGTACTTGTGAACAGAGGCATGAGCTGTTGCTGGTTCCCTTGCGTGACAACCTTCTAGAGATGGACTTGGACTTCCAGCCAGCACACATTACACAAACAGACATTTGCCAAATGTCAAACACCAAACACTGTCCATGCCTTCACTTGCATACCTTCCCGGTATTTCGCGCTCCACACGCTGAAAGCACACCACATATCACGTTGATGCTGCCTCTGATCCGGAGCCGCATTGTGCTGGTCAAGCCCAAGAGAGCCAAGCTCGACTTAACCATTCCTGTTTGTTTTCCTGATTTGAATTTGCAGGTCTGATTGAGACCACGCTTGCAGTCCAGGTGAGTTGCCTAATGTCAAATTGCTCGCCTGTTGTCACACATTTAGTAAGAAATTCAATTAAAAACGAGCACTGCCTCCTTGGCACTTTTGAGCTCCATCCATGCAACACAACTGTGGTCACCAAACCAGCCCTTGTATGTGAGCTAATATAAGTGAGCACATCAAGTTGAACACAGGCCTGAATTGTGAGGCCCTCCGCAGCTCTGTTCCTGAAGCTGTGTACCTGCCTTGCAATGCGTATGAGCCTCATTCCTTGCTTGCATGTGATAGCTCGTATATGATGAAGTATGAGTCCAAGCTGTGTACCTGCCTTGTAATGCGTATCAGCCTCATTCCTTGCTTGTTTGTGATAGCTTGTATGTGATTGTATGATTCCAAGCTGTGCACCTGCCTTGCAATGCGTATCAGCCTCATTCCTTGCTTGCACCCTGCTTGGGCCATGCATCTAGTGCATCATTGTGTGTGCGTGCAGGTGCTTGAAAACAAGGACTACACCTCAGGTGGCCTTGGGATGGAGGGCATGAGGTGAGGTGGTGGAGGTGGTGTTGAGGAAGGGTGATGGAGGGCGTGAGGTAAAGTGATGTGATGAAGGGCATGAGATGGGATGGAGGGATAGAGGGTTTTTCCATGTGGGATGGGCATGCATGAATTACGTTGTATTGCATACATGTAACCACATGAGTACTGTGTTGTGGCATGAAAACCTCGTGCATCAGATCTTCCTCCAAACCTGCATCTGGGAAGTACGTTTAAAAAATTGCAATACAGCATGCATCATGCGTAATTGGCACGTACAGGGGTGGGTCTGGCAAATGCTATTGATCTGCACATCCTGCTGCAAGGAAAATGGATTTAGTGTGCTACTGGTAAGCATGCCCTGCCATGTGTATTTAATTGAATCTGTACTTGGTTGCGTTGCATTGCTGACGGTGGGTGCACTGCTCTCTGCTGCTCCACAGGGGCCGGCTCGCCAATGACATGGTCCTCCTGGCGTTTGTCATTGCCTACTTTATTGTGGCGGGCCTGGACATTTGGGAGTCATGGATGGTGCGACCAAATTGATGTGTAGTGGTGTCCTTGATGACTTGCTGATCCTCCTGGTGTTTGTCATCGCCTACTCCATTGTGGCGGGTGCGGACATTTGGGAGTCAAGGATGGTGGGACCAAATGGATGTGTTGTAGTGTCCTTGATACTTTGTTTCTCCTCTTGGTGTCTGTCATTGCCTACTCAATTGTGGCGGGATTTAGGTTTAGGCTAGGACGGTTAGGCGAGGACGGTAAGGAGTTTTGGATGCTGCTACCAATTTGTTGTGTTGTGGTGTCCTTGATTGATATCTTGCTGCTTCCTCCTGGTGTTTGTCATTGACTACTTAGTTGTGGCGGGCGTGGACATTTGGGAGTTGTGGATGGTACGGGTTTCTTTCAGTTCCCTCTCACCTCCCCTTCTGTGTCGATGTGTCGCCTTTATACCACTTAGATGTGTCACCAATTTACCACCTAGAAGTGTGCGTCACCTTGCTGGTGCATGCCACTTAGATGTGCATGCCTGTATGCTGTAGCGTGCCTTCTGGAAGCCTGCAAACTAGCATACACATGGTGCCTGTGTTGATAGCTGCCACTGTTTAAGTTCCTGCTAGCGCTGTCCAATCCTGTTGGACTTGCTTTAAACTCCCTGCTTTTAATGTCCAGCTCCAAGCTCCTCCTCCTTCCACCTTCCTGCTTCTCCTGTCCAGCTCCAAGCACCTCCTTTTTTACTTTCCCTGATTTTGATGTCCAGCCCATAGGGCCTGGCATGATGTACATGACGTTGCCTGATGAACTTAATGTTGTAAGACCCACTGTATGTCCTCATTGATCCTTGGTCTTGTGGGACCTGCTGTACCGTGGGGTGCCAATAGGCTTCATACTTTGTGTTTCTTGGATGGCCTCCACTAGTGTGTTTCAGGGCACAGAACCTGTGCAGCTCGTACTATTTTTATGACACACACACATACATGCACACACACACACACACTCACAAATGCAGGCCAAGCGCCGTCGTCAGCGGCTGTGGGAGGAGGTGCACGGAGAAGGCAAGCGCCGCAGCAGGACTAGCTGGGTCACAACACCACGCACCATGATCCAGCGTGCCTCCAGATCCTCCTCTTCTCCCAACCACTTAGACATACAGGGGATATCTAGCGATGAGGACGGCAGTGGCGTGGATCAGGATGGGGACAGAAGCAGCAACGGTGGTCCCCCCACACATGCCCGCTTTGCTGGAGTGGAACTAGGTGAGGTGCTGCTGGAATAGCGATATATTATTTGCACAATTGCTGGCTTCTGGTGCTGTGTTATGAGGAGTAAGGGCAAGATACCACACAACACACATACACAACACATACATACGCACATCTTCTGAATTGTGGAGCTCATATGCAAGCGGTGATCAATCAGGCATATAGTTTTTGTAGCTAGGCAGATGTGGATGGCCATCTCTTTAAAAGTCTCGCTTGCCATTTGCAGTCCACACATCTCGCAAGCCGTGCTCCTTTTTCTTGCACATGAAGCCCAAGGCAACAACAACTCCATCCCAAGCGTCACCATAAAGGCATCTCCCGATTCACACCCGCCTCACTTTGCCTGTGTGCACAGATGACTCCAAGGTCAACGACCACCCCATTCCCAAAGCCCAATCCCGCATCATCAAGCTGAGCCACTCACTCAGGAAGACCCTGCTCCCTCAGCGCAGCTTGTCCAGGAGCTCAGCCTCTTCTGAGTCTCAAAGTGCGTGCGTGTGGAGGGATGCGTCTGGGGGAAGGTGCTTAAGAAATGAGGTTTAAATGTTTGTAAGCATGCGCATGTGCACGCAAAAATACACACTACTTTATACCCAGACACTCTTTCCCTTCCGCACCTCCTTGCAGATGCACGCAGCCTGCACGGTGCCAAGAAGGTCATGCTGCAGCCTGAAGACCGTATCTACCGAGGGACGATGAACCTGTTCTGGATGCTGTATGAGGTACTCATCATGGGCTGCCTGGTCACTGCTTTGGTGAGTGCAAGCTGTGTGAAAGGCATCTGGTCATAAGCTGTTTATTATGTGTCCATCAGAAGCGTGGACCGTGCATGAGATTTGCTCTGTAGTGCGTGTAGGCTTTTTGCAAGGTCGGTGCCGTATGCATGCAATTGTTGTACGCATGCACTTGCACCACCTGCTGCCCACACTCTCACAATACCCACCCCACGTAATCGCATCCCTCACGATGTGTTGCAGATCCTGATGCTGTACTACGCCTTCCGCCTGCAACCAAAGGAGGCCCCCACCGAGCGCCGCATCCCCGTGTACGACTCCTTCTACGCCCCTGCTCGCCCATTCCTGCTCACGCGCGCGGTGGCACGCAATGCCACAGCTCCCGTGCTGAATGGCACCGCCCCCTCCCCACCTGGCCTCAACAGCACTTCTGCTTCTGATGCAGAGGCCACCAACACTGGGAATGGGCCTGACCTGGTGCAGGCCGCGTCCTTTATGCTGCGCTCGCCAGGCCAGTCAGGCCGGTGGCAGGAGGGGGAGGAGGACACGGTGAGTTTGGCTTGTGGCATGGAGCATGCAGGACATGCTGACTCATTTGCAGTTACGAGCCCCTTCATGGCAAGGGTGTGTTTACATGTTTGTGCTCAGTCACTGTCTCAATATCCTCAAGCGCGCGCACTGTAGGCCGATATACAATAAGTTAACCTACGCAAACACACACTTTCACTCAATCCAGTGTGTGCCCCTCCTCTGTGCTTGGCTCCATGCAGTCGGGCTTGCAGCAGGCAGCGAGCATGTTTGGCACCCTGGACCTGATGGTGAAATTCAAGACTGCCTACGCCCTGATCTTTGCGGGGGCAATGGCGCTGCTGCTGGTAAGACCCTTCTTATATGTTGTACTTACGTAGGGTGCTTCTTCAGGCTTGCCTACAGCAACAGAATGAACAGCACGGACTTTGGAATGGCCAGAACTTTTAACTGGCAATTTGAGCTTGTTTTAGAAGCTTGAGCTGGAAAAAAAGGTACGCATCATCATCCCAACCCCAATGGTTTGCGTTGCCTGTATTCCCCCTCGCAGTTCCGCCTCCTTGTCCAAGCCTCCTTTCAGCCACGCTTGAGCATCATTGCTGGTACCCTCATGCTGGGAGCAGCTGACATCCTGTACTTCATTTTCGTCATTATAGTGGTGAGTGTAATGTCTGGTGTACTTCATCTTTGTTTGAGTGTACTCACTTCTGCCATCATGGTGGTCTGCAGCAATGGTCGTCTCCAGTAATAAGGCCACAGTTGGGTCTGGTCTCATGCTTGGCAGTCCTATCGGAATGTTTCATCTTGCATGCTACTGCCAGTTAATGTATGTACAGTACGACACGTTATCGCCACTCCGCTTTAAATGGGGCAAGCAGTTGTTACTGTACTTGCACTACAGCATGCTACATCTGCCACCTCACATATAATACTTGACACGCTACCTACAGCTACCACTTTTGCTGATGCATGCATAGCTATGTTGTAGGGTCATTTTAACACACACACACACACACACACACACACACACACACACACACACACATACACATACACACTCAAATGCGCGCAGTGTGGCACCATGCTGGCAGTGTGCATGAACATCTTATATGGTGAGACAGTCTTGGCTCAGGTCTCACGTTGGTGTTTGTAGCATAACATGTCCTTCACATCTCATCTAAGCTGCCTTAATTACTTCTTGTCTCAACTTCCTCCCAACAACCCATAGAATCTCCCTAGTATAATCCAATTGGTATCACGTCGACTCGAGGTGTTTAGGACTGCTGCTGGGGTTGAGGTTTTTGGATTATAGACACCATAGAGTGCTGCTCCTTTTGGAAGTGTGCGATATGTAGGATGGTTTGCACTTCAACATTATGGGTGGGTGGGAGGTGTGTTTGTGGGCGTGTGAGCCGTTTATGGGGCTGCCAACTCAAGGCTTTGCAGCAGTGGTTGCAGTATTTTTTCAAGTGCAGGGCACATAAGTTAACAAGATGGGCACTGAATAGAGTGACGCGCACACACACACACACACACACACACACACACACACACACACACACACACACACACACATGCCACACCATACACCTGTGCAGGCAATCGCGCTGCCCTCCTGGCCAACCTCAGCTCCACAATGCTTAATGTGTTTGAGGGCGTCTTACTAGGTGTGGGTGCTCTGCATGCTTTGAGCTGCTGCAATGTGTTTGTGAGCATGTGCATTGTGGCTGCTTGCTAATTTGCACATTGCAAAAAATACTTGTGTTTGAAATATGAGCTAATCTGCACATTGCAAAAAAAACTTATGTTTGAATATATATAATATATAATTTATAAAATATAAGCTCATGGGCTGTGCAGCTGCACCAACCTGCCTGTACACATGCACTCGCATTAATCTTGGCAAGCATAAGGCTTTTCCTGCACACCTTCAAGGCTTGTGTCTATAACCTGCTGGTGCCAGCCTACAGTTTGAAGTTCCAATGAAGACTGCATTGCCTCATGAGCTGCAATCTCAAGCTTGACTTGCACATGTATGAGTCAATACTTCTGCCACATGTCGTTGACATGCTTCCTACTCGTTGCCTGTTGCCCTTGCAGGTGGAGATCAGGTAAGCCACACAACCCGCTCTTCCTTCCATTGTGCCTCGCCCTATCCGGCAGCTTTTTTCAATTTCTCGAGACCGAGCAGCATTTGTCTTATAAAGGTTGTATTTTCTTCTGCTTGTTGATATGCACACAGGCTGCATTTTTAGCGCTTTCACTATCCCCTGTGTATTCCGAGAGAGGGGAGAGGGGGGGGTCAGCATGTGTGCTAGGAGTTTGCACACCATCAGTGGGGTCAGCATGTGTGCTAGGAGTATGCATATCAGTGGGTTCAGCATGTGTGCTAGGAGTGTGCATATCAGTGGGTTCAGCATGTGTGCTAGGAGTTTGCACACCAGGCAGCATGCTTTTAGGTTGAGTTATGGCCATGGAGGGAAAACATCAGGGGACGCAAACATGCATGCCAGAAAGATTGAGCTGCACAGTGGCCTGTATCTGTGTGTGTGTGTGTGTGTGTGTGTGTGCATACGCATGGTGTGAAAATATCAGGGGACGCAAACATGTATGCCAGAGAAAACGAGCTGCACAGCGATATGTGTGTGCATGTGTGCCCATGCCCATGCGCACCTCCGTGCGTATGTGCATTGAAGAGGAGTAGCACATGGACATGTATGACTTGCAACCCACACAGGGCACGGAACTTGAGATGGAGCTCTTCAATTTCCTGCGTGTGGAGGCCATTGCCCCAATTGAGCTGCGCGCCGACGTTGCGTTTGACACGAACCTCGCGGTTGCCGGACTGGCTGCCATCTTGATCAGCGTGCGGCCCCTGGTGTTTGTGCTGCTGCTGGTCATCGTCATGTCCATCTTAGCCCGGCCCTTTGCGGCACTCAAGGCAGGCAGCAGGTGCGCGCGTGTGATGCTTGGGGGAGTGCAGTTTGTAAGGGGGTGCGGGTGCGGGTGCGGGTGCGGGTGCGGGTGTGGGTGTCGTCAACTGTGCAAGCACATGCTTGCATGAGAGTGCAATTGCTCATACATTTATGCTTGAGATGTAACAGATTGTGAGCAAGAGGTAATTGGGCACCAGCTGCCTTTGGGCATGTCCTCCACTGCATCTGGTATTTTTTATTTTCCTTACTTACCGATTTTGATGATAATGTACCCTTGTCCACCGCATGTTCCTCCATGCAGGTCCTCACCAGGCGTCCATCAGGTGGGTAATTTGTATGCCGTAGATGATTGTGTTTGTGTTTGTGTGTGTGTCTGTGTGTGTGTGTGTGTGTGTGTGTGTGGCCTGGTTCTCTCATGCTGGAGTGGAAGAGGCGGATGGGTGTGTCCCTTTGAGGTCAATTTCTGTATCTCATTATAACTCACCTCCACTGATAGTTTCCATTCGCTCATTGCTCAACCAATTGTTCTCCAAGCCAGGATTCTGCCTTAGCCAAGAAGTGCATGCCTTGTGTGTCTGTGTATATGTGTGCGTGTGCATGTCCATGCGTGCGTGTTTGCATGCGTGTGAATGAAATGCAATAATATGTGTGCATGTCCGTGCGTGCGTGCTTGCATGCATGTCAATGAAATGCAATAATATGTGTGCATGTCCGTGCGTGCATATTTGCATGTATATATGTCAATGTAATGCACCTTTTGTGGTGCTGTACTTACAATTCTTAATTAAAGGCACATTTTACCTGTACAAAGATGTACTTGCACAAGGTGCCAAACAAAAGCATTGTCCCTGATCCTGTCTTTTCTTGGACATGCACACACAAGATTTCACACTTCAGCATGTGCAGGAGGAGCAATTCAAAAGCGGTACGAGACATACACACAAGTACTCACACAGACGTGCAATGCATGCGTGTATACACAAACACAGGACGTGATGGCCCTCAGCAAGTGGCTGTGGCAGGTCCTCTACCACAGGAGGCTGGGCAACCAAAACTTGAGGCTCCTCCTCAAAGACGTATTGGAGAAGGAGGCAGTCACCCAGCCCCCCCCCCCAACTACGCAGAGTTCCTCTTTGTTTGAAGTGTGAGTGTCAGTTTGCAGCTCGCAGCAGCAGACAGCTCTTAGCTACACACTTGAAGGCATAGGTAGGCTCAACTCCCTGAGCAATGTGTCTGATGGCTGCATTCGTGAGACTCTGTCCACTGAGCAGCATGTTGCGATGCATGTAAGCCCTATAAGAGCTGTGGATGCACCTGAGCACTGAATTTGATGGCTGTACTTGTGTGACTCTGTCCGTTGATCAGCATGTTGTGGTGCATACAAGCAGCATGTTGTGGTTCATGCAAGCGGCATGATAAGCTGCATACAAGCCCTGCACGCACATGCTTTGCCACAGAGCTAGCTAGCACTGAGCAGCACCCTGCTGGCAGGCATGAGTGTGTGCGTGAGAAGGGTTGTGGATGCACCTGAGCTCAGAAAAGGGAGTACAGCCATCATCACCCCTAGTTTTGGATGTGGCGCACAAGCCTGAGCAGACTACCACTGGTCTGCAGCTGCAGCAATCAGCCACAGCAATATCGGCTGGCTGCTATAATAAGTCCATGCTTCCATACGCGATAAGTTCATTATTCATACGCGGACGTGAATATGCAGACACAGACGCGCACACATTTGGGCACTTTTACACAAACACACACACACACCACTGCTCCTGTGTCGCCTCAGCCACTTCACCTTCACAAACTCAAACCCTGGGAGCTTTAATCCAGTCGCTGCAGTTCTTACTGACCCACCCACATAACCTGCCACAAACCCAGCCATTGCACAAGCACTTTAGCCCACTTACATCATCTGCCAACTACTGCTGTAGGTTCAAGAAGCTAGGCAGCCTGACCCAGCATCAAAGCCCTGACCACAAAGGTCACAAATCCACAAAGCCACTGAGAATCAAGCACCAGAAGGTGTGTGTGTGTGTTAATGCTTTGGAAGTGTGCATGAGGAGCGCTGCTTGTGTCACTGATCGTGCATAGATGCTCACAAGGTGGGTGTGGTTAAAAATGAAGGTGTACCTTCACGTGTGTGCCGTTTTGCACAAACACACACACGCACACG
>Ga0136589_1000527_pt1 | contig 19176 bp, 21 predicted proteins | sample AntRauMFilla3764_FD_104640 | JGI IMG/M metagenome (GOLD analysis project Ga0136589, IMG submission 104640) | Saline lake microbial communities from Rauer Islands, Antarctica - Metagenome Filla 3 #764 | ecosystem: Environmental > Aquatic > Non-marine Saline and Alkaline > Saline | place...
AGAGGCGGTAAGGGCGTAATGCCAAAGAAGCTTTGATGGGCATGGAAAAAAATGGCATATAAGATCAAGCCGATAAAAATACCGCTGATATCTGATCTCCGGATTTTAAAGTGACCTGTCCACAACGCAGTATTTGCAAATGGGATAGATGAGGTGTTGCGGGAAAGCTGCTGCCATTGATCATCGCCATATATGCGCCGGCGTTTTTTATCAATTATATATGTACCACCCCAAGCAAGCAGGGCAAATAATCCAAACATAAAGGCCAGTGGAAATTCACCATTCGGCACGATGTGTGATACGGCCCATAAAAAGAATCCAAACATCACCGGATGACGCGTGACGGCGACAGTAAAGGACGGCCGGTCCGGATCAAATTCGCTGTCACGCGGGGCAATGGAAAGCGGGTTAGGAACAGTGAAGCCGGATACCAGAAAGATAAAAGCAAAGGGCATGAGGATATTAGGCACCCAGTAAAACCCGTGTACCCATGGCCATAATGGCGTGCGCGGCGCATCAATAGCCGCCATGATCAGCCAGGACAAAAGCAACAGGCTTAAAAGTGAATAGAGGATCAAATAGGTTTTTTCGCCCAATACTCCTGTCAGTTTTTGCCGCAGTTTTGGCCGCGATGTGATGCTGTGCGAGCCGATAAAAATAATCAGGGCAATCCAGAATTCCAACATCGCTATATCCTTTTATTTACATTAACAGGGTTGATCGCGATCTTCGATATCACAGAAATCTCTGAGAGCGTCAGCATCTTCGATAATGATATGCCGCCCTTTCATCGTAACACCGTAAGGGTTTAGTTTGGCAAGGGCGCGGGAAAAGGTTTCAGGTTGAATATTCAAACGGCGGGCGATCAAAGATTTATCATAGGGCAGTTCAAGCTCAAGATGGCTTTTCTCACTGGGGGGAGATTGGCGAAGCAGAAAAGCACCGATACGTTGAGGCGCGCTTTTAACCGTGATTTGTTCAATTTGCTGGATAAGATAATGTTGGCGAGCGGAGATAGAGCCCAGAATCTGCAAGGCAAAATCACTGTCTTCTTTGATCTTATCGATAAAAAGCCGCCGCGGAATTTCAAGTAATTTGGTGGGTTCAACCGCCTGACCGTTAACGGGATAAGTTTGCATCGGTCCGAACACGGCGGCTTCGGCAAAGGTTTCCCCGGGGGCGAAAACATTGATGATGGCTTCTTCGCCATCACGGGTAATCCGGTAGAGTTTTATCCAGCCTTTGATGATGAAAAAGAATACATCTGCCGGGTCCCCCATGCTGAAAACATCCTGCCCTTTACTGTATTCGACCTGACGACTGTTATCGGCAAAATATTCTAAAATATCATCGCTAAAGCCAGTAAAAAGTGCTGTTTTCTTGAGATGCTGGGTGATTTGCATGGTTATTCCGTTTTCCCTTGATCGAAATCAATTTTCTTTTTCTTGCTTCCTCTACAATAGAATTATTAGGTCTATAAGAAAAGACCAAAAGCTCCGAGCTTGCCATGCCTAAGTTCTTTATTGAATATGGCCGGTCAGCCGGGGTCGCTAGGGAAACCTTGCGGCCTCCCGACTTGGAAAGGAGACGTTTTGAACCGTTTTGAAAATATTGAAGACCGCTTTGGGCGGCGATTCCCCTATTTACGGCTATCGGTTACCGATGTCTGTAATTTCAGTTGTACCTATTGTCTGCCGGACGGCTACAAGAAAACCCATAAGGACAGTTTCCTGACTGTGCCGGAAATTGCCCGGTTGGTGCGCGCCTTTGCCGATATGGGCACCTGGAAAATCCGCCTGACAGGGGGTGAGCCGACGGTGCGCACCGATTTTCTGGATATTGTTCGTACAGTTTCTGGCACAGAGGGTATTAGTAAGCTTGCCTTTACCACCAATGGCTATAAATTACCCCAGCGGGCGCAGGAGTTTTATGATGCCGGACTTCGGGCCATCAATATCAGTATTGATTCTCTTGATCCGCGCCGTTTCCACGAAATCACCGGCCATGACCGTCTGGAAGAAGTCGTTGACGGTATCAATGCCGCGCTTGATGTCGGCTTTGAAGCGGTTAAAATCAATACCGTATTGCTGAAAGGCTTGAATGATGACGAGCTGGACGGCTTTCTGGATTTTGTTAAAGACCGACCGATATCCTTGCGCTTTATTGAATTGATGCAGACGGGTGATAACCTGACATATTTTAGAAAGCATCATATTCCGGCCACTGTTGTGATTGATAAGCTGACGGAACGTGGCTGGAAAAAGCTGGAGCGTGATACGGGCGCAGGTCCCGCCGTTGAATATGCCCATCCTGATTACAAGGGAAGAATAGGCATTATCGCGCCGTATTCCAAAGACTTTTGTAAAACCTGTAACCGGCTGCGGATATCCGCACGCGGCGGATTGCATTTATGCCTGTTCGGGGAAGGCGGCTATGACCTTAGGCCTCTATTACAGGATGACAACCAACAAGAAGAATTAAAAGACCGGATTATGGAGCTGATGCAGTTTAAAACATCGACCCATTTCCTGCATGACGGTCATACCGGCATGCGTCAGAATTTATCGACAGTAGGAGGTTAAGGTGAGCAAGCTTAAAGAGGTCATAGAATTTCAAGATGCAGAAGCCGCATTCAAAATGATAGATGTCGGGCGTAAACGTGTAACCCGCAGACGGGCTGTTGCCATGGGATCAATCACGGTCGGCGAACTGGCCTTTCAAAAGATAAAAGAAAAATCACTGCCCAAGGGCGATGTTCTGGCGTTGGCTGAAATTGCCGGTATTAGCGGCGCTAAAAATACAGCTGATTTACTGCCGATGTGTCATACATTGCCGTTGGATCAGGTGACCATTCATTGTCTACCACAGGCACCGGACAGGGTGGATGTCTATTGTCAGGCGGCAGCACATGCCAAAACTGGTGTCGAGATGGAAGCCATCATCGGTGCGCAAGTGGCCCTTGCCACGATATGGGATCTTGTCAAAGGGACAGAGCCTGCTTTGACAATTGGTGATGTCAAACTACTGGTCAAAGAAGGCGGTAAAAGTGGCCTTTGGCTTAACCCTGATGGTATTCCCGAATGGCTGGCCAAACAATTACCGGATGACAAGAAACTTATAAATGTAACGGCAGCTTTATTGGTGATGAGCGATCGCGCTGCCAGTGGGGAGTACGAAGATAAATCCGGCGTTCTTTTAAAAGACCTGCTGACGGAAGAGGGGGCAGAGATCATCGGATTTGATATTATCCCTGATGATAAAAAACGTATTGCCGAACATATCCGTAAATTATGCGATACCGAAAAACCTGATATTCTGATTACGTCCGGCGGCACCGGTCCCGGCCCGCGTGATGTGACCCCTGAAGTCGTGACTGAATTATCTGACCGGATGTTGACCGGACTTGGTGAAGTTCTGCGCCGTGAAAGCGCAGCCTTTACCGATACCGCATGGCTATCGCGTATGACAGCCGGAATGCGGGGCCGAACATTGATCGTGACCTTGCCGGGTAGTCCGAAAGCCGTTAAAGAATGTTGGGAAATCATTACCCCGTTTTTAGGTCATGCTATAAAAATGATTGCCGGACAGGGGCATAAACCGTCTAAGGAGGCATAAGATGTCCAGCATTAATATCTCTATGAAACTGTTTGGTGCTTTTCGAAAATATGGGGAAAGTGTCGATGTAACAATACAGGGTGGTAGTCCTGTTTCTGTCGTTAAAGAAGAGCTATGTACAGTTCTTGGCCATGAGGCTGCAGGACTGATAGAAGATTCTGTCATTTCTAATGATGAAACAATTTTACCCCGTGATTACATTATCGAACAGGATGCCAGTCTTTCGATCCTACCCCCTGTGTGTGGAGGTTGATAATGAACGATGTGATTACTATTGAAATTAGCGAAACAGATTTAAATATTCAGCATGCCTGTGACTGTGTTGCAGATCCGGCGCATGGCGCGATTGATACCTTTATCGGCGCCGTCCGTAATCATCACCAAGGCCAGAAGGTTACCGGCATTACATATGATGTGCATGAGCCATTGGCAAAACAGGTGCTGCGTGAAATCTGTGAAGAAGCTATCGGTATCTGGCCGGAAACCAAATATTATGTTGCCCACTATAAAGGGGAACTTGATATTGGCGGGATCAGTGTGTTGATTGCCGTTAGTGCCGCGCATCGTGAAGCGACATTTGATGCCTGCCGTTATGTGATAGAAGAAATCAAAAAACGGGCACCGGTCTGGAAACAGGAACATTACCCTGATGGGCCTAGCGAATGGCTACCGGGGCATTCTCTGGTCTCCGAGGCGGAAACGCAGACAGTCTGCTGCGGCAGGTGCCAAAGTGGCTGAGCCGGATAAAATAGCCGGCATTATATTGGCTGGTGGCCGTTCATCACGGATGGGACAGAATAAGGCGCTGCTTAACTATCATGGGAAGCCGTTAATCGATCATATGATAGGTCAGATGCAACAGACCGGTGTGGGGCAGGTTTTTATCAGCGGTGATCTTGAAGGCTATGAATGCCTGCCTGACCGGGTTGCCTTTTCAGGGCCCGCAGCAGCAATCAGGGATATTCATCACCAGTTGTCAAAAGACTGGCAGGGGCTTTTGATTATACCTGTTGATATGCCGTTTTTAGCTCTGGAATCTTTAAAAAAATTGATGACCTATAGTGAGGGGGCTTGTTATGAAAGCTGGCCGTTACCTTTGTATCTGCCATCCGAGAAACAGCCAGGGGAGGGCGACTCCATCCGACAGATGATATCCGGCATGGGGATAAAAACATTGATTTTATCAGACAGCTCTGCCGCCGGTTTTAACAATCTGAATACCCCTGAAGAATGGCAAAAGGCAGTTGAATAATGAATGTCAAAATTGATCATACCGGTTTACGTTTTCGGATCACGGCAGAAGAACTGGCGCATTTACGCAACGGTGAAGCCTTGGAAGAAAATCTACAGATCGGTACAAATCCGCTAAAAATTATGATTATACCTGAGGCTGAGAATGCCGGTTTGAGCGCTGTATACGAGACAAATACTATCCGGCTTTTGGTGGCGGTTGAATGTATTGAGGATCTTCACAATATGGGCCGCTCCCGCGAAGGGGTGATAGAGGAAAGCGATGATATGATCCTGTCGCTACAGGTTGATTTTAGAACCCAGAAACGTCAGTCAGAACGCGCCTGACACCAAGACTCAAAGCCACCTTTCAAACTATACAAATCAGAAAATCCGGCATTGGTCAGGATCTCAGCAGCTTTCAGGCTACGCATTCCCTTTTGACAATATAGCACAGTCTTCTGGCCGTTTTCAGGTGGTTTAAATTGCGCCGGATTTTTTTGTAGTTCAGATAAAGGCAGGTGGACGGCATCGGCAATATGGCCTTTATCCCATTCTTGCTGTTCTCTGACATCGACGAGCATGGCTTGATCGATAAGCGGATCCTGACAACTGATTTCGGTGATGTCATTTACCTGACAAACCGGAGACGTATATGTAAGCTTGATATCATCGGGTTTTTTCGAGCAGACAGGGCAGTCCGCTTGTTTTGGTATGGTAAGCGTTCTGGTGTCCATGCTGCGTGTATCGCACATCCATAACCGGCCCGAAAGCGGTTGAAAGGTCACATCGCCAACAATTATTTTTATGGCCTCCAATGCCTTTACAGTACCGATGATCCCGGCGACAGCGCCGATGACGCCAGCCTCGGCGCAGTTCATAATAGTACTTTCGGGTGGCTTTGGATGTAAACAGCGGTAACAGGGGCCATCACGCCAGCCAAAAACAGAAACCCGACCATCAAATCCCTGTATAGCACCATAGACAACAGGCTTTCCAAGTTTAACAGCAGCATCATTTATTAAAAACTTGGCCGGAAAGTTATCCGTACCATCCAGAATGATGTCGTAATCCGCAAAAAGATCAAGGATGTTATCGCTCGTCAGTTCAGTATCATAAGCCTTTATTTCTATATCAGGATTAAGATCGGCAAGACGTGATCGTGCAGCCTGTGCCTTTGATTGCCCCTGATCTTCCGTGGTAAATAAAACCTGACGCTGAAGGTTGCTCAGGGAAACCGTATCAAAATCGACAATGCCAATGGTACCAATACCGGCACCGGCCAGATATAAAAGCGCCGGACAGCCAAGCCCGCCGGCACCGATACACAGAACCCGCGCCGAAGACAGCTTTTTCTGCCCTGTCGACCCGATTTCGGGCAATATAATTTGACGGTCATAACGTTGTGTGGTCATGTCATTTAATATAACGCAGATTGACAGAAATAAAACTGTATTGTTTTTTCGACCGTAATTCATTGCACAATAAAAATCCGGGTCGTGCTTTTGATGCAATAATTTTTGCTACGTTCTAGAACTCTATGCTCTATAAGTCATAATTTTAAGTATGCAGAAGGCTATGCCTGTACGTCTATGGTTTCGATGGTCACACCAGCAACAGAAATAGCCCATATTATTGACCACCTATCCGACAGCTTTGTTACTCATTAAATAGAAAACGATTACGCCAAAGATAGCGCGCAATTTTTCGACTTGCTCTCGTGATATATAAGAGTAGCTGCCCGAGGTTAAGTATGCTCCTGACCGATATAAGTGTGGTTTTTATTTATTTAAAATTCCGAAAATTTATTTTATAACGCGTCGCCATCGACCTTGCCTTCAAACTTTGGAAGGGGGCGTTGTGTAGCCTCGGCTTCTGTTGCTGCCAGACCATTTTGTTTTATATCGTCAAGCAACCATTCCATTTCTTTTATTTCTTTGCGTTGTGCTTTGATAATATCATCGGCAAGATCACGGACGCGGACATCTTTAATATGGGCGCGATCGCTGGTCATGATTGCTATGGAATGGTGGGGGATCATTGCACTCATATAGGAGCGGTCTTCTACAGTTGTCTGGCTACGGACCAGGAACAGAGCCAATGCAAATACAACGGCACTGCTTATATAAATGGTGACATTCGTTTTTTTATCTTTGTACATGCCAAGCATAAAGCTCAGCATTATAACAGCCATTGCCGCGCCCATAACAAAGGCCATATAAAACCGTGTTTCACTCCAGAATGCATGTTCGATAATGGAATAGGAATTAAGGTACATAAGGCCGAGCATGACGGCTGTTGATGTTGCAATCATAGCAAAGAATCTTGAGTATTTCATACTGTCTCTCTTGATTAAAATTTTTTACTGCTACTTAAAATACGTTTTATCTGATAGATAGTTCCTGAATATCTAATGAATAATATTTAAAACCAGAACTTTAGCCCCTTTTCAAAACGGGGCTGTAATATTAAATATTGCGCGTGCCATACGGCTAACAAACTTGCTTGTTGAGTGGGAGCAATCCGGCCCATAAGCAACAGCATAAATCTATTGTTTTGCCGGTTCTTTACTATCTTTTATGTTTTTCGGCTTGGCCGCAAATTTATTTTGAACTCTTTTAATGTTCGTGACCGGTATGATCGTGCGATTCTGTACTATTCTTAGTCTCTGTATCCTGTGAGGTAGAGCTATCAGGATGTGGGCTTTCGCTTTGATCTTCATGGGCGCTATGATCATGTGATGATGTGTGCGGTAAGGACATGACGCCGGTGCCATGACGGTATACAAGCTCTCCGCCTTTATATCCGGTAATAGCCAACGCAGATGATGCCAGTAGCAATAAAAGTGTGAATGTGACAGTGGGCGTAGATTTTCTATGTTTATAAAAACTCCATGCTGCAAGGAAACCAAATATGCTGGCCGTGCCCAATGCCCAATTTCTATGGTTCATCATGGCGGCATGGCTTCGGGCATCATGGGCAACATTTCCCGATGCTTGCAGGCCAACCAAAACTGTAACAATAGTAATTAATGCGCCTAGCCATAAATTCCATTTACCTACCGTATACAAACTATCCTTTTTGAATATCCGGGCGGCAAGAAAAAACAAAGCTGATATGCTGAGCAGGGCGATGGTGTAATGCACCAATACAGGATGCCAGTTCGGTATAATTTCAAAATGCATGTTTATGCTCCATGTTTATTTGGTATTGGATAGTATACATAGGATATTATATTCTTTCCCAATGGGGAATGATGAATTTAAGAAAATAGGTAGGTTTAATAACTGTGGATTTTGTCTATCACTAAATATCTGTAAAAAAACTGACCTTGTAAAGTTTATATAAGAAAAAGATTGTACATTTAAAGACAAGCTTACAACAATTAAGGTTGTGAATTTAAAGGCGGCATTATATGAAATTCCTATCTAAAACTATTATAATCTTATCCCTGCTATCAGCACCTGCGCTTGCCGATCAGGAGATAAAGACTGTTACATCAGTCGTTCCGATTTTTAGTCAAAAAATAGAGCATAAACTTCCCCAGGATTGGAAGCCTGCTTTTGAAAATGCAACGGAAGGGCATTACATATTAGAATTTTTGCCACAAAATGAAACACTCGAAGATTGGACCGAGATGTTTATAGTTCAAGGTTTCAAGGGTATTTCATCAAAAACATCCCCAAAACTTTTTCTTAAAAAAATGGCAGATATTAATAGCAGGGTCTGTGGTGACAATGCCGTTTTTGAATATCTGGAGGAGGAAAAAATATCCGGATTTGAAGCCCAAAAAGCCATTTCTGGGTGTGCATCTCTACCAAAAAATAGTGCAAATGACAAAATAAGTGAAATTTCATATTTCATAGCCATTAAGGGCGCAGAAGATATTTATCTTCTTCATAAGGCAAAACGAGGCGAAGAATTTAACGTGAAAAGCCCGACGTTAACAAAGGAAAATAGTGATGACTTTATGGCTGAATTTCTGCCTGTTCATTTATGCGAAAAATCAGTCAAATCAAAAGCCTGTTCTCAGTAATGTTTTTTAGCTCAGATATAGAAGGAAGAGTTGAGTTTGATAAGGTCATAAACTCTTATGATGCGGCTCGCCCTGGTTAGCCTATATTTCAAACAGCAGGAAAAACAACTGCCGTCGCATATACAAAAACGTCTCAATAAACTCATTCAAAATTATAAACGCAACCCTAGCTATTTTGAGCAAGGGCATATGGTGTTAAAGCCGGGTATGAAAATCATTCGTGAATGGAAAGGTAAAACGCATAGCGTGACGGTGACGGCAACAGGGTTCAAATATCAAAATAAAGACTATGCGAGCCTGTCAAAAATAGCCAATGAGATAACAGGATCAAAATGGAATGGTTGGGTTTTCTTTGACCTCAAAAACAAGAAGGGGGCATCATGAAGCCAGATATTAAAAACTGCGCTATTTATACGCGTAAATCTACGGAAGAGGGGCTGGATCAAGATTTTAATACGCTCGATGCGCAACGTGAATCTTGTGAGGCGTATATCTTAAGTCAAAAAGCCGAGGGGTGGAAAGCTGTCAAAGCTCAATATGATGATGGAGGCTACTCAGGTGGTAATATTGATCGCCCGGGACTGCAAAGGTTAATGCAAGACATTAAAGCTGGAAAAGTGCAAACGGTCGTTGTTTACAAAATAGATCGGCTAACACGTTCTTTAACGGACTTTTCAAAATTAGTTGAGGTTTTTGATGAATATGGCGTCACCTTCGTATCTATTACACAAAGTTTCAATACCACAACAAGCATGGGACGCTTGACCCTAAACGTGCTGTTATCCTTTGCTCAATTTGAACGTGAGGTCACAGGAGAGCGCATCCGTGATAAAATAGCGGCTAGCAAGAAAAAGGGAATGTGGATGGGTGGATTTCCACCGCTTGGATATCAGCGTATTGAAAGAACAATAGTGTCCGATCCAATAGAGTGCAAAACAGTAGCCCTTATATTCAATCAGTATTTGAAACTTAAATCAGTAAGAGCGCTTGCAGATTTTCTGTTGAAAGAGAGCATCAAAACACCGCAGCGCGTATCAAAAAAAGGTCGTCTATATGGGGGTAAAGAATATAGTCGGGGGCATCTTTATAAAATCCTCAATAATCCTGTTTATATCGGCATGGTGCGCCATAAGGAAAAAACTTATGAAGGACAACATGAAGCCATTATAGATGAGGCTGTTTTTGCGCGCGCACAAGAATTACTCAATAAGCAAGCTGTTGTAAGAACAAGTAAAGCCGTTGATAGCGAACAATTACTAAAAGGACTGCTCTATGATGCTGATGGCACGATTTATAGCCCAACATATACATCTAAAGGTAAAAAACGATATAGCTATTATATCAGCCAGAATTTATTACAATATCGCGATCATCCAAAAGGTATTTTAGCGCGCATTCCAGCCCATGAAATTGAAAAGACTATTATTAGTGGCTTGAAATCATGGTTATCGGATGAAAGCTATCTTGCGGAATTATTTCCTTCAGTAGATCGGCAAACCCTAGAATGGATATCAAACCAGCCTTTAGATATTCTGCATGATGATGTGCGTACAATTTTGAACATGGTTGTCTTGGCTCAAAATCAAATAACACTCAAAATTAACGTATTTAAACTTCAACAATATCTAATAAAGACGCTTGATGTAGAAATTGCAGCGCCCCCTCTAAAAGAGATGAATATTGATATTCCATATAAAACCAAGCATGCAAATAATGGCGCGGTCATTGTCCAAGCTAGCAATAACGATAAAGACATGCTTGATACGCCTAATGATCAGCTTGCGCGTATTGTAAAAGGTATCGTTTGGCGTGATGAGCATTTTGCTGGAGAAACTCTACGTGACATTGCAAAGCGCAATAATTATGGTGAGAACTACATCAACAAATGTATCCAGGACAGTTTTTCATTCTTGAGTGTGTAATATCCCTGTTAACTGAAATAAATTCCCTGTTAATTTTAAAGTATTTTTGCAGTTGAATCTCTGTGACATATACATTCTCTGCTGTACGGCTGATTCATCCGCAGAAACAAACATCAAAAAATAAAAATATTCCCTGTTAATTCCCTGTTTAACAGGGAATTCGTGCGTTTGACCTTCCGGCTTTTTTGCCAAAGAAAGAAGCGGACAATATTAGGCTGATTTAAAGATTCTCTGGGAATCGTCGAAAACATGACAAGCGCAAACACCGCCTGTAGCGGGGCATCGCGCGCTGTATTCTCTAAAAGAGGGGAAATGGTAGACTAAATGGCGGAGACGGTGGGATTCGAACCCACGATACGTGTTAACGCATACACGCTTTCCAAGCGTGCGCCTTCAGCCACTCGGCCACGTCTCCGTTTCAGAAGGGGCTAACCTACCTAAATTATAGTGAAAAGACAAGAGCGGAAATGATTTCGCGGCGGCTTAAAATGAATAGCCTTCAGGCGCGGTTGGTTGTTTTACGATCAGAGAGACCATTTGTAGCAGTTTGTCGGCTTTGGCCTCTGTCCCCGTTAACAGGGCAATGCTGGTCATGGGTGTAATGCGGTCATATTCATTTCTGGGCAGGGTCAGTTGGGACAGTGTTGCGACATCGCCGCCTTGTTGGACGATATGAATACGGTGATTGCCAAGATCGAATTCGACGTAAGAGGGGACATCAGGGAAATCGTAATCTATGCTGAGAACGGTGTGGTCTTCTTCAAATAACAACACGGCGCCGACATCCAGATCACCGTTGAATCCGATGACTCCCTCCGTGTCAGGCGATTCCGCAACGGTCGCTTTATCATTGTGCTTCCAGAAAGCGACTTTGCGAAAGAACCTAAACATACAACATCATTCTCTTAAATTTACCCCTTCTTATATAAAGGATTGAACAGAAAATACAAGAGTTACAGCAATTTGAGTGTGACAAATCCATATGCGTTACACGCTAGGGCAGTTTTTTGGAGGCAAGGTTAACAAATTGTCTGAAAATACGGCGAAAGCGTTTCTGGTAAATTAAATATTCCGGATGGAATTGTACGCCGAGGAAAAAAGGGCGGCTTTTATCCTCAATCGCCTGTACAACGCCATTTCGTTCATGCCCGCTAATGACCAGATTTTGGCCAAGGCGGTCAACAGCCTGTGTATGTATACTGTTCACCCGGCATGAATTACAGCGTAGTAGCTTATAGATCAGGCTGTCTTTGCCCTCCAGATACATACGCTTACGGTAGAAAATATTGGCCAGTGTAGAGTTTGGATACTCGGCCTTTTCATAGGCTTTGCTGACATCAAAATGCAGCGATCCTTTGCGGTAAATATTGATCAACTGCGCCCCCCGGCAGATGCCCAAAACCGGCTTCCCGTCTTTCTCGGCTTTTTGCAGCAGATCTACTTCCATCTGATCGCGGGCATGGTCATAGATATGGTCTTGTTTAAGGGTGCCACTGTACCAGTCAGGAAAGATATCTGTCCCCCCGCTTAGGATCAAAGCGTCAAAATATATATCATTATAGGGTTTGGCCACGGTAAGCTTTACCGGTACTGCGCCCATAAACCGTAAGGTAAGCGAGAGGCAGACCCAACTGACAAATCCTTTATCAACAGGTTTTGTGATGCCGATAATAGGCCGGTTTTTAATCATTCTTTTATACCGGCTTTGTTCAGGCGGTCTTCTACAAAAGCAACCCAGTGTGGATCAATGCGGGAGAATAATTCTTTGTGACGTATGGTATAGGCTACTGATAATTCCTTCAGCAGAGTCTTATGGCCGGCAAGGTTTTCGACCGTGAACCAACAATCAAGGGCCGTTTGCAAATGCCAGTCAGGATCATCAATACTGCAGTTTGGCATGCGGAAATGATAAGTGGGCCGTTTTTTAATCAGACTGTCTTCAATTAATGATTCGACCAAGTCCTCATTAATATGGCTGAACAGCGGCAGCAGATCGAGCGCATAGTTCCGTGAGGGATTAAAATGAATATAATCCTGAATCAGCTTGCTGATATCGGGATCATACGCCCCCGTTAAAATGAATTGGGCGTATTCCTCTGAATAGGGGCCGGAAAAGCCGGTTATCTTACGGGTTAGATCCATATCCAGATGGGTCATCAACCAGTCATATAAAAGAATAAAGGCGCGGATTGTGTCGCGGATTTCCCTTGGCTCCACGGATATGGCTTCAGGGTTTATATGATAGCCAAAGGCATATAAAAGAGAGTGCGATGTACCGCGGGCGCCCTGATAGCGAAGTTCTTCAACAATTTTCTCAACGATTTTAAGGTCAGAGAATTTGAGCGGTGGCGTGACAATTTCATTCGGGGCAACGGGACTAAGCAGTCCGGGTACAATCGGATCGGCCAGCTCTTCGAAAGAAAGGCTCTGATCAGGATCGCCTTTATGTTCCTGTGCGCGCTTTGATATTTTTTGTGCCAGTTCAACATCAAGCTCAATCGTAAAATCACCCAGATTTTCGGTTTTAACGGTGAAGCTTGTTGAGTGGTCTTCGTGAATGGTGCCGCCGGTAATATCAGCGACAAGACGCGCCGCATCCGGAAGAGGCACGCCCAAATACTCCAACTCAAGCCCGTAATGGCGCGTATCATCTTTCGAGCTTGTAGAATCCTGTGACATTTGCACTGCTTTCATAACAGTTTATATACGAATGAACCAGATGTGAATTCCATGATTCATGCCCTGATCATAGCAGAGCGTCCTGAAAAATGCCAATACCGATGGCTGAAATCCCGATCAGGAAAAGCAGATAAAAAAGTCCGGATTCACATCGTTGAATCCGGACTTTTCTGTAAGAGGTTGGTTTATTTCTTTTTGCCACCGGTATCTGCATCCATTGCCAGTCTGCGGAACAGATCCATAGGCAATGGCAGGATGATGGTATTGGTTTTCTCGTTGGTGACATCGGCAAAAGCACCAAGATAACGAAGCTGCATGGCATTCGGGGATTCACCAAGCTTATTGGCAGCCTCAACCAATTGATCAGCGGCCTGACGCTCCCCTTCGGCGTTAATAACGCGAGCCCGGCGTTCCCGCTCGGCTTCGGCCTGACGGGCAATGGCACGGATCATGGATTCAGCGATATCAACATGTTTCAATTCAACATCAGCGACCTTGATACCCCAGTTTTCGGTTTTCTCATCCAGCAGGGCGCGAATGTCTTTGCTGAGCTTATCTCGTTCAGATAACATTTCATCAAGATCATGTTTACCCAAGACTGAACGCAGGGTCGTTTGGGCTAGCTCTGACGTTGCCCGTAGAAAATCGGCAACCTGGTTAATGGCAAGGTTGGGATCGACGACACGGAAATACACTACCGCACTGACCTTAACGGAAACGTTATCTTTGGAAATCACGTCCTGACTGGGAACATCAATAGTCCGAACCCGCATATCCACTTTCACCAATCTTTGGATAAAGGGAATCAGAATGATCAGGCCGGGGCCTTTAATACCTGTAAAACGCCCAAGTGTATAAACAACGCCGCGTTCATATTCATCCAGAACTTTGAAAATCTGGAATAAAATAACAATTAGGAAAAAGCCTAGAAATACCAATATACCCGGTAACATGTTAATGCTCCTCTTGTGCAGGTTTATCTGTTGAAATTTTAAGTTTTAAACCTTTTTTCTCGGTAACATATACGATATTACCGGGGGAAAGGTCCATATGTTTATCAGAAAAGGCACTCCAGTGTTCGCTCTGGACCAGGATTTCGCCTTTGTCAGCGCTCCAGTCTACGATTTTGGCCTCATCACCGATTAACGATTCTTCGCCGGTTACAACTTTGCGGGTCATGGCCCGGATCGCCATGCTGAGCAGTACAATCATAACCAAGGCGGTCAGACCGCTCAAAAAGGCAATCATTTCCCAGGCAACGCCGTAGCCAAGTATATCTGTATCAATCAAGAAAGTACCTCCCAAGGCAAAAGCAACGGCCCCTGATATGCCAAGGATTCCAAAGGAAGGCACAAAGGCCTCCGCCGTCATCAAGCTTATACCAAGAAAAAGTAAAAACAAACCGGCATAATTGACCGGCAGGACATTTAAACCAAATAGCCCGATAGAAATACAAATCACACCGACAATACCGGGCACCATAGCACCGGGATTGGCAAATTCATAAATCAGCCCGTAAAAGCCGATGGTCATCAGCAAAAAGGCGATATTGGGATCGGTAATGATCATCAGAATACGGGAACGCCAGTCAGGCTTGGCATCAACCAGTTCGATATCAGTGGTTTGTAAGGCACGTTTTTTGCCATCAATTTCGACCAATCGTCCGTCCAGATGGGTCAGCAGATCATCCATATCTGTCGCAACAATATCAATGACGTTTTTCTGCAAGGCTTCTTTGGCGCTTAGGCTAACGGCCTCACGTACGGCCAGTTCTGCCCATTCGGCATTCCGGTCGCGTAAATCGGCAAGGCCGCGTATATAGGCAACCGCATCATTGACAGATTTCAGCTCCATCGCTGTGGGATTGGCAGAGGATTTAGAATCGCTGTTCTTGTCTGTATCATTGTTCTGTCCGGAAGGGTCTGGCACATTACCGCCGCCCATTTGCACCGGCGTTGCTGCGCCCAGATTGGTTGCGGTCGCCATAGCGGCCACATGACTGCCGTATAAAATGTAAGTTCCGGCGCTGGCGGCATGGGAACCCGGCGGGCTGACATAGGTCACAACCGGCACTGGCGAGGCCAGAATCTGTTGAATGATATCCTGCATCGAGGTAACAAGACCGCCCGGTGTGTGCATTTCAATGATTATAACTTCGGCATTCACAGCGCTGGCAGCAGCGAGGGAGCGGGTGACATAGTCCGTAACCGCAGGTCCGATCGGGCCTTTGACTTCCATATGATAGGCAATGTTTTCACGCTTATCTGTCGCTGCATTCTGGGCATAGGCCATCTGCAGGCTAAACAGGGCGATCCCCAAAGCAAGGCACCAGTAGCTAGCTTTTTTTGCCGCTTTTTTCAGTGACATTCCCATGTCGGCTTCCTTATTGTTTCAAAGAAAATCATAGCACGGCCCATAGACAAAACAAGCCAAGATTACGCAGTTTTTCGCCGTTCGGCTGTTGGCGCGCGCGGACGAACGCGTAAAGTCGGCGGGCGTTTCTGGGGCAGGGCGCCATAATGTCGTAGAACACCGGTGGCCCACAATGCCCCTTGCCGCGCGGCATCAACGCCACTGTAATTATCGGCCAGACCTTTTAACAGGCCGGCGGCGAATTGATCGCCGGCGCCGCTGCTATCGACAACCTGACGTTCTTTTTTGACAGGGATAACATGGTATCTGCCGTCTTCCATGATATAGGCGTTTCTGGAGCCTTGTGTCAGGGCAATTGTAGTGCGTAGGCTACGGGCGAGCCCAAGGGCATCTTTATCGGTATTCAGGTTATACAGGGCTTTGAATTCATTGATATTACCGATGACAATATCAGCCCGTGTGATCAGGGATTGAACAAGCTCTCTTTTTTCGATCAGCAAGGGCGCGGAATTCAGGCTAATGGCAAGTTTACCGCCCAGCCGGTTTACCGTATCGGCCAGATAATCTGCTGTGGCGCAGCCTTCTTCAGACTGAAGCATAAAGGTTTCGATATGGGTGATTTTAGCGCGCTCCAGCAAAGACAGGTCAATATCTTCGGGTTTAATCCTGCATCCGGAACCACCCAGAACGGCAAAGCTATGAGCCTTGTCGGGGGTGATGTAATTCATCAGTGCTGTTGTCGGGGCATTCATATCTATCACGGCTGTATAATCAATGCCGTATTGCTGGATCTGCCGGGCGTAAAAGCGACCGTTATCATCATTGCCGGTTTTACCGATAAGCGCAACTTTACCCCCGTTCAGGGCAATCGATGCGCCTATATTGGTGCTGACCCCGCCAATGGTTTTCAAGGTGCTGTCCGTTTGACCATCTTCATTAAGGGCCGCAAACATTTCAGCTGGAATCAGGGTCGATAACCCTTTGGCAATTTTAAAATCATGAAGAAAGCGTTCGGTCGCCCGCTGGGTAAAGTCAACAGTGACAGCGCCAATAGTGACGATATCATATTGCGAGTTAGACGGCGGTTTATATCCCTGCCCGGGTCTGGAGTGCATCTCAGACTTCCTGCATACGCTCTGTTTTTCTTGCTTGGTACTTTAGCAATATTTGAGCGTCTTGCCAAGCAGTGTTTACGCCCTTTGCGCAGATTTAATGCCCGTGATTTTCAGGTGTGAGTTCTATTCTTGCCGAATATATCGTTTTGGTTGTTTTTCTCGATCACACCTTTTGTATAGGTTGCCTTTGTTCCTCCTGTATAGTTATATTGATAAACAAAGATTAGGAGAGGTGGCGGCATGATAAAAGAAAAGATATTCATTTTTGTGTTTTTAATTTGTGGGTTAGCGGTCGCCAGTTATGTATTTTCAAAGCAATTGTTTTCGAATGAATTGTATGAAGGAAAGGGTGGCAATAAAACGGTTACGTATGATGGTATCGAAACGCCGCCAACCAAAATTCCCCAGATCAGTGCGAATGTAGGCCCGCTTCTTCAGGCTTTGCTGGAACGTGTTTGGGCCACGAAATATTTTGGGGAGCCTACAGAAATATTTGATTTCAATGTCTATGATATGCCCCTTTGTGATTCATTGCCAGATACTTCGGCAAAGCAAGCGGGTGAAAATGGTGATTTTCTATGGAAAGGGAATAGTGCTTTTCTATGGAAACAGAAATGTTTACCCATAGAAATCCGATGGGTGAAAAATAAAAAAGACCTAAGCGGCTCTGCTACCGTGCGTATGCTAAATTTTGATGGGGCAACTGAGGTGCTTGAGGATACATTCGGGATTATAAGAGAGAATTCATTGGGGCAGTATAAGATTGAGGAAGATAAAAAAGAGGCCATAACAAAAATCATTAAGGAGTTGGAGCCTTACGACCCTCAATTTCCTTCGTACTACAAAAAAAGATTGAAAACGTATCCTCATTTAGAAAAGTATTACTTTCTCGAAAAAGGGCAAGAAGAAATCAGGCGATATTTTGCCGCGAGGGGCAAAGAGAACGCTTTAACACTAAGCTATGACCCTACGGGATTTGTGAAAAAAGGGAATGTGCTAGAATATTCTCTGACAGCGCCAGCTGGTTTTTTTGGTATGGAAAATGATCATAAGAAGGGAAAACGCCCTAAGTGATCTAGAGTATATGAACAGTTCAGTTTGTAGGTGACTTTACTTATAACCAAGATGTAATGGCATACAGCCGAATACGCGGAGCATTTGATGAAAATGACTAAAGGAAAAAGTTTTTGGCTTGGGGTAGCTTTTGTTATCTCTCTTCAGTTTGCTCTTGTGTATGTTTGGAATAATCATTTTCGTTATATGCCATATGACGTTTGGGAGTATTATCCTGATGCAAAATCCCTAGAAGCGCAGCTATTGGAAGATCATCCGCTTGGTTCGCCTGTAGCGCATCTGATGAAGAAATTAGACAGGACAAAACTTACATTCCAAGGCGATTTGGCGGGGAGTGCGCACTTTTCCTTTGGAGATGATAAGTCTTGTTGTGCGCTATATTATCAAACAGCTAGGGATAAATATTTAAGAAATAAATATCAAAGTATAAGGGTCGATTTGGAGTTTGATTCTGCTCATAATATTACCTCAGTTAAGGTTCATATGGGCGAAAGTAAATTGCAATGGGCTCCTTAGGTTTAATGGAGTTGAGTTTTAATTTTCAAGGGAGGACAGATGCTTCTCGAGCTCGGTTAACAGTGCCTCGGTAATTTGTCCGGTGCTGGCTTCGGTACAGTTTTCGGCCATGATATCGGGGGTGCGTAGGCCGCTTTGCAGTACCGTATTGACAGTCTGACTGAGCATTTCAGACAAATCACCGCGGTCAAAGGAATATTGCAGCATCATGCCGAAACTGAGAATCGTGGCCAGCGGATTGGCTTTATCCTGTCCGGCAATATCGGGGGCCGAGCCATGGACAGGTTCGTATAGCGCGGCTGTGATACGCTCGTTTTCGACTTTACCAAGGGAGGCCGACGGCAACATGCCAAGCGACCCTGTCAGCATGGCAGCTTCATCGGACAGAATATCACCGAATAGATTATCGGTCAGGATGACATCAAACTGACGGGGATTGCGTAGCAATTGCATGGCGCAGTTATCGGCATACATATGCTCAAGGATGACATCGCTATAGTGCTCGCTGTGCAGTTTGGTGACTTCCTCGCGCCAGAGAATACCTGATTCCATGACATTCGATTTCTCGCAGGAGGTCACAGCACCACGCCGTTTACGGGCCAGTTCAAAACCGACT